>OHAS01001754.1_pt1 | contig 16718 bp, 8 predicted proteins | sample 1577131 | NCBI WGS metagenome assembly OHAS01 (sample SAMEA3541566, study PRJEB24748) | human gut metagenome | biome: human gut; feature: human-associated habitat; material: faeces | place: China | collected 2012 | reverse complement strand
AAGTAAGTAGGGTGATCAGCCCGGATTACGAATGTTCGTTGCAATTTTGAGAGCAAATCGTATACTTTTAGATTTATATATTGAATCATGGAAAGGGTTAGAGGGGAATATTTCACATTAGAAAATTCATGAAGTTCCTTTGTGAAATGTATAATTGCACTATCTCTGACTGCTAGAATCTGGGCTAAGTTTTTTTGTGATTCTACTTTTCTTATATAAAAATCTCTAAGTCTTATTGTATCAATTATATCTTTTCCAACATGTATTGACAAAGAAGAGAGCTTTTCAAGTATTACAATAGTATAGTTTTTTTCTGTACGTACTGAATCACTTGTTAGGCTAGGAATTACACTACAACCAATATCTGCAATTCCTTGTTTTAAAGCTGTTAAATTTCCTTGTGAAACGAGCTCTATGATTTTATTTTCATAGTAGAACTTATATTTTTCTGAATGAATAAACTCAGTGTCAATATTTTCAAAAAAATCTTTTTTTATTTGTAGTTCATTTTTATGAACTTGTGCATGTAGACTCTCAGAATAATTTTGTTCTAAATCTATATCGAACAGGGAACCAAGAATGATTATAAAATCACGAATATCACCCAGTGAGTAGATAGAAAGTGAGCTGTAATATTTTAAGTACTTTTTTTTATTAGCAGCTGTCTGATTTATGATATCTGGTCTTTGCATAAATAATTCCATTCTGTTTTTGGAAGCGCGATTTGTAAGAAACGGTCCAATTGTTATTACTACATCTTTATAAGGTAGAGATATAAAAATTTCGTTAAAAATTCCATAATTAAACCATATACCAGTATTAGTACCTGAGCTATCTTTAAATAAAAAATCATATGGGAAGTTAAATATTTTACCAGAACAGTACCTCCTTATACATTTGGAGTATTCATCAAAGATAAAAACAGGTATTTTTGTAGTTACATGTAAAGCTTTAATTCTTTTTATTTCTTTTTCATCAAGATTCATTTTATTTACACTCCTTATTTATTAATAAATTTGATATTATCTACTACGAATAAAAAGTATTGTTTTACCATTTATTACAATATCATTTTAAAAGTACTAAATAAAACAATTTGACTTGTAACAAAAAAAATAGATGTATATTACATAAAATAGCTATTTTATGCAATGTCAATGTATAAAAATGATGATTTTACTTTGAAATTAAAGTTGTAAATAAATATAGCTATAGACTTAAATCATGATATTATTTTTGCTAAATGTAAATTATTAAAATATGTAAAAAAAGTGTATATGATGTAATAGGAGGGCTATTTTCACGAGAGGCATAGTTTTAATTTTATCAATTTGTTATGGTTTAGAAGAAGATATATATTTCAAGAATTTACTTGTATTAATTTACTTGTATTGTAATTGTTACCTGAACTTATCCAGGTAGGAAGGTGGATTATATTATGCATTTAAAAATGAGTACTGATTATGCTGTTAGGATAATCATCTATTTATCAGAAAAACAATGTCGTGTTTCATCGAAAGAGGTTTCCGAAAAACTTGTTATTCCACAAAATTATGTATTTAAAATTTTAAAAATATTGCAAGAATCGAATCTTGTTAATTCATATTCAGGATCGGATGGCGGTTTTATTTTAAGAAAAAAGCCTAAAGATATTACAATGTTTGATATTATGCAAGCAACTGAAACAACTACACGTATTAATCGCTGTCTTGAAAATGATGAATATTGTAGCCGATATGCAACCACGACTTGTAAAGCGCGATGTTTTTATATAAAGATGCAAATGTATATGGATGACATGCTTAAGAGAATGACAATTCAAGATTTGCTCGAAATGAAATAGCAGTAATTGATACTTTTTTTTGAAATAATGTCTTCAACAAATTAAAAATAGAAAACTGATTATATTTAAATCAAGTGATTCTTTGAGTACTAGCAAAATATTTTTAGTTCTTCTATTTCTTAGAAAAAGTGAATATTGTGTAAACAGAAAACAATTGATACAAGAAGTATTTTAAAAATAATTAGTAAGTATTTAGAACTGACTGTTGACCAGTAACTTTTAGAATTTCAATATGTCTAAGTGCTTATAATCTTTAATTACTTCGATAAATGAGCCAAAAACAAACGATTATTAGGAAAGAAGATAGTTTCTATAAGAACTTCGTTTTCAAAAGAGGTGATATGGACAAGCAATTAAATTTACCACCTTCGATATCTGTGTAAAACGTAATGAGTGCATCTTCTTTATATTAGGTAATACCATGTGATTAAACCTTGAGCAGAGTATCAAAGAGTCTGGCATAAGATGCAAAAGTACATATTCACAATTTAATTCTAAATGAGATTCAGAGAAAGGAAAGAGTATATCTGATTTACAGTTAATTAAGATATGCTTAAAAGGATGTTTTATTTTATGAGCAGACAAAAGTACGGCGATTCTATGTGCGAATCAAGAAAGCAAAGATGGACAATTCGAAAACTGAGTATTGGGGTAGTTTCTGTATTGTTGGGTATGACTATGATGATTTCATATTCTCCTGTGATACATGCGTATGAAAACTCAGAAACTCTAGCAGAAGTTGCTAGAGGAGTTAATATCACTGACAGAGGAATGGATACAACAACACATTTTACTGCATCGGGGATTGAAGACTCTTCGCTACGTTATGCGTCTACAGTTTATAACAAGATAGATAATTCTGGAAATATATTTTTGAGAATGTCTAAATGGGCAGACGGCTCTACTGGGTGGGGAGAAGATAAAAATAATGAATTTGCAGGAAAATATCTTTTATCTTTTACAAATGATTCTTTTTACAAAGAGATAGATCGAATAACTATTGACAATAAAAGTATGGCTAAACGTGATGACGGAGCATTGTGGACAATTTCAATAACAAATATTCCCAATTATGCATTAATAGGAGTAGTAACAAATCACGATGTGAAAATAACTTTGAAAAATGGACAAACATTACAAAGCATGGGATTAGCTAATACGGCTATTTCTTTTAGCAGTGTATGGATTAAGAATAATGGTTCAATTGCAAGAGAAAGTATTTCGAATGGATATATTTTAGAGAATAATCCTAATGTAAAGAATGAAAAGCAAACTGGTTTTACAGCGGGACAAATGACACAGAAAGTATTGTTCGATGCTGATAACATGTCTATAAAATCCATACATACTTTTAAGCCGAATGAAAACTATTTGCAATCAGATTATGGGTGGGTTGTATATGTTAAGGAACAGATACCAGCAGTGCTTTTAAAATATATAGATACAGATAATATAACAATCAATAATTCGGATGTTTTTGGAGACAATTATCTTAATCGTAAAGTGTTCAAAATATCTATTGATGATACAGGACTAGTTGATACAAGCACAGTTTCTGAACTGAGTATAGTGGGAAACGATACAAAGGTACAGTTGAATGAGGCAAGAAAGAACACGAATGAAATATTTTGGGGGACTCTAGGACAAAGCCGTGATTATACAATAACTTATAAATTGAAAGATAATGTAAGTATTGCTGATTTTGCAAGAGCGATGAATGATTATATTCAGGAAAAGAATGCTAGAATTTTATTCGATCATTGGCTTGAAGCTGATTACCTTAACGATTCAGATCAAAAGCTAATTCATAAGCCGGATGGTGGTGCAGCTCCTAAACAACTTGTAAATTCATATTCAAATGCTTATTTAGATACAAATGACACTGATAAAGATGGATTATTTGATTTTGTTGAATGGAATATTGGAAGTGATACAACAAAGGTAGATACCGATGGAGATGGTGTTCCAGATGGGCAAGAGTTCATGACGGATAAAACTAATCTGATTGATGCAGCGGACTATCTTGTATCAAAACCGTTAACAAACATAATGAATTATGATCCAACGAAGAATGCAACGATTACAGGTACAGTTCCTAAACCGCTTATTATTGATCCAGCTAATGCAGACAAATTAATATCTATTACAAATCCAGCAGCTGGAAATGTAATTGTTAAATTACAAGGATATGATGAAACAAATCAAACTTATACAAATGATGAATATGCGACAACTAAAATTCCGTTTGACAATCTTATTACTGGTAGTTTTACTCTAAATGTTAATGCAAATGTAGTTCCTAATGGTAAAAAAGCAGTACTTGTTGCTTATAGTCCGAACGGAAAGAATGCAGTAATGGGGGATCCAATGTTGTTTAGCATAACAGATGCAGAGAAGTACGATGCAGAAGGAAAAGACATTACGGTAGACATGAACGGTACTCCGGAAGCGGAAGACGGAATCAAAAACAAGAACGAGCTTCCAAACGGAACATCATATGAATGGAAAACACCGGTAGATACAAGTACACCGGGAGAAAAGACAGGAACGATAGTAGTGACATATCCTGACAAGAGCACAGAAGAAGTGGAAGTCAAGGTAAATGTAGTAGACAGAAGAACAGATGCAGAGAAGTACGATGCAGAAGGAAAAGACATTACGGTAGACATGAACGGTACTCCGGAAGCGGAAGACGGAATCAAAAACAAGAACGAGCTTCCAAACGGAACATCATATGAATGGAAAACACCGGTAGATACAAGTACACCGGGAGAAAAGACAGGAACGATAGTAGTGACATATCCTGACAAGAGCACAGAAGAAGTGGAAGTCAAGGTAAATGTAGTAGACAGAAGAACAGATGCAGAGAAGTACGATCCTATAACTACTCCTGAAATACTTAAACCTGGTGAAAAGCCAAATTTATCTGATAATGTTTCTAATCTTGATGACTTACCAAATGGAACACAGATAAAGGATATAACTCCAGAAGGAAATGTGAATTTGAATAAACCAGGTGAATACACAGGTTTATTGGAAATCACTTATCCAGATGGAAGCAAAGAGAACGTTGAAGTAAAGATAATAGTTGAAAAAGTAACAGCTGATACCAATAGACCTAAAACAGGTGATATGTCAAATAGTAGCTTGCAAATATTTGGTATGTTTTGCTCGTCTGTAACCTTATTAGGGTTATTCATGAGAAGGCACAAAAAGGGAAAATACAATATTAAATAAATTTATAATATTTACAGGCTCGCAAGCGTACTCAAAAGGATTACTTTGTAACTAAATTCAGGTATACTTCACTTCTATTATCGTGGTATATCCGATTTCTAGTATATTGTATATACTGATTGACATACTACACAAAAATTTCAATGATGTAAACAGTTTGGAATTACTACACAATATTTACCATACCGTATTTTTTCCCCTCCTGATTTATATGCTCAACAAGGTGTTGGTGCTTTTGAAAATAGTTTATTAAGCCAAAGGGAGCTTTCTAAGGATTATGAATGGATTGATCTGTTATTGTATATTGGTGAAGAAGAGGTAGATTCAACTAAATATATTAAAGATAGTGATAGAAATGTAATTAATATAGCAGTTTATTTTGAGAGGATATGGGTTAATTCTCAGTTGAATTATAAATTAGAATCTATTCATGTTAAAAGCACGTTTATACAAAAATCAATAAAAGATTAGCAGGAGTAGATGATAGTATAAAAATTATTTATATAAAATATTCAACTCAATCTGGAATTAATAGAGTGCTGGTTATACAACCTGTATGAATTTTCAAAAGGAATATAGTGTAGGACTGATTACATATTAACTGTCTAGAGCTATATTCCTTTTTCTAATTAAAGTATTAGATAATTATTAATAGATCAAATGCAGTTCGTTTGATTAATTTAATGATGACTATTTGCTAATAACTATTAGTCAATATTTTTAGTACAAAAAATATTAATGAATTAGGAGGAAAAAGTGGTTAAGAAAAAAATATGTGACTATTTGTATCTAGTGGCAGGTATATTATTTTTTCTCAGTGGATTTATTTACCACAATTCAACATTCTATATCTTAGGTGTGTATTTTGTTACTATATGTATTGTGGAGAAAAATAACGACGATAAAAATAATTTAGATTGAGTATATTTAATAAGAAATATACTCTATAGAACAGTATCAGTGGAAAAGTAAAGATTATGAGAAGATTGAGACAACTGATATGATAGTCTAATTTGATAATATCTATAAGTAAAAATATAGATCAAGTGTATAAGCTATGACAAATAAAGCGCCAAGAGTGAAAGAAACTGGAAGTAAAGTTAAAAGTATATTAATCATCTGGAGATAGAGTATGTGTCAAAGAAGAAAGGATAGTGGTGAGAGCGGTGAAATTTGATTATAAACTTGAAGAAACATACAGGAGTAGCATAGGAGCGGTGCTCATGATAGATATATCTCTCAGTAATATTTTATCAAAAATTGATAGAAAGAACGTATATGACTATATCATTTACAGCGATGAGATGACATTTATGATAGATGATATTATTGAGATGGAAAGTTATTGGTATGACATAGAGCTGATTTTTAAATTTTATGGAGAGTATTCATTTTTTAGAGGAAAAGTAATAAGTGGTAGTATTAAGGAAAATGGTTGTATAGCAGTAATCAAGAATACATCGATGGTAAAAAAAGATCTCAAGGTACTAATGAAAATGGGTAGGAATGATATGAAAAAAGCATATATAGAGCTAAAGAATAAGATGTTAAATAGTTTTGAAGATATTTGGGAATTTCTGAATAAATTGAAAATATTCTACTTGAAAACGATCCAGTTTAATAGAAGTATACTGTTGTTTTGTTAATGAGAGAAAGGGCAAGGAGATTATACTCTGTCAAGATTTCGGACAAAGATATCCTAATTTTTTAATATTTCGTTGAATTCTTTTTCATAATTTAATGGTGATTGGTAATCACAATGTTCATGAATTCTTACAGTGTTATAAAAACTATTAATATATTCAAATACTAATCTATACACATGATTATAATCACATATCTTTTGCCCATTTAACCATTCCCTTTTAATTAATGAACGGAAGGATTCGGTAGAAGCATTATCCTAAGGTGTTCCCTTGTGAGAATAGCTTATAATCATATTGATGCAAGAATAAAAAGTGTAGTTTGAGGGAAATGTAGAGCGGTTTATTAATATTGATAAATAGCAAAGTACATGGTAGGCCATAAAAATGTCTTAAAGATTGGTGATATCATATAATATGTGAAATGGGCTAGACGTATATCCTATAAATGATGACTATGGTTTTCCTCCTATGTGTATATTTTAATAGTGAAAATAAGTAGGTTGATGCAGGATATACTCCACACGTCAATTATATTAGTCAAATATAAAACCTTAATTTGGAAGTTAAAAGTAAATAATTAATGTTTAAGTGCATAGTTCAAAACAATTCCATAAAATTCAAAAGATATAGGCAAAGTTACTTACTTCTATTATACACATTCCTGTTTTATATATTACGCTTGTGTATCTATTGCCAAATTCTAATCTTGCATGTTTTACATATTTTGCTGCTGTTATTATCATTGTTTTATTGTCTGTTGATAGTCGCCTTTTTGTCACCGCATGACTTTTATTTCTTTTTATGTATCATTATAGGCTGAATTGTCCAATATTTGTAAAGTATTATGTGCTCTCATAGTTAAATGAAGTATAAAATTGTTTGTTGCGAATTTTTCGCTTTGATATGTAATGTTTTCAACTTTTATATTCTTAATAAAATGCTCCTCTAAAATGAATGATGAAAATATTTTATCATATTCACCAGATGGGTACATTATGTAATAGAAAAATGTTTAGATTATTTCTCATATAATCCAAATATTTGTATTTTTCATCATGTATACCGGTGTTATTAAATATTTTGCTAAAAGCGATAAAACATGCATAAAAGGTTATTGAATATACATTTTTATAATGATATGATTGTTGTAGAAGTGAATGCAGTGTTAGGTTTTTATAAAAGAGTATGGTAATTTTATTTAAGCCCAATACATTCTGTAAGGAGGGATGTAAGCGCTAACTTTAAATATTTGTATTTTAAAAGGGAAAACAAAAATCAAGAAAGGAGTTAAATTAGTATTTAAATAACGCATAAAACACTAGTGAATGATTAATGTTGAAATGTTAATGGGTATTACTTATAGTTTTGGGACTCGCTCTAATAGACATTCACAAACACAGTAGAGTTACTATTCTACTAAATTATAATGATTTACTAATATCGTATTATTGATAAAACAACTGATAATAATTATCATAAATTAAACCTTTAGATAAGGTATTTTAGTCATGCTGTTATTTGTTTATATGGAGGATCTGATTTACCTAATCTTCAACATTAATAAAAACTAGTATATGTACTAACTTATTAATTTAAAGTGAGTAGAAAATGAAAGGGAAAGTATCAATGAATAGGTTACTTAAAGTAGCTGCACCGGTACTTTTGGTAGCTGCTATTATTTGTCAATCAGTAGGTTTTCAAGGCGTTTTAGCTAAAGATAATGTTACAACAACATCTATCGATCATGTTTCAAACCTTACTGATCAACAATTACAGGCATTAACAAATCCTATTCTTCAATCTTACAAAGCAGATAACAGCCATAAAGTTTGGAAAATGACTGCTGATAGTCGATTAGCTGTTCTAGCAAATCAAACTAATATCGAAAATGTAAGATTGCAAGAAGTGGTGAAATTAGTAAATTCAGAATTTGTTGAAAAAGGAATTATTTCATCTCCATTGGCAATGATTTTTGCTCAAGAAAAAGATGTTAGTTATGGAGATATTTTAATCAATATTGATAAAACAAATCCAATTACTAATAACTCTAATAGTGAAGAAGCATATAAAATCACAATTGGAGAAGATGGAGTTCGTTTAACTGGTGCCAGTGAAAATGCTGTTATGCATGGATTAAGAACAATCCAAAATTTAGCTATTACTAATGATGGTTTAGTTTACGGTGAAATCATAGATTATCCGAATGTTGCAGAACGTAGAGTACACGTTGACTGCGCTAGAAAATACATTTCTAAAGATTGGTTTATTCGTCAAATTAGAGAAATGTCTTATATGAAAATGAATGCTCTTCAAATTCATTTTTCTGAGAATATGGGATTTAGAATTGAATGTGAAACTGATCCAGCTATCGTTTCTGATCAATATTTAACAAAAATAGAAGTTAGAGAAATTTTAGCAGAGGCTAAAAAATACGGTATCAAAGTTATTCCATCATTTGATAGTCCAGGTCATGTTGACCAAATTTTAAAAGCTCATCCTGAATACGGGCAAGTTAATAATAGCGGAAATCATTATAGATCTGGTTTAGATATTACTAATCCTGAAGCTATTGCATATATCCGTAGTTTATATGATGAATATATGGATTTATTTGAAGGATGTACTGATTTCCATATTGGCGGCGATGAGTATATGGAGTTTGACCGTCCGCCATTCACTACAGAATATAAGAGTGTATTAAACTCTTATGCAGTTGAAAAATATGGTCAAGGATATATTTGGAAAGATGTAATTGCCGGATATATTAATGATTTAGCTGAATATGTACATGATCGTGGATTTACACCAAGAATTTGGAATGATGGTGTTTATTACGGTGAAAGCTCTTATGAAGGTGCACAAAAAATAAAAATGCATGACTATATTGGAATTGATTTCTGGTCACAAATGTCATGGAATTCAAGTATTGCAAATTTACAAACATTCATTAATAAAGGTCATGATACAATTTATAACATCAATGCAAGTTTCTTCTATTATGTATTACGTAATGATAAACCTACTGATGGTAGAGAACAACACTCATTTGATAATTTGAATGCAGATCGTAAAATCTATAATGAATGGACACCTGGAAAATTCCAAGGTAACCCAGCTGTAGATGATAATTCTGATTTTATTAAAGGTGCTTCAATGGGAATTTGGTGTGACAATCCAAATTTATGTAGCGAAGATGTAATTACTGAAGATATTGCTGATGAATTACGTGCATTAGCTTCTAAATCATGGAATACAAGCAGTAACACAATTATCAATTTTGATGGTTTCCAAGAAAATTATGCTAAATTAGGTAATGTTGCTGGATTTGAAAAAGGATCTACATTACCAGATGCTGGAGAATTCTTAACAGCTGGTGACTTAGGAAAAATTACTATTCGTTTCGTAGATGAAAATAATCAAGAATTAAAACATGAAGTAATTAAATACGGAACAGTTGGTGAAAAATTTGAATTTAGTGCTGATCCTATTTATGGATACCGTGTAATTGATAATACACCAATTACTGGTACTTACACTAAAGAAGGTGCTGTTTATATATTCACTTATGAATTATATACAGATAAGGCGGCTTTAAATAACGAAGTAACAAATGTATTAAAAGAAAAAGATTATATCAATGAAACATTTAGTGAATATAAAACAGCATTAATAGCTGCTAAAGCTATTAATGATAAAACTGATGCAACACAGGCAGAAGTAGATGAAGTATATGATGAACTTATCGAAGCTAAAGCAAAAGCAGTTAAAATAGAATATTATTCATTATATGTACAAAGTACATATCCACTAAAACAAGATGATTATGTTGGTGGATATGAAGCATATAAACAAGCTGTAGATGCTGGTAAAGCATTATTATCTAGCGATACTTTAAATGCTGAGACTGCTAAAGGAGCTTATGAAGCAATTAAAACTGCTAAATCAAACTTAGTAAAACCTGATGGAAACATTCCAACAATTACCGCTACAGATAACTATTACGAAAAGAATCAATGGTATCCAACTAAAGAATATAGTTATGAAAAAATGTTAGATAACGATTTGAATACTAAGTGCTGGTTTGGACAAGAACAAGCAGCGGATAAAGAATTTAAATTTACTTTTCCTACAGCTGTCAACATGACAAGTGTTCAGGTTATTCAGCCTTCTAATGTAGGTGATGATGCATTGAAAGCTGCTGATATCGAAGTTTCATTAGATGGTGAAACATGGACTAAAGTTGGATCAATTACTGAAAATGATTTAGATTACACAGCAACATTTGAAAAAATTGCAGTTAAATATGTAAGAGTCCGCTTAACTGAGGCTAAACCAGGCTACTGGTATCAAGTTTCTGAAGTGAAATTTGCTTATGAACAACCACAAGAAGATAACACTTTAAGAGATATGATTAATGAAGCAGAAGCATTAGATATAAATGGTAAAGCCCCTATCTTAGTATCTAATATGGTTGATGCTCTAATTGCTGGTCAAAAAGAATATGTTAAAGGTACTACTGATACTACAACTGTAGAAACGACTTTAAGAAATGCTATCGATGCATTAAAAGATGCAGCTGATATTACTAATTTATCAGGACTGATAGAAAAAGTACAAAAATTAAATAAAGCTGATTATACAGTAGATTCATGGAATAATTTAGAAGCTGCTTATAACAAAGCATTAGAAGTTTTGGAAAATACAACCGCAACTCAAGAACAGGTTGATAAGGCCTGCGATGATTTAGATAGGGCTATTAATGCATTAGTTAAAGCTCCTATAGTAGCAGATAAAACTGAATTATTAAAAGCTATTGAAGCAGCTAAAGACTTAGTTGAAAAAGATTATACTTCAGAATCATGGAAGACATTACAAGATGCATTGGATGCAGCAAATAAAGTAGTGGCTAATAAAGATGCTACTCAAGAAGAAATTGATGCTGCAGTTGATGCAATCAATGATGCAATTGATAAATTAGAAGCTAAACCTGTTGAACCAGAAAAGCCAATTGAACCTGAAAAACCAATGGATCCAGTAAAACCTGCTAAACCAAACCAACCTGCTAAACCAAACCAACCTGCTAAACCAGGTGTAGCAACTGGTGATAATGCAAGCTTTATGGCTATTGGAACTCTTATCGCAGCAACTGCTGTTATCGCTTTGTTAAAAAAAGAAAACTAAATTAATTAATGATAATGGACCGTAAATTATCATAAAAAGTGCGGTCCTTCTATATGTTTATTTATGTAAGCGCTTTGATGAGGTGGAATGATATGAAAAAAATTAAAAAGCTATTGAAAATTGGACTTTCTATAGCCATTGTGATGTCTGGATTTTTAGCAACTGCTAAAGTTGCTAATGCATCAACATCATTAATGACTTATCCAAATGTTCAACAATATACTAAAGAAGCGGGACAAGATTTTACTCTTGCTGAAAATAGTCGAATTTTTGTAGTAGCAAATGAAAAAACATTAAATAATACTACATTATTAAAAGATTTAAAATTAACTAGTTCAAATTTTGAAGCCGCTGGAGTTTTATCCAAAGCCCCAATAATAGTATTCGGTAAAGAAGAAAATGCAGTAGTTAATGATATTGTTGTTAGAATGGAAGATGTGGTTGAATTAGAAGGAAAAGCTGAAAGCTACAAATTAGATATTACTGATAAAATCACAGTAACCGCTAAAGATGAAATTGGTATTTATTATGGTTTAATGTCAGTAATTCAAATGTTAAAGATTAATGATAAAATATTAGAGAAAGGAACTGTTATTGATTATCCAGATGTTGAATTACGTTCAATGCATTTAGACATTGCTCGTAAACCATTTTCTAAAGAATGGATAATTCGTCAAATCAAAGATTTATCTTGGCAAAAATATAATGCAGTTCAACTTCATTTTTCTGAAAATGAAGGATTTAGAATTCAAAGTGATACTCTGGATGCAATCGAAGGATTTAAATATAAATATGATGATGTATTAAGTAAACAAGATATTTTAGATATTATTCAAGTTGCTAATGATTATCATATTGAAATCGTGCCTTCTTTAGATTCTCCAGGTCACCTGGGAGCAGTTTTACAATATCTGCCAACTGATTACAGTTGTAGAGAACTATTCCCAGCCGATGATCGACGAAATCAATGCTTTAATATCTTTACAAATCCTGAAGCTAGAGAATTCTTAGTAAATTTAATGACTGAATTTATTGAATTCTTTGGTGATGCGGGATGTAAACATTTTAATATTGGCGGTGATGAGTTCTTAGCTAAATTCTCTAGTTTTAGTAATGAACAATACGGACAAATTATGACATATTTTAATGATATTTCTAAGATAGTTAAAGATAACGGAATGACTCCAAGAGCATGGAATGATGGTTTATTATTTGGTGATTATGAAGGTTATACATTAGATAGAGACATTGAAGTTTGTTACTGGGCAGCTCCTGAAAACTGTGCATCGGTAGCGGATTTTGTTGCTAATGGTAACAAAGTAATCAACTATTCTGATGTTTATATGTACTATGTGCTTTCTTGGTGGTGGCAAACTAATGCAGTACCAGAAGGTGATCGTATTTATAATGAATGGCATCCTGGTAAATTCTCTAACTTATCCGGAACAGCACAAACATTTGAAGAACCTTATCCAGAATATGTAATGGGTGGTTCTTATGCAGTTTGGTGTGATGATCCAAATTATGAAAGTGAACAAAGAGTAGAAGATAAAATTTATCATCGTACACGTGCAACAGCTTATAAGATGTGGAATGCGAACGATAATCAGCCAGACTATGATGTTTTTAAAGCTGCTGTTGATAAATTAGGAAGAACTCCAGGCTTCAATGAGGCATTACCTGCCCCGGGTGAAGTATTCCAAGGTGAAGATACAGCAACAGTTACTATCAAATATATTGATAATTTTGGTAAGACTATTGCTGCAGATGATGTATTCTATGGTCTAAATGATAGTGAGTATCATTTTGAAGCAAAAGAATTATTTGGATATAGTTTTATTGAATCAGATTTACCATTAGATGGTAAATATAACGGTAATTTGACAATTACTTTAAAATATCAATTACATTGTGATAAAACTGATTTAAAAAAAGAAATATTTGAACCATTAGCAGTAAGTGAATATATTAACGAAACTGTAGCTGATTATAATGAAGCATTTACAACAGCAAAAGAAATATATTTTGACGAAACAAGTGGACAATTAGCTGTTAATAACGCATTAAGAGCATTACAAGATGCTAAAAATAAAGCTGTTAAATTGGAATATTATTCATTATATGTTGAAGTCACATATCCATTAAATGAAAGTGATTATTCAAGTGGATATCAAGCTTATAAAAACGCTGTAACTACAGGAATAACTTTACTTAATAGTGAAGAATTAACTGTTGAAAAGGCTATAGATGCTTATAATGCAATTCAAGCAGCTAAGCAATCATTAGTTAAACCTAATGCTAAAGTTCCAACTATTTCAGCAACTGATACTTATTATCAATCTAATAACTACAATAATATGATTGATGGTAATATTAATACTAAATGTTGGTTTAATAGCAACCAAGAAATTGGTAAAGAAGTTAAATTCACATTTACTCGTCCAATAAATATTAGTTCTATCCAAATCATTCAACCAAGCAATGCTGGTGAAGATATAATTGATGGTGCTGATGTGCAAATCTCCACTGATGGAAAAAATTGGACAACAGTAGGAACGTTAGATAATTCAGCATTTGAAAAAACTATTACTTTTGATAAGACATTGACTAAATATGTTAGAATTGTTCTTACTGAAGGTAAGGGGAACTGGTATCAAATTGCAGAAGTTAAGTTTGAATTAGAAGAAATACCTGAAGATTCAACTTTAAAAGATATGATTTTAGAAGCTGAAACATTAAATATTACTGGTAAATCTAGTGGCTCAGTAAATGAAATGATTGATGCATTAATTGTTGCTCAAAAATCTTATGTTGAAGGAAAAGTTGATGTAACTGAAGAAACTAATAATTTACGTAATGCAATCAATGCATTAAGAGATACAGTTACCTCAAACAAAGAAAAACTAACAAATAAGATTAATGATGCAAAAGAAATAGAAAATAATAACTATTCTATTGAATCATGGTCAAGATTTGAAAAAGCTTTATTAGAAGCAATCATTGTTAATAAAGATAGTAATGCTACTCAAGAACAAGTTGATAAAGCACTTAAAACACTTGATGATGCTATCAAAGGTCTTAAAGCTCCTAGTGATACAAGTGAATTAGAGACTGTTATTGATAAAGCAAATAAGCTGGATGCAAGCAAGTATACTGAAAAATCATGGAACGTATTACAAAATGCAATTGATGCTGGTAATAAAGTTCTAGAAAACAAAGATGCTACTCAAGAAGAAATCAATGCAGCAGTTGATGCAATTAATAATGCAATTGATAAATTAGAAGTTAAACCTGTCGATCCTGATAAACCGGCAAAACCAGAAAAACCAATGGATCCAGTAAAACCTACTAAGCCAGGTGTTGCAACTGGGGACAATACAAACTTTATGGCTATTGGAACTTTACTAGTAGCAGCTACTGGGATTGCTTTACTTAAAAAGAAGAAAAAAGAAAATTAATTAAACCTGAATCCGTGACGAATTGTTTATCACGGATTTGCTTAATTATAATCATTCTAGCTATGATTTAATCTCAGTTACCCTGTTTTAGGACATAGTAAAATTTAGATGTTAAACTATTCTTAGATTTAATATTATATCTAAGAATAGTTTTATTTTACTGGTAGAATCAAGAGATGCTATTGTTAATTTTAGCTAAAACTATTGAATTGAGGTAGAATTAATTCAGTATTGACAAATATGTAAAACAATCTGAATATGCGTATGCCTTGAAGCAGTCCGAAGGTGTGTTTGATAAAGAAGAATTAACTCCTTCAGGAATGCTGACTTGTAGATACAGCTTTCATTTGGAAATTACTTATTTTTTTAGCAGTAGCTTGTTATGCGATAGAAGCAATCAGATTTTCTAAAAAAGATTTGCCGTTATAGAAAAATGTCACTGGGCAGCGACACGTAAAATGGTTAAACCTCTTACTATGATAAAAATAAAAACTGTCATTAGAAAACTATAATGATTAGTATAAAGGTTAGGTCAATGATAGGTTCAAGCAATCAAAGTCTTCAAACATATTATGGAGGTGCAAAAGTGCTCTCTGCAGATAAAGGAGAAGCAGATGTATTTATGTTTGTTGACGATTCAGCTGTTAAAGAGGTTATCGTTAATACTGATGAGATAGTATTGTTATTTCAAAAAGTATAAAAGTTTCTGGAAATTTGGAAAATGAAAGAGAGGCGGATGAAAAATTTTTAAAATCTATTCTTGAGGACTTTTTGAAAAACAGTTTAGAGTAGTAAAATGGATTATAAGGAAAGGAGATTAAAATTTTGTCTATAGCAGATTTAATACAAATTATTTTAAGTATTCTATCACTACTAGCAACTGTTGTAGTTTCTTTTCAATATACTATCTACAAAGAAAAGACGAAAAAGAAATACAAAAAATTGAGGAAAATTTGCAAAAGAGAAAGTTAAAAGAACAAGCAGAACATTTCATTATTAATAATAATTCCGAAATAGATTATTTGCCCTGGTGTGTTTTTGCTTCGAATCTTCATAAATTAGAAGCTCATCATAGAAAAACATATAAAGAATATTGTAAATGTTCTCCGGAAGTACAAGATGAAATACTAAGAATACAAGGATTAAATGTCATAAGATATTATCATTAGAAAGACGAGGTATTTAATTACGACTAAACCAGCATTTACAGATGAATTTAAACAGGGAGTTGTTCAGTATGTGCTTGATCATCCTGATGTATCCATCGCTACTTTCGCAAGATATAGATTTGTTCCTATTCCCGCTGTAGCTGTTATTCCCGTTGTCTTATAAATATCCTGAATAATCATTTTT
>OHAS01001750.1_pt1 | contig 16739 bp, 14 predicted proteins | sample 1577131 | NCBI WGS metagenome assembly OHAS01 (sample SAMEA3541566, study PRJEB24748) | human gut metagenome | biome: human gut; feature: human-associated habitat; material: faeces | place: China | collected 2012 | reverse complement strand
CAAGGCCCAGAACGGTGGTCATGGACGTCATGAGAATGGGCCGCAGACGGGTGACGCCGGCCTCGATGATGGCCTCCCGGCGGCCCATGCCCTCCAGCCGCAGCTGGTTGATGTAGTCCACCAGGACGATGCCGTTGTTGACAATGACGCCCACCAGCATCACAAAGCCGATCAGGGAGATGACGCTGACCTCCACCCCTGCCAGCAGCAGGGCCAGGAAGCCGCCGGTGAAGGCCAGGGGGATGGTGAACATGACGATCAGCGGCGAGCGCAGGGACTGGAACTGGGCCACCATCACCAGATACACCAGCACGATGCCCAGCAGCAGCATCAGCAGCAGCTGCCGGATGGCGTCCATGATGGCCTCGTTCTCCCCCTGGAAGGCGGCGGTGACGCCCTGGGGCAGCTCCGCCTGGCCGATGACCTTTTCGGCGGCGGAGGTGACCTTGGTGACGTTATAGCCGTCGGCCACGTCGGCGGACACGGTGATATACCGCCGCTGCTGGTCCCGGTTGATGGTGTTCAGGCTGACGGTCTCCTCCAGCTGGGCGATGTCCCCCAGACGGACGGACTCGCCGCTCTGGGTGCTGCCGGAGGCGCTTGCACTGCTCATGCCGCTCATACTGGACATGCCGCTCATACTGGACATGCCGCTCATACTTCCCATGGAGCTGCCGGAGGAGGCGCTGCTCATCATGCTGCTCATGGCGGAGGCGGAGGAGGGGTCGATCTGAAGATCCAGGAGCTTCTCCCGGGTCATGCGGCTCTCCTCCGGGGACTGGATGGACACGCTGACGTCCAGCCCGTCCAGGGTCAGGGACAGGGAGCTGTCGGTGTCCGTCAGGGCGGAGGCCACGGCCATGTACACCTGGGCCACGGTGAGGCCCTTCTCCATGGCGGCGTTGCGGTCCACGGACAGGTGCAGGGCGGCGGCCGCCTGCTCCAGGCCGTCGGACACGTTTTCCGTGCCGGGGACGGTGGCCAGCTTTGCCGCCAGGTCACGGGCGGCGGACTGCATCTGCTCCATGTCGTCACCATAGACGTTCAGGGTGATGCCGCTGCCGGTGAGGTAGGACATATAGGTGTCCATGGCCCCGGAGGCGGTGACGGTGCAGTCCATACCGGCGCAGGCGGCCTCCATCTGCTTGCCGGCCTCCGCGCCGGAGGCCCCCTCCGGCAGGGTGATGTAGGCGGTGACGTCGTATTCCCCGCCGCCGGCGGTCATCATACTGGTCATGTCCATGCTCCCGGCGCCGGAGGCGGAGGACATCATCGCGCCCACGGTTTCCACGTTGTCCACGGCGGCGATGCGCTGCAGGGCCTCGTCCGCCAGGGCCACCGCCTGCTCCCGGGTGCAGCCCTCGGGCATGGAGATGGTCAGGTTCACGGTGTTCATGTCGATATTGGGCATAAAGGCGAAGCCCCGGGCCAGGGCGGCTCCGGCGGAGCCCACCAGCAGCAGCAGGGACACCCCCAGCACCACCAGCTTGTGGTGGATGGACCAGGACACCGCCTTGCGATAGGCGGGATAGACCTTATCCAGCAGTCCCGGCTTCTGGGGCTTCTCCTTGCGGAGCATACCGGCAGCCATGGCGGGCACCAGGGTCAGGGCCACAATGAGACTGGCCAGCAGGGAATAGGTCATGGTCAGGGCCAGGTCCGTGAACAGCTGCTTGGTGATGCCCTCCACAAACACGATGGGCAGGAACACGCACACGGTGGTCAGGGTGGAGGCTACGATGGCGCCCAGCACCTGCCGGGCCCCGGATACCGCCGCCTGAATGACGGTGGCCCCCTTGGAGCGCAGTCGATAGATATTCTCGATGACCACCACGGAGTTATCCACCAGCATGCCCACCGCCACGGCCAGGCCCGACAGGGAGATCATGTTGATGGTAACGCCGGAGAAGTACATCAGCACCACGGCGAAGATCACGCTGATGGGGATGGAGCACAGGGTGATCACCGTGGGACGCAGGTCCCGCAGGAACAGATACAGGATCAGCACCGAGAACAGTGCGCCCCAGCCCAGAGACGACAGAATGGAGTTGATAATAAGGTATATGTAGTCCCCCTGGTCCATCAGGGGCACGAAGGAAAGCCCCTCGTACTCCGCCTCCAGCTCCCGGAAGCGGCTGTTGATGTTGTCGGACACCTCCGCCGTGGCGTAGGTGGACTGCTTGTTGAGGGAGACGATGACGCCGTCCTTGCCGTTGAGCTTGTCGTAGATCTCCGAGGAGTTGTCGGTGATGGCCACGTCGGCCACGTCCTTCATGCGGATGGGGTCGATGCCGTCCATCCCCAGGTCAAAGAGCACCAGGTCCTCCAGGTCCTGCCGGGTGTCGATGGCGTCGCCCACGGAGACCATGTAGTTGACGCCGTCCTCCTTCAGATATCCGGCGGGCATGGAGAAGTTCTGGGCCGTCAGCAGGGCGGTGATGGTGGGTAGGCTCAGGCTGGAGGACAGGTCCGCCTGGCTCAGGGCGGTGGAGCGGGATTCCTCCAGGGTCTGGAGGCCTTGGTCGATCTGGCTCAGGGCGCTGTCCAGCTGGATGTTGGCGGAGATGATCTGGGTCACGGCGTCGGTCATGGTCAGGACCCCGGCGGATACCTGGTCCGCCAGCTTGGCCACACCCTCGTCGGTCTCCAGGTCGCGCAGCTGCTTTTCCAGCTCCTCCAGCTGCTTCTGCCACTCCTTGGCCCGCTGGACGGCCTCGTCCCACTTGACACCCAGGGCCGCCATGCGCAGGTCCAGCGCCGCCAGCTCCGCCTGGATGCGGACGTATTCGGGGTCACTTTCGATTTCGGCGATGGCCGCCTGCTTTTCCTCCTCCGTCATGGAGGGGTTCTGGCGGATGGCCTCGATCTTCGCCTGATACGGGGCGTTTTCCGCCTCCAGCCGGGCCTTCTCCCGCTGAATATCCGCCAGCTCCCGGAGGTTGTCCTGGAGCTGGTCCCGGCTGTCCCGCATGGTTTTCAGACTGTCCTGAATGGTGGTAAGGGCCTGGGTCACGGCGTCCCGGACGGCGGATTCCTCGGCGCTGCGGATAGCAGCCTTGGCGCTGTTGACCTGGCCCCGGGCGGAGGCCAGCTGCCCCGCCGCGTCGTCCAGCTGCTTCGCAATGGCATCGGACAGCCGCTGGGACAGGGCATCCAGCTTCTTTTGGCTGAGGATCACATGGAGCTGACGCTCCACCGTGCCGCTGACGGTGACGCTGGCCACGCCGGTGATGCCCTCCAGCTTGGGGGACAGGGTGTCGTTGACGAAGTCCGACAGCTGGGTGATGTCCTTGCCGTCATAGGACAGGGCCGCCACCTGCACCGGCAGCATGGAGGGGTTCATTTTCAGCACATAGGGGTCGCCCACGGTGTCGCCCCAGGAGCCCTTCAGCTGGTTGATCTTCTGCTGGATATCCACGCTGACGGTGTCCATATTCACCCCGTCCTCAAACTCCAGCACCACCATGGACACGCTGTCCATGGAGCTGGAGGTGACGTTTTTGATGCGGTCCAGGGTGGCCATGGACTGCTCCAGGGGCTTGGTGATGTCGGCCTCCACAGTTTCGGGGCTGGCCCCGGGGTCGGTGGTCACCAGGATCACATAGGGGAAGTCCATGTTGGGCATCAGGTCGGGGGTCATCTTCAGATAGGCCACCACACCCAGCACCACAATGGCCAGCACCGCTACGAACACCGTCAGCGGCTTCTTTACGCTGAATTTGGGCATAGTCGTTTCGCTCCTTGCGCATGATAAGTCAGTTGTTACACAACTGTAAAAAACATTTTAAAGAATTTTAACATTCTAAAGCGCCGCGCGCAAGAGGGGCGGGCAATTATTAACGAAACTGTTACAAAATCCCGCCTTTTCCTTAGCCTAACGAAAAAAATATTAAAAGCCTCGCAGAGTTTTCCGCCCGCAGGCGGCAAATAAAGTGCAATTATTTTTTGACCGGGGGAAAAGGGGAAGTAAAAAGAATCACTGCCAAAGGGCCCAAACATGGACTCTTTGGCAGTGATATTGTTTTGGTCATGTGGAGTATCTAAAAATGGTAAAATCAGGCTTCTTCTTTTTCGACACCATCGTCATATACAACGACTTCAAAGTTGTAATCGATAATATTAACATCTGGGCCAAACAGTGCATGGAGATAATTGTCCTCCGTAATCTCACCAGCCTTTTTTAGAAACTCATTATGGATTTGGTTGTCCGTTTTTGCTTCAAAAACTAATGCCGAAATGTTCTGAATATAATGCCCGTTTTCCAGCTTGCAAACAATATAGTCGACAACATAATCAAAGTAGTTATGGACATTGAAGAGTATTTCGTTAACATAGGGCATGGAAACCCCGGCATGTGTACTCAGGTTCCTTGTGCGATAAATTCTGTCAATCTGCCAAGAAACTTTTTCTTTGTGATTTTCTGTTTTTTAAGAACATTCTTAGCGGTTGAAAGTTCCTTCCGAAAGCGGTATATTCGGGTTCGTAGCAAAGGATTCGTGGACAATTGTGCAGTATATTTTTAAATCCTTCATCATCGGCTTGTGAAGACATGAATGAGGAAACAAACTGAGCGAAGTTTTCAACACCCATCTCTTTCCAAAAATCACTATCTGTAATTGCAACTGTCAGCTGCTCGTAGATAAGTCTAAATTGCTTCAAAATGTATGTTTTCTGTATGATGTGCAAAAGAGCAAACTTCGTACTTTCTTTTTGCTCTGCCTCATCTGATGTAAACACAAGTGCTTCCAGAGCTGTCCAAAAGGTTCGCAGCATGGTTTGAGCGTTCTTACAGTTCAAAGCATCAAGATGCATATCCATTGCCTTTATGATTGATATTACCACATCGATTGGACACGAATCAGAACGCATCATTGTATCGATTCTTTTATCGATAACTGCCTGATCAATGTATGGCCTATTGGGAATTATGCGTCTAAGTTTTATTGGGATATACTTTGAGTTGGAAACTAATAGAATATTAAAGAATATTCGTTTTTCTGCTTTGTGTTTATAATATCCCTCAAAACACTGAGCCAAGTCAAATGTACGTGAAATGCTCTCGAAAGCGCTATACGGATCTACATCTTCCGCTTTACAAGAAAGCATTTTGATGTTGGCATCGCCTCGCTTTTTTAGTTCTTCGAATGTGGAATAAAACCGTCGAATCCGTCCATCAGTATTCTTAAGTGCAATAATTTCAGTTTCCTCAATTTCTTTGATATCGAAATTTTTTCCAAACTGAGGATTGATACGGGATAGATTATCAAGTTTATAGGTATCTGCAATAACGTAGAATTCATAAGTTTCGTAACTGGAATCAAACCTATCTAAAAATGAAGATATGCAAGCGGCGGATGTGATTGAAATGCCCCGATTATCAAAAAATCTAATAACGGATTGATACAAATACTCCTGAGAATATCCAAGAGTAACTAAATCAACAAATTCTCCAAATCGGATGTATAAGCCCAAGAATCAGGAATCTCATTTCTCATATGTTTACCTCCCCGGAGAATTTTATTCAATTAGCTGTGTACATTAATTATAGCTCTATAAGTCGAAAATGGCAAGAATATATCGAAACTATACTATTTGCCCTCATATTTTGCGCCGCAATAGACAAAGAGCTACCGCAATATTCTTTCTGCACTTTTTAGCCGTTTTTAGCGGTTTCCTCTCAATTTTAATTCTTATCCTGACATTTTGTGACCCGCATCCCCCATGTGTTCTACACCTGTCTGTGGCATTTTATGTGGTCAAAGGCAAAGCCTCGCCGGAGCAATTCCGGCGGGACTTTGCGGTATTCTCGGCAGCCTGCTTTTCCACTCGGTGAACAACACGAAAACCGCGCCGAGCCCCCCGCGCCGTGGGATGCTATAATCAAAGAGTATGGGCTGTGCGGAACTCTTCTGTTGACATTTCAACAACCCTGTGGTATAGTCCGACCATTTAGATTTCAACAAAAGCATTCGTGAGAGAGGAGCGCAGCCATGCAGGAGCGATTTGAGACGTTTACGGTTTTGATCAACCGGATCAGCCACGACATACGGAGGATAAAAAATCAGGAGATGGCCGTCTATCATCTGCGAAGCGCCCATGTGTCCTGTCTGTACTACATATATTCTCTGGATGGCGTGACCTCGGCGTAGCTGTGCGAGCACTGCGAGGAGGATAAGGCGACCATTTCCCGTGCGTTGGACTATCTGGAAACGAACGGATTTATCGTCCGGGATTCCGACCGGGTCAAACGGTACAGAAATGAAGAAGCTGCAATAAAGACAGGACTGCGCCACGCCACCGTCAAATGAAACGGCGATGCGGCGCAGTATCGTTTTATCTGACGCCATAAACCATAATCGAGATCACACAGGCTAACAGACTGACCGCCGAGCCGGCCAGAAGCTGCGGCAGGGTATGGCGCGACAGCTTTAGGGAGGAGCGGTACACTGCTGCGATCAGCAGAACGGACGGTATGGCAAAAAGCGGATGCAGCTTCCATGTCAACAGAAACGCCGGAGCTGTTGTGCTGCAGGCGTGTCCGCTTGCGCGAAGGCCAAAGCCCACGTTGAGCAGCAACAGCGCCGCGATAGAAATGACATAAGAGAGAAACAGGATATGGACGAGCCAGGAGCATGGCGTCAGCATTGACCAGAGAAGCCCGCACAGATACCCAACGGCGCTGCATACCAGCGCCGTGCCGCGCTGCCCCCTGCGCCGGTCCTTTCCAATGTGGAAGATCTCCCGCAGCGGGTACGCCGCCAAGGGGATAACCAGCAGGAACACCTCGCACAGCAGCAGCTCCCTGCGCGTCAGAAGCCCTGTCGGAGCGTACATCAGAAGCAGCGTTACCCCGATGACGATGGGCGGCAGTGTCAGAATGCGTACCGCAAGATGCAGCAGCGCCTTCCTGTCCGAGACCTTCGTTTTCATGACTCAAAGCCCAGCATAATCCCGCCGTGTTCTGCATAGTAGCTGCACAGCCCACGTAGCGGATGGCTTTTCACCTCTGCCCCCGGAAATCGCCGCCGGATCTCGGTGCAGAGCTCCAATGCAAATGTCGCGTTCCGGCAATGCCCGATGCGGACGCTGCCGCCCCTGTAGCCAAGCCGCACCATTTCACTCAACAGGAACTCCTGCGTTTTTCGAGCGCCCCGACATTTGCCGAGCATCTCAAGCGTGCCCTCCTCGCTGGCCTGGCCAACGGCGCGGATGCCGAGAACACCGGCCATCGTTGCTGCCAGCTTGCTGATTCGTCCGTTCTGGGCGAGATTGTGCATGGATTCCAGCGCAAAGAGCAGATGGGTACGGCGCTGATACTGCTGTACGGCTGTGCAGACCTCCTCGAAGCTCTTGCCGGAGCGCAGTTCGGCGGCTGACTTTTCGATGAGCAGGGCGATCTCCGGACCGGCGGACAGCGTGTCCACCACAAAAATGCGGCGAGAGGGATTCTGCTCCTCGCAGCGTTTCTTTGCGGCAAGTGCCGCGCTGCAGCTGCCCGAAAGGCTGCTTGTAATGGTGAACGCGAGTACATCGCCGCTTTCGCCAAAGGCGGACTCCCAGTCCGCGATGTTCGGGCAGGCGCTGAAGGTGCGGCCCTTCGTGCCGCGAAGTGTTGTGACCATCGCGTCGACATCGAGCGCGGCGTCATCGCGAAATTCCTCCACAGCAGTACGGACGGTGAGCGGAACGCTGACAAAGTCCACGCCGTCCATGGTAAGCAGGTCGCAGCTTGAGTCTGCGGCAATGCGGATCTGATCCATAAGATGACCTCCAACTGAAAAAGTGTCGTTCGGTTCCGGTAAGGGATGGATGCAGTTTATCAGTTTTTTATTTCTTCGTCAACGGCTTTTAATAAGCTGTTAAAAATATTTCGCAAAGCCGTTGAACTTTGCAGAGGAAACGCTTATAATAACAGTATGGAAAAAGAAATGCAAAACAGAATCACGGCGGACATCGCGGCCTTCCGTCTGCCGCGCTATGCACAGATCCCGGAGGTCGGACTGTATCTGGAGCAGGTGGTGCGCTATATCAACGCCCGGTTGGCACCGTTAGGAGAGCCTGAACTGACTGGATCCATGGTGAGCAACTATGTCAAGCAGAAGCTGGCTCCTGCCCCTCTAAAAAAGCTGTATACAGTCGAACATCTTGCGCGGCTTCTGTTCATCGCGGTGGTCAAGCCTGTTGTTCCTTTGGAGGGGCTTCGACTGATGTTTAGCATACAGGAGAAGTGCTATCCCCTTCAGACCGCCTATGACTACTTCTGCGATGAGTTTGAGAATATGCTCGGCGCAGCGTTTGGTGTCGCTCCTGCAGTGGAGGGACTTGGTGAAACCGAGTCTGATGCCAAGGATCTCCTGCGCAGCACGATCTCGGCTACCGTCAACAAGGTCTGTCTGGACCGGTATCTGGAGGAGTATCGAAAGCGGCGGGAGCAGGCTGAGACTATTGTGGGAAAAGAAATCTCCCTGTTATAGTAGAAATGCTGTCTGGCAGCTACAAAAGGAATATCCCCGGCTTGGCCGGGGATATTCCTTACGTCTCTCTGCCATGATTACAGTGCAAAACAGAAGAACATGCTCCGGGCCCTTCATCGCCATGTCCTAATTGATAAAGAGCTTTCATTGTTCCTGCATCGCTGCAATAGAGGGTATCCGAAGATTCTCTCTATTGTGATGATATGCCGAGCATCCTCCATGGTGCATCTGAAGCCTTCGGCTTTGCGCCCGGACAGTACAGCGTGCTGAGAGGAGGCTCCCTGTGCGTCGAGGCTTGTCTGATTCTGCATACTTCTCTGCAAGCAGGATCTTCTCGACTTCTGCCTTACAAAAGCCTATTTACCCGCCTGCGTTTCGCAGTAGCGGCAGCGGTAAACGCGCTTTTCACGATCCGTTAGCACAAACTCCTGCGGCAGTTCCTGCTCAACGGAGGTGATGCAGCGCGGGTTTTTGCACTTGAGCACGCCGCGGATGCGCTCAGGCAGCTTGAGCGTGCGCTTTTCCACAAGTTTCCCGTCGCGGATGATGTTGACGGTGATGCTTGGATCGACGTAGCCGATCAGGTCCCAGTCAAGGTCCATTTCGCGGTCGATCTTGATGATGTCCTTGCAGCCGAGCTTGCCGCTCGTAACGTTTTTGAGGATGGCCACCGTGCAGTCAAGCTGATCGAGGCCGAGGATCTGATAGAGCTCCATGGATTTTCCCGCGGTGATGTGGTCGATGACGATGCCGTTTTGAATAGAGTCAATGATCATTGTGTCGCACTTCCTTTCTCACTTGATTTCCAACAGCTTGAGGATCAGCGCCATGCGGATGTACTTGCCGTACTGTACCTGCTTGAAGTAGCACGCGCGCGGGTCGTCGTCCACGGCGACGGAGATCTCGTTCACACGCGGCAGCGGATGCAGGATGCGAAGAGACTCCTTCGCGCCCCTGAGCTTGTCGGACGTGAGGATGTAGCTGTCCTTGAGGCGCAGATAGTCTTCCTCGTTGAAGAAGCGCTCGCGCTGCACGCGCGTCATGTAGAGGATGTCCAGCTCCGGCATGACGGTCTCGAGGTCGGTGGACTGCGTGTAAGGGATGTTCTTGGCCTTGATGTACTGCTCCTTGACATAGCGCGGCAGCTTGAGCTCCTCGGGGGAGATGAGCACGAAGCGGATGCCGGTGTAACGGCTCATCGCGGCGACGAGGGAGTGTACCGTGCGTCCGAATTTGAGGTCGCCGCAGAGGCCCACCGTGAGGTTTTCAAAGCGCCCCATCTCGCGGTGGATGGTCAGAAGGTCGGTCAGCGTCTGCGTGGGGTGGTTGTGGCCGCCGTCGCCGGCGTTGATGACGGGCACGAGCGAGTGCATGGAGGCGACCAGCGGCGCGCCCTCCTTGGGATGGCGCATGGCGATGATGTCGCTGTAGCAGCTCACGGTGCGGATCGTGTCCGCCACGCTCTCGCCCTTGGCGGCGGACGAGCTTTTCGCCTCCGAGAAGCCGAGTACCTGCCCGCCGAGGGAGAGCATCGCGCTCTCAAAGCTCAGACGGGTGCGGGTGGAGGGCTCGAAGAAGAGGGTCGCGAGGATTCTGCCGTCGCACTTGTGCGCGTATTCGGCGGGGTGGTCGATGATGTCGCAGGCGGTATTCACCAGCTCCATGATCTCCTGCTCGGAGAGCTCCAGAATATCGATCAGGCTTTTCATATCAGTTTGTTCCTCCTTTTTTGATCCAGCTTTCGTCGGCGGGGTCATCGCGGAAGGCCAGCAGCCGCGCAACGTCCGCCTCGGTGATGTAATGCTCCTCTGCGCCCACGCGGGCGATGGTATCCAGATTTGTCAGGCTCACGCTCTTGACCTTCGCCTCGACCATGCGCTCAACGCCCTTTTTCATGCCGTAGGTGAAGATGCTCACGACGCCCAGCACCTCGGCGCCTGCCTCGCGCAGCGCCGCGACCGTATCCAGCACGCTGCCGCCGGTGGAGATGAGGTCCTCGATCACGACGACCCTCTGCCCCGCCTCGAGCCTGCCCTCAATCTGATTTTTTCTGCCGTGGTCCTTGCTGCCCGAGCGCACATAGCCCATGGGCAGGCCGAGCAGATGCGCGGCGATGGCGGCGTGGGCGATGCCCGCCGTGGCGGTGCCCATCAAAACCTCCGCCTGCGGGAACTCGCGGCGCACCGTGTCCGCGATGGCCCGCTCGACTGTCTCACGCACGGCGGGGGCGGTGAGAATGAGGCGGTTATCGCAATAGATCGGGCTTTTGATGCCGCTCGCCCAGGTAAACGGCTCCTGCGGGCGCAGAAAGACCGCGCCGATGGAGAGCAGGCCTTGAGCGACCCTGCTGCTGATGTCCATATCCATGTTCCTCCCGTTGTTTTTTATTCCTGAAGCAGAATTGCTTTCAGCTCGTTGAGATCGGCGGCCAGAAAGTCCGCCCCGGCGGCGGTCAGCTCCTCGCGGCTGCCGTAGCCGTAGAGTACGCCGATTGCCTCAAGGCCGTTGGCGTGCGCCCCGTATATGTCGTGGCGGCGGTCGCCGACCATGACGGCGTGTCCCGTCACATCGGCGCGCATGAGCGCCGTGCGCACGACGCTCGCCTTGTCCGCGCTGGACTTATCCTCCAGACGGGAGCCGCAGATGTCGTCAAAATACTGCGCCAGCTCAAAATGCCGCAAAACTCTCCGCGCAAATTCCTCCGGCTTCGACGTTGCAATCACCAGCCGCAGTCCCGCTGCGCACAGGCTTGCAAGCAACTCGGCCATTCCGGCATAAGGGGCGTTTTCCGCCCAACCGTAGCGTTCAAAATAAATGCGGAACTCGCGGATCGCCCGCTCTGTTTCCTCTTCATTCATCCCGCAGAGCGCAGGGAAGCTCTCGTGGAGAGGCGGACCGACAAAAGTGGTCAGCATGTCTGGAGAGGGGACCCCCCGGCCAAGACGCTTCAACGCATAGGACACCGAGTTCACAATGCCCTCCTGCGAATCCGTCACCGTTCCGTCCAGATCAAAAAGGACCGTATCCCAGCGCATCAGTCCACAAACTCCTCTCGGCAGCGGCGGTAGGCAGCCACGGGGTCCTCCGCCTGGGTGATGGGACGGCCCACCACGATGTAGTCGGAGCCAAGTTCTTTGGCCTTGGCCGGCGTGGTGACCCGTTTCTGGTCGCCCGCGTCCCCGTCGGCAAAGCGCACACCGGGGGTCACGGTGAGGAAGTCCTTGCCGCAGCGCTCATGGACAACGCCCGCCTCCAGCGGAGAGCACACCACGCCGTCCAGGCCCGCCTGCGCGGCGTTTTCGGCATAGTGCATCACCACCTCGGCAAGCGGCTTTTCGATCCACAGCTCCCGCTCCATGCGCTCCTGCTCGGTAGAGGTGAGCTGGGTCACGGCGATGAGCAGCGGCCGGGTACCGTCGGGGCGCGTCAGACCCTCCAGCGCGGCGGTCATCATGGCGGCGGTACCGGCGGCGTGGAGGTTCACGATGTCCACATCCAGCGCAGACAATGCCGCCATGGCCTTTTTCACGGTGTTGGGAATGTCATGCAGCTTCAGATCCAGGAAGATCTTGTGGCCTCGGGCCCGGATCTCCCGCACGATGGAGGGGCCTTCGGCGTAAAACAGCTCCATGCCGATCTTCACAAAGGGCTTTTCCTCGGTGAAACGGTCTAAAAAGGCCAGTGTCTTTTCCTTGCTGTCGAAGTCCAGTGCAATGATAACGTCCTTACCCATGATGTGCTCCTCCTATGATCTCCGTCAGATTTTCCATGCCGTATCGTTCCATCACGGCAGGCAGATTTTCAATGATGGTCTTGCAGGCATACGGCTCCACAAGGTTCGCCGCGCCCACGCCGATGGCAGTGGCGCCCGCCAGCATCAGTTCGATAACGTCCTCCGCCGTGGTGACGCCGCCCATACCCACGATGGGGATGGAAACGGCCTCGTAGACCTGATACACCATCCGCACCGCCAGCGGGAGCATTCCCGGGCCGGACATACCGCCAGTGGTGTTGGCCAGCAGCGGACGGCGGCGTTTCAGGTCGATGCGCATTCCCGGCAGGGTGTTGATCAGGCTCACGCCGTCAGCCCCCGCGTCCTCGCAGGCTCTGGCGACGGCGGCAATATCAGCCGCCGTGGGGGACAGCTTTAAAATGATGGGCTTTTTCGTCACCGCCCGGACCGCCTTCGTCACCTCGGCAGCGGACTTGGGGTCCGCGCCGAAGGCCGCGCCGCCGCCGTGGACGTTGGGGCAGGAGATATTGACCTCCAGCCAGCCCACCTGCTCCTGCGCGTCTAACTTCTCGCAGACCTCGGCGTATTCCGCCACGGAAAAGCCGCTGACATTCGCCATCACCGGCTTGTGAAATACCTGCTTGAGCTTTGGCAATTCCGTTGCGATCACCGCGTCCACGCCGGGGTTTTGCAGACCCACCGCGTTCAGCAGGCCGCCGGCGTACTCCGCGATGCGGGGCGTGGGGTTGCCGAAGCGGGGCTCCCGGGTCGTACCCTTGAAGGAGAAGGTACCCAGCATATTGATGTCGTACAGCTCCGCGAACTCATAGCCAAAGCCGAAGGTGCCGCTGGCGGGGATGATGGGGTTGTCCATCTCAATGCCGCAGAGGGTCACTTTTGTGTTCACCATACGATCTCCTCCTTTTCCAGCACGGGGCCATCCTTACAGATGCGCTTATTGCCGTATTTCGTCTCGCAGGAGCAGCCCATGCAGGCGCCGAAGCCGCAGCCCATCCGCTCCTCAAAGCTGAACTGGCCGGAGGTCTTGCAATCAGCGTACACCGCCTTGAGCATCGGCTCCGGGCCGCAGGTGTAGAGATAGGTATAGTCGGACACGGCGGCCATGCCGTCGGTCACAAGGCCCTTGAGACCGACGCTGCCATCGGCGGTGGAGATGACGACCTCCGCACCCAGCGCCCGAAATTCCTCCGCTAAAAAAATCTCGGATTTTCGGTTAAAGCCCAGCACGGCGGTGACGCGCTTACCTTGTGCGGTCAGCCGCTTGGCAAGGCCATACAGCGGCGGGATACCCACGCCGCCGCCCACCAGCAGGGGGTGTTCCCCACTGCGGGACAAGTCAAAGCCGTTGCCAAGGCCCGTCAGCACATCCAGCGCCGTGCCGGCAGCCATGCCCGTCATGGCCTCGGTGCCATGGCCCAAAACCTTATAAATCAGGGTCACTTCCCCGTTCTCCCAATCGCACACGGAGATGGGGCGGCGGAGGAAAAAACCTGAGAGCTTCAAATTCACGAACTGCCCCGGTGCGGTGATGGCAGAGGTGTCCCCCGCCAGCCGCAGACGGTAGATGCCGTCTGCCAGCCGGGTATTTTTCAAAACAGTCAGCAGTGTCTCCTTCATTCGGCGTCCTCCCCCTCCAGCAAGGTCTTATCATACCAGACCGCCCGCCCCTCCATGGCTGTCAGCAGGCAGCGGCCCTGTACACTCCAGCCCGCAAAGGGCGTGGCCCGGCCCATGGACAGAAATTCAGCGGGGTCGATCGGATAGGTACGGTTCAAATCAAACACGGTAAAGCCGGTGGCCGGCGCAATGCCGAAGCGGCGGCAGGGCGCGTCATGGAGCAGTTCCATCAAGCGGGCAAAGGAAATGACGCCGGGCTTTACCAAATACGTATAGAGCAGCGGGAAGGCCGTTTCCAGTCCCACGATGCCCATGGCGCTTTTTTCCAGTCCCCCGCCCTTTTCCTCGGCGCTGTGGGGGGCGTGATCCGTGGCGATCATGTCGATGGTTCCGTCCGCCAAACCCTCCAACAGGGCTTCCCGATCCGCCTTGTCCCGGAGGGGCGGGTTCATTTTGAAACGGCCGTCCTCCTGCAAGCAGGAATCGTCCAGCAGCAGGTAGTGGGGGCCGGTCTCACAGGTGACATTCAGGCCCTCGGCCTTGGCCTTGCGGATGAGTGCGACGCTCTCCTTGGTGGAGATGTGGCAGACGTGATAGCCGCAGCCTGTCTCCCGCACCAGCTCCAGATCCCGCTGGATGGGCCGCCACTCGCTCTCGGAGCAGATACCCCGATGTCCGTGGGCGCGGGCATAGGCGCCGTCGTGGATGTAGCCGCCCCGCAGCAGAGAATTGTCCTCGCAGTGGGCCACGATCAGCTTGCCGAGGCGCTTGGCCTCCAGCATGGCGCGGCGCAGCGGGGCATATTCCCCGCCTGCGATCGTGCCGTCCTCGCGGATGACGCGCTGCCACGGCAGTTCGTCCGGGCAGCGGCGCATGGCCCAGCCGACCTGCCGCGCAGCCCGCGGCGCGCCGAGCATGCGGGCCAGCTGGCCGTAGGATGCGACAAAGCCGGGCGGGATCTGCGCGACGAGCGCATAGACGGAGGCAAAAAACGACGGTGCTTCCGCCATGGTCAGCATCCCATCCGGTGGAAGAGCTTCTCCCAGAGCGAGCGCTTTTTCTGCGGGACAGCGGTGCTCTGCTGCTGCGCGGCTTCGACGGCACGCTTCATGAGCAGGACCTGTGCGCAGACCGGCTCATAGGAAGGTGGCTTTTTCGTATACGTTCCGTCCGGCAGCAGGACGCGCGCCTTGACGGTATCCGCCAGCATGGCGTCCAGAATTTCGTGGAGCCTGCGGCGAATCTCCGGGCTGCGGATGGGACAGGCAATCTCCACGCGGCGGACGGTATTGCGCGTCATCATGTCGGCAGACGAGATATAGACGTGCTCCTGCTCGCCGCGGCCGAAGCAGAAGATGCGGGAATGCTCCAGAAAGCGGCCAACGATGCTCGTGACAGTGATGTTGTCCGTATAGCCCGGCACGCCGGGGGCGAGGCAGCAGATACCGCGGATGATGAGCTCGACGCGGACGCCCGCCTGCGAGGCGCGCGACAGGGCGTGGATGACGTCGATATCCGTCAGAGAATTGAACTTCATCAGAATGTAGCCGTTTGGGCCGAGCGCTGTCTGTTCCTCGATGCGTGCGAGGATCGGCTTCTTCAGCTGGTGCGGCGCAACGAGCAGCGTGCCGTAGCTGCCCTCGAGATTGCCGAGCGCCATATTGCTGAAGAAGGCCGCGGCGTCCGCTCCGATATTCTGGTCTGCCGTAACGAGCGAGACATCCGTATACTGCTTTGCGGTCTTCTCGTTATAATTGCCTGTGCCGATCTGCGTGACATGGCGCAGTGCGCCGCGCTCCCGCAGAGTGATGAGGCAGATCTTGGAATGGACCTTGTAGTCCTCAAAGCCATAGAGCACCTTGCAGCCCGCTTCCTCCAGCCGCTCGGACCAGTCGATGTTGTTCTGTTCGTCAAAGCGGGCGCGCAGCTCGATGAGGACGGTTACGTCCTTGCCGTTTTCGGCGGCGGCGCAGAGATAGTCCACGAGCTTGGCCTTGCGGGCCAGCCGGTAGATCGTGATGCGGATGGACAGAACGTCCGGCGCATTGGCCGCCTCGCGCACCATCTGCAGGAACGGCTCCATGGATTCATAGGGATAGGACAGGAACAGGTCACGCTTCAGCGCGGCGCGCAGCAGGCTCTGGCCAGGCAGCAGCATGGCGGGCTGCTGCGGCGTGAAGGGCGGGTCGGACAGGGCGGCGCGGCGTGCCTCCGGCAGATGCTCGCCGAGAGAGAAGGCGTAGTCCATGCACAGCGGCGCCTCGCAGGAGACGAAGATCTGTTCGCCGGAGATATCGAAGCGCTTGCGGAACAGCTCGGCAAAGTGCCCGCTGATGGGCGCGGAAAGCTCCACGCGCACGACGCACAGCCGCCTGCGCTCCCGCAGCAGCTTTTCCATCTTGGCGCGCAGGTCGATCTCGCGGCCGTCCGGCGCGAACGGCTCGTCGTCCGGGTTGATGTCCGCATTGCGCGTGACGCAGAACACGACCTTTTCGAGCGTGCTGTACATCTCAAACACGCTGTCTGCGTAAAACAGCAGGACCTCCTCGAGCGGAACGTAGCGGCAAATGCCATTCTGCTCCGGCAGGAACAGCAGCTCCGGCACGGAGGGCGGCATGGGGATAAGGCCCCAGAATTCCGATTTTTTCCGCGACAGCCGCACACCGACGTGCAGCGTCTTGCTGGCAAGATGGGGGAAGGGATGATGTGCGTCGACGATCTGCGGCGAGAGCAGCGGCTGAATGGCCGTGCGGAAGAGCTGGCGGATATAGTGGTGCTCGTCCTGCGTCAGCTCACTCATGCGCAGGCGCTGCAGGCCCTCTGCGCCAAGCTCCCGCTCCACGCGGCGGAAGACACGGTCGCGCCGCTCATACAGCGGGGCCGTCGCCGCATAG
>OHAS01001749.1_pt1 | contig 16742 bp, 11 predicted proteins | sample 1577131 | NCBI WGS metagenome assembly OHAS01 (sample SAMEA3541566, study PRJEB24748) | human gut metagenome | biome: human gut; feature: human-associated habitat; material: faeces | place: China | collected 2012 | reverse complement strand
TCAGTGTATGAGATTCCTGTTTCAAATGCCGCCCTGCTGGCATCCGCATCCAGAAATGCGGAGACAAAGGAGTGTCCGAACAACTGGATGGAACCGCAGAGCAGGACTGCAAAACAGCCCAGTATAATATAACAGAACCTATACCCCTCCTTAACGCGTTTTACATTGCCTGCCCCCATATTTTGGGCTGTGAATGTGGACATCGCATTGCCGACCGCGGTCATAGGAACAATTGCCAGCGACTCAATCCTGGTCCCCGCGGAGTAACCTGCCATAACGGCGGAGCCGAAGGTATTAACGACCGACTGTACCAGCAGGATTCCCATATGAACAATCGACTGCTGTAAAATCGACGGAATCGCCACCCGTGTCATGGAACGCAGCATCTTTCCGTCATAGAAATGAAATTCTGAGCGCTCATGAGGATATTTCTTTACTTTCCGGAGCAGAAGGACAAAGGAAATGACGGCTGAAATTCCCTGTGCAATCAAAGTGGCAAAAGCAACTCCTTTTACGCCCAGGCCGAATTGTATCACAAACACCAAATCCAGGAAAATATTCAGCAGGGATGAGAAAATCAGCAGGTACAGGGGCGTGCGTGAATCCCCAAGGGAATTGAATACAGAGGCTTGTACATTGTACATAAACAAGAATGGCAGCCCCAGAAAATAGATTCTCAGATATGCCGCCGCATCCCGGAACACATTCTCCGGTACCTTGAGAAGCCGCAGTATCCAGTCGTTTCCGATCAGTCCCACCGTCCCCAGAAGCATGCTGATGATCAGGAAGTTAATCAATGTTGTGGAGACAGCGGTCTTCATCTTACCGGCTCTCCCCGCGCCCAAAAACTGCGATATAATGACTGCGCTTCCGACGCCTCCGCCTATGGCAACTGCAATAAACACATTGGTGATCGCATACGATGCTCCGACGGAAGCCAGCGCTTCTTCACTGACAAATTTCCCCACAACAACCGAATCCACTATATTATAAAACTGTTGAAACAGATTGCCCAGTATCATAGGCAAAGCAAAAAACAACAGGCTCCGTCCCGGATGTCCTGTCAGCATATCATTATTTTTCTCTGTATTTATCTCTTTTTCTACCGTCATATTTCCGTCTCCCGTCATATTATTACTCTGTTTGCACAGATAATCAGACAATTTCAGTGTAGCACAGAGTTTTTGAATTTACAACGGATGACTTTATCTTTCATCTCCCCTCTTTCGACGGCTTGAGGTATTTTTCGCTGAAATTCCGCTTTATTCTTTCGACACATTCTTCCATAGTTATTTCAATAGACTCAGGCATATTCTCTGTCCTCAAAAATGGAAAGGCCGCGGTCTTCTCAACCGGAGGCACAATTCCGGATGTGAAGGCCGCGGCCCAGACATGGTTTTATTTAAATAATAAGCTTTCCGTTCATCAAAACGGACAGACTGTTTAGAAGAATTTCACCAGAATACTTGCAACAAATACGGATGCAAATGTTACTGTGGTAAAACCGCCAACGATCATCTTAGGCTCAATTCTGGACCTCAGATATTCTTTCTCTGTTTCATCGTCACTGACAGCCTTAACGCTTTCCTGGGACAGGATATAAGTTCCAGGATACCCGTAAAGAGCCGTCAAAGCGACCGAGATGGCCATTTCTTTCCTGAATCCCAGCAGCTTTCCGGCAATCATTGCCCCGACTGCCAGACCGATTGTTCCGATCACGATAACGCCAACCGTAGGAATCAGTGAGGAAAGGACTACGTCTGGTGTTGTTCCGCCGATACCTGCAACTACAACATAACCAATAATAACTACCATTGAGAATCCAAATACCTGTGACTTAATAAGCGGTGAGCGATCCAGGAATCCGATTTCCGAAAGAATAACGCCCACAATCAGAAGAATTACATACCGGGACAGGAACTCTCTGGTTGCAATTGTAATAAGAATACCGATTACACCGGCAACCGCAACTTTGAAAAGAACTGTGTTTGTTGTATTGTATTTCTCCGGAAGCTGAGGAATAAGCGGCTTCTTGCTGCTGTTAATAGCTTCTTTTTCGCCTTCCACAATACCGTTTCTGTAGTTTTTCAGAAGATAATTTGCTTCTTTTTTAAGGAAGAAAGCGGTAAGCGGATACCCAACGAAGCTCTGTAATACGAATACTGCCAAAGCCAGAGTGGATAAATCCGGGCGCCCCATTGCGTTTGCCTGCTCACTTACAATCATATAAGCTACGATACCGCCGCTCAGCGGAGGTGTTCCGGCCAGCACAACCAGTTTTCCTAATAATAATGTGCCGACTGTTACGTTGAGAATACACATTCCCACCAGACCGGCCAGACAAATCACAATTGTTTTCCACTGAACTGCCATTTCCCTCATGCTCATAAGAGCCCCCATATGAGGAAGCTGCAGATAGTAGATTACATACACGAGCGTCGAACTGATACCGGCCAGCTCCAGAACATCCGGAGGAAGCAGGCCGCTCCAAAACAGTACAATACATATTACAGAAATTGAAAACATCGAAGGTATCATGGCTCTTGTTGCTGTCGAAATAATATCGGCGACAGCCATTATGGCCAGAATTACCATAAAATAAAATATTGCATCCAAATACATAATCGAAACATCCCCTTATTTATTTTTTACCTGTTATCTTCCAGCCAATCCATTGCCGCCTGGGTGAATAATGCCGGTCCCCTGTAAAAGACATCTTCATCAAGACAGAATTTTGGATGATGCGCCCCATACTGTTTGCCGTCAGCCGGGCACGCCGCACCATTTGTCAGGAAAAAATAACATCCCGGTATTTCCTGGAAGAAAAACGCCGCATCTTCTCCACCCATCATTCCATGGCTGGCGATATGAATCTCTTCTTCCGGAATCAGTTTTCTTGCAGATTTCAGGAAGCTCTCCACTACTGAGCGATCATTGACAAGCGCCGGATAGCCATCCAGTATCTGAACCGTACAATTTCCCCTCATCATACGGGCTGTCGATGTTGCAATTTCCTCAATACGTTTCAAGACAAACTCCCTTACCACAGGAGAACCGTTGCGAATCGTTCCTTTTACAACTGCTGTCTCAGGAATGATATTATACGCTCCTCTTCCTGCCTCCACACTGGCCAGAGTAATAACCGCAGATTCGGCCGGGGCCACTTCGCGGCTGATAATATATTGAATATTGTTGATGATAAGCGCTGCGATGGCAACCGGATCAATACATTCATGAGGAACGGAGCCGTGTCCTCCAAAACCGGTAATATTGATCAGCACCTGATCGTCGGCCGCCGTAGTGTTGGAATAGCTCACACAAATGTCCCCGTTATTGAACGGTCCGAACATCGTGCCCACATGCAGCGCCAGAATCGCGTCCACATCATCAATTACTCCATCCTTCACCATCGGCTCTGCTCCGCCGGGTCCTTCTTCCGCCGGCTGGAAAATAAGTTTTACCTTTCCCTTAAGCTCATCCTCATGGTTCTTCAGCATCACTGCTGTCGCAATGAGCATCGCCGTATGAGCGTCATGGCCGCAGGCGTGCATATTCTCATTTGCAGAAGCATATGTAAGACCAGTCTCTTCCTTTATGGGAAGTCCGTCCATATCGGCCCTGATCGCAATTGTTTTCCCCTCACCCTTGCCAATCACAGCCGTTATTCCTGAATGGTTCTTATAAGTCTTGTAAGCAATGCCTGCCGCTGTTAACTGTTTTGTAACAAAATCTGCTGTCTTTGGAAGCACTAACCCCGTTTCCGGATAGCGGTGAAGTATTCTTCTCCACTCTACAATCTTGTGCTGCAGTTCCTGCGCCTCTTTTAATAAGTCTTCCATTTTTAAGCCTCCTAACTAACATACTGGTCCCCGTAAACAGATTTCATGTTTACCGTTGCCGCACGTGTTGCCTGTAATATGCAGCCGTGCAGCCGGAGCCGTTTCCCCATTCATCTTAAATACAGAGAAACACCTTACTGTTTAATACTTTATTAGCATAAAGCCCTCTAATATAATAGTATTTCTTTTTCTCTCCCGCTTTCAGCATCCCCCGCTTTCCATCCTTACTCCCAATAGATCACTGAATCTTTAATGTTCTACTATTCTTTTTAAACTCCTGTAAAACATCTTATTGCCTGTGATTTCTTAAAGAGAATTCGATTATGTCCTTTTGTTACAGTGTAATTCCAGTTTCTAAACAAAAACTATGACAAGTATATTTACGTTCCGCCGAGAAAGTGTCGATATAAGCTTTCCAAAAAAAATTTTAACATCCTGTTATTTTACGGGAAACATCGACATTTCCTCGACTGCCTGTACATATACTTGAACCATCAGATACAAACAAACGCCACTTCCGAAATGCCAATATCGGAACGGCAAAAAACAATACTACATAGGGTGTAGAGAAAAACAAAGAAAAAAGCAAACAAAAAGAAATGGAGGAATTTAGTTATGTCAATGAACGGCGGAAACATGTATCCAGCAAAGGAAGGAAAACCGGAAATCTATTATTCCGTAAAAGCTCAAAGAGGTGGCGAATTAAGATGTAAGGGCTGGAAACAGGAAACCATCTTAAGAATGCTTGAGAACAATATGGAAAATGCTGAGATTCCAGAGCAGCTGGTTATCTATGGCGGAAACGGAAAATGCGCAAGAAACTGGGAATCCTACCATGCAATCGTTCAGTCCTTAAAAGACCTTGAAGATAATGAGACACTGGTTATCCAGTCCGGTATGCCTGTTGCAGTTTTCAGAACACACAAATTAGCTCCACGTGTTGTTATGGCTACTACTAATATTATGAAAGCTGACTGGGAGCGTTTCTACGACCTTCAGGATAAAAACCTTACAATCTTCGCTCAGTACACGGCTGCTCCATGGGAGTACATCGGAACACAGGGCGTTATCGAAGGAACATTCGAGACTCTGTCCGCTATCGCTCTTAAAAAAGAGTGGGATAATGACATGCACGGCAAGATTTTCTTAACAGCCGGTGCAGGCGGCATGGGCGGAAACCAGACATGGGCCGGCAAGATGCACGGTGCGGTAGTTATCCTGGTTGACGCTGATGAGAGAGTTATCCAGAGACGTATTGAGAAGAACTACATGGATATGATGGTCAGAAGCTTAGATGAAGCTATCGCTATCGCTAAAGAGCATCTTGAGAAAGATGAGCCAATCTCCATCGGTGTTGTCGGAAACGCAGCAGATGTTTATGAAGAGGCTCTTGCTAAGAACTTCCTTCCGGACGTTGTTACAGAAATGTGTCCTTGCCATGACCCGATTTCCTATATCCCATCAGGATACACAGGAGTTGAGGCTGATAAATTCAGAGGCGAAGACAGAAAAGCTTACCTTGAAGCAGCACGTGAGACAATGCAGCGTCAGTTACGCGCCATGATCGAATTCAAGAAACGCGGCGTTGAAGCATTTGAGTACGGCACAAGCATCCGTAAAGAGTGTATCGATGCAGGTATGCCTGAAAAAGAAGCAAAACAGATTGAAGGTTTCGTAGCAGCATACATCAGACCACTGTTCTGCGAAGGCCGCGGACCGTTCCGTTGGACCTGTATCTCCGGTGACCCGGCCGACCTGGCTCGTCTGGATGACCTGGCACTTGAAATCTGCAAGGGTGACCACCTGGTTGAGAGATGGATCAACCTGGCCAGAAAACACCTTCCGATCGAGGCTCTTCCGGCACGTATCTGCTACATGGGCTTTGGCGAAAGAAGACGTTTTGGTCTTGCAGTAAACGAATTAATTAAGAAGGGCGAGGTAAAGGGCCCGGTAGCATTCTCCAGAGATAACTTAGACTCCGGTTCTATCGTTAACCCGACATTCGAGTCCGAGAACATGCCAGATGGTGGCGACTACATCTCCGACTGGCCATACTTAAACGGCTTATTAAACTGTGCAGCAGGCTGCGACCTGATCGCTATCCAGGCTAACTACTCCATGGGTGAGGCTGTACATACAGGTGTTACCATGATTGCTGATGGTACAGAAGAAGCTGACGTAAGACTTGACTCCGCTCTGACCGTTGACTCCGGTATCGGTGTTGTCCGTCATGCACAGTCCGGATACCAGTCCGCAAAAGATGTCTGCAACGGAAACGGCAAAATCGCAGGCGGCGAAAGCATCAAGATTCCGCTGTGGTGGGAGCCGGCTGATAAAGTTACCTTTGCTCCGGAAGGCGAATATATCAGATAATATACAAATAACGCAATATGGCAGGAGGGTTCATAAGGGTACTTATGTGCCCTCCTGATTATGCTTAAAATGAAAGGAGATCCATGATGGACAACGGTAAAAAAGTTCTCCTGATCCATAACGCCAGACAGCTCCTGACCATGGAAGGCGATCACAATAATGATATCGGCCTGATTGAAGGCGGAAGTGTCCTGATCCGGGACGGTTTGATTGAAGCATCCGGTAAAACCGGGGATATTGAGAAACTGGCCGGCGGACTGAGGGCCGGCGGCACCGAGGTTGAAACCATCGATGCAACCGGCAAAGTAGTACTGCCCGGCTTCATTGACTGCCATACCCACGTAACCTTTGGCGGTTCACGCGTTGCGGCGTATGCCGTTTCCGTGGTTGACGACAATCCGGAAACCCTGGCTAAAAAAGGGATTCCCTCCGGAATTTACGCCTCTGTAAATATGACAATTAACCTCCCGAAAGAGGAGTTAAAGGCCCAGACAAAACGGCGTCTGGAAAATATGTTCATGAACGGAACCACTACACTGGAAGGCAAGAGCGGTTACGGCCTGACAATGGAGTCCGAACTGCGTATGCTGGAAGTAAACCGCGAATTGAACGAAGAACTTCCTCTGGATATCTTCTCCACCTTCCTGGGCGCTCATGGCTGGACGGAAGGCATGAAAAAAGAAGATTACATCGATCTGCTCTGCAAAGAGATGATCCCGCGGGTAGCCGGAGAAAAACTGGCTGTCTGCAACGATATCTGGTGCGATGAAGGTCATTATACGGCAAAAGAATGTGAAACCGTGCTGGCCGCCGGCCGTGACTATGGCCTGGCCCCCAGAATCCACACCGACGCCTACTCCTATATAGGAGGTTCTGATCTGGCCGCCGATATGCATATGCTGTCTGCCGATCATCTGAATTATACTCCTGTCAGTGTGTTCCAGAAGCTAAAAGACGCCGATGTCACAGGCGTATTGCTGGTTGGAACCGATTTTGCGGTAAATCATCCAAAGCAGGTTGATCCGCGCCCGATGCTGGATATCGGCATGGATCTCGGACTGGCTACCAACTGCTGTCCCGGCTGTTGGTGTGAATCCATGATTTTCATCCTTGTGCTTGCCTGCAGACAGCATGGTTTCAGCGCTGAAGAAGCGCTGCGCGCCGCTACAAAGGGAGCCGCCAAAGCAATGGGATTAAAGGACAGAGGTTCCCTGACTCCCGGCAAGCTTGCCGATCTGCTGATTCTCGACACCGATACTTACGAAGACTTAATTTATAAATATGGCCGTAATCCGATTGAAACGATTATTAAAAAAGGAAAAGTTGCGGCTAAAGGAGGAATTTTATGTATTTAGACGTATTTAACAAGGTGGTTGATTCGGATGATTTTACCGTTGGCGGCGGCTCTGCCTCCGCACTTGCGGGGGCTATGGCTGCCGGAATGGCTTCCATGGTTGCAAAGCTCTCCATGGCAAAACCGGTTAACCTCACTCAGGAAGAATATACGGCCATGTCAAAAGAACTGGACGAACTGGCCCAAACACTGTTAAAAGGCTCCGAACAGGATACGGAAGCTTACTGTATGATTAAGGATGCTTTCGCTCTTCCCAAATCAACTGATGAAGAAAAAGAAGTGAGAAAACAGGCTGTCCGTGACGCCGCTTACCAGGCTGCCCTTGTTCCAAAAAACAACGGCTATAATAATAAGAGAGTCTACGAGCTTGTATGCCGTCTCGAGGGTTCTTCCAATCCGGCCTGCCTTTCAGACCTCATGAGCGCCAAGTATCTGTCGGAATCGGGAGTAAAGGGCTGTGTTTTAAACATCCAGGCTAACCTGTCCATGATTAAGGACGAGGCCAGGACCCGGGAGATGGAAGAGGCCATGGAAGATCTCGGCAAAGGTATGATGTAACAATTAAGATGCGCCAATTATGATGTAACAAATAATTAATATAAAGCACCATGAATTAAGATCAGGAGGAAAAGCAATGAAAGTATTAATGGCTGAAGTCAATATCAGCGAAGGCAAAGATCTGGATCTGGTCGAGCAGGTAAAAGCCGCTCTACTGGACGGAGAAGCAGTTGATGTCATGGACATCAATTCCAATGCAAACCACAACCGTACCGTATTTACTTACAAAGGGAGCCCGGAGGCTGTCTTAGATGGTACAAAGCGCCTGGCAGCAAAAGCGATCGAATTAATCGATATGACTAAGCATACGGGAAGCCATCCGCGTATCGGCGCCGTTGACGTTGTTCCGTTCATTCCCGTAAAAGACGTATCCATCGACGAAGCGCTTGTAATTGCAAGAGCTTTCGGCAAATACTTGGGCGATGAGCTGGGAGTTCCCGTTTATTATTATGAAGATGCCGCTACATGCGAAGAGAGAAAAAATCTTGTCCGCATCCGTAAGGGCGAATATGAAGCGCTCTGCGAGCGCATGAAAGATCCTGCATGGGTTCCGGATGAAGGCCCGAAGGATTTCAACGCCAAGAGCGGCGCAACCGTTACAGGCGTCCGTTTCCCGCTCGTTGCTTTCAATGTTAACTTAAAGACTGCCGATATCGCAATCGCAAAGCAGATCGTCAAAGCCGTAAGGGGCGCTGCGGGCGGTTACCAGAACGTGCGCGCTATCGCGCTTCCTCTGGAAGAGCGCGGCATTGTACAGGTATCCATGAACCTGACAAACTATGAAAAGACTCCTATTCACCGTGTATTTGAGACAATCAAATCCGAAGCATCCCAGTACGGCATCCTTGTAGAGGACTGTGAGCTGGTAGGACCTGTTCCGGTGTATGCACTGGAAGAAGTTCTGAAATTCTATCTGAGAACACATACTTTCTCAATGGAACAGTTATATTTTTAAAAACCTCTTGAATTAATAGTGATAAATGCAGCGGCCGGCAGATGGATAAGCGGCTGCCGGCTGTATAAAAATGGTGATTATATATGGGGAAGAGATATTGTGATAGGTGTCTCTTCCCTTTTTTAGACCTGGAAAAGCCGATCCAGGCAGCCGAATCTGAGCGCATTTTCAATCTGCGGCGCATAATGCCTTGCCGACCTGTCAAACCATTCCAAATTACCGGTCAGAATACGGATACACGGTGCCAGCTTACGCTCTATCTCCTCTGCCCCGCAGCCTGTGAAATAGTTTTCTATGAGACACAGGCCGTCCCGTCCCGGTTCCAGTCTGCCCACCGGTTTTCCGGCAATCAGACAGCCCAGGGCATTTAAAAGCACCGGACTGCACAGATTATCCAGATATAATTCCTGATACTGCGGATAAATGGCGCTCATCAGGTTTACAACCGCCTGTCTATCAAAACAGTCCAGGAATTTCTTTTCCATCCGGATTATCTTCAGATATTCATAGATCAAATCAATACCGGTCAGCCGTTTCTCTCCCCTGTTTAATGCATTTCCACCCATCACCGGATAATCGAGTGAAAGGATGTGATCCTGCGGACAAAATTTTGCGTCATAACGGACAAAAAAACCGGGTATTCCCCTGGTTATGGTATCCCTGTAATTTTGACAGCCATAGTCTTCAAACTCATCTACCACAGCTTCGTAAATTTTCCCGGCCCGCCTTACCTTTCCAAGCACAGCCTGATATCCCCAGCGCCAGGCGGTTTCCGCATCCGGCTCCGTCCTTGCCGCCGGTACTCTTTCCGCCTGTACACCATCATCTTCCCCTGATACGTCCCCGTGTTCCCCCGGCTCTCCCGGTTCTTCATACTCATTAATACAATAAAGAACGGCCTCCATCAGCATTTCCGCCGTCTCATACGTGATGGAACTGGTGTCCTTTGAAGTATATTGTTCTGCCAGCCATCCGGTCAGCCGGATTAACCGAGACATCTCATACTGCATATTCTTCTCCTTTCGGCGCTCCCCGTACTACCGGTCACAGCCCTGCTGAAAACCGCAGTTCTATGACCAGCGTTCTCCCGTCACTCCCAGAACTGTTCCCTCAGAACCTGCCTGTAAACTTCACTGTCCCACCTCTTTTCTCCGGAAAGCGCCTCATACTCACCCAGGCCCTGCGTCTTTCTGAAGCCATCGTACCCGGATCTGACCGAAGCGGCAAACCGCTCCAGGCAGGTTCCTCCCAGATATTCCAAATCCCCGAAGCAGACGCCCTCAAACTGCTCCTTCATGAACGCCAGAAGCTCGTCATCCGTCAGCCTGTCGTCCGTCTCATTCCTGAATTCATAAAACAGTTCCATCAGCCCTTCCAGCGTTTCCGGATAATTATCGCTGTTTATATATTCCGAATCACAGAACATATAAATCAGCTTATCCAGCATTCCCCTGCCCAGTTCCACCCTTTTAAACTTCTTCAGAGTATCATTTCTGCTGACTATCAGTTCTTTGGCCTCTTCTTCCGTGAGCGACAGGCCATACATCTGCGTCTTCCTGCTGCAGTCCATAACCGCAGCCAGCTCCTCCGTGTTCTTGCTGAGCTGCATCACTTCAAAAATAGTCTTTTCCATACCGTCCCCTTCCATATATAGCTGCTTTTATGATTAGTGGTTGATGTCTGAACTGTCACGATTGTTCATTGTCCGTTGTTCCCAGCATTATACGCCCGCCTCCGCCTCATTACAAGTCTTGAAAAACAGTCATTTTTATGGTAATATAATAATAGAAAAAGAGGAAATTCAGCCGGATTATTTCTGACTGGATTTCCTCTTTTTCTATTATCATTATTTTGCCTGCTTAGGGATCCTCGGAGGTTCCTGAGGTTCGAGTCCGGGCAGATCCTGCAGCTGGGCGTACACGGTCTGGAGCATGAGCAGCGTATTGGGACTGTAGTCTTTATCCGCATACTTGCATGCCGCTTTGTAGCGCGCCAGCGCGCTTTTGCTTTTGCCCAGCTTCAGCTCCAGCAGCGCGGAGTACGCCTCTTCTTTGGCGCGTCCCCACTGGATGGAAAGATTCTGGAAACAGCCTCTGGCTTTGTCGAAATACTCGGAAGCCTTGTCATAGTTATCCAATCTGTATAAAATAATTCGCATATTGGTGTATGACATCCCAAGTCCGGCTGTTGGCTGCGATGCATGGCTGCTGGCCAGTGCTTTGCTTATATAGGTATGCGCAGTCTCCCAGTCCCCCTGCTTCATGCATATCTCTCCCCGGTAATTATAACAGGCTATCAGGCCTACCTGGCAGGAAGGATCCATCTGCAGCTTTTCCAGCTTCGGAATCAGTGATTCCAGTATCTGTTCGGCCTTGTCAAACTGTTCCGTCTTACTGTAATACAAAGCCTTGAGCCTTTGTATCGTGTATGGTGTTGATTTAGAGTACTGGTATTCCTCCAAAAGCTCGGAGCAGTACATGATATATTCCTTCATCATATCCAGGTCATAAACCTGTATCGCATAATAAATCATCTGGAGATAGCTGTCCATCAGATAGCGCGAATTTTTAAGGATCTTTGCCGCTTCGATACAGGCGTTCATATTGCGCAGGCCATACTGATAATCACCGCTTGAGAGGTCATACCTTCCAATCAGATACTCCACCTTCATACGCAGTTCCTGATATCTCTGATCCCGGTTCGGCAGTGCGCGTATCTCCTCAGCCAACGGAATCAGCACATTTTCGCTGGAATCCAGATCCGGGAAGAAGAATTTATCCGTAAAGCTCAAAGACATGGCCGGATATATCTCCTGGGTTCCTGAGAAAAATTCCTTGAAATACTCCAGCTTGTACTCATATTTTTTGTACATATCATTGGCATTTTCGAAGTGGTAAATCAATTCCGGCATCAAGGTGATATCCCCTGTCTCCTTGTACTTCTGTTCATAATATCCGGCTACCTGCCGGTGATAGATCTGCTTTCTGCCGGCCGATATCTTCGACTGGACATAGTTATGTATCAATATATGGGTAAAATGATACGTAATGGCTGCAGTCCCCACATCCTCATAGATAATCTGTCGCTCCAAAAGATGTTCCAGTAAATCATATATCTTAAGCTCAGGTTCCGGATAGAGAATCTGGATATCCTCGATTGTCACCGCATGATAGAATACCGACATCACACTCAAAAGGGTATGCTCCTGTTCCGTCAGCTTCATCAGACGGCTCTGGATGATACTCACCATCCTGGAGGTCAGCGGATTCTCCGGCACCATCCCTCCGTCGTTGTCCTTCATTGTCTTAAGAAGCTCGGTCAGAAACAGGGCATTTCCATCCGTATACTCATAAATTTTGTCCAGGTTTTCCGGATCGCCCAGCAGTTCCTGCGCCTGAACCTCAATCAGTTCTCTCGTTTCCTCCAGAGTGAACCGTTTCAACTTTACCTCTTTGATTAATGCCTCCCGCATCAGAGAAACCCGCAAATCCTCAATTTCTTTTACGACCTCGAGCCTGCTGGCCGCCACGATAAAAATCGGGCAGTCCCTAAGGTGGAATAAAGTATTATTTAATAGCTGGATACTCGAGGGATCCATCCACTGGATATCATCGAAAAACAGGATGATTTCCGAGCGGCCGAAGTCCTTGCAGAAAGCCCGGATTAAATCCTCCAGATGAATACCGTACTGCGTCGCAAATATGCGGTAATCCGTCACATCTTTGTTGGCAAAGTATTCAGATGCCTTCAGTTCCTTCCTCTGCTTCATGCAGAACTCCTGCACCTGGCTTAATATATCATTCCATGGCTTCAGGTACAAATCAGACTCCGAAGGACAGCAGCAGTACGAGAATACCGTGTGGTTCTCTTCCTCCAGCAGGGTCCGGAGCTGCCCCATCAAAGCCGTTTTACCAACGCCCGCTTCCCCAGATATAAGAACGAAATTTTCTCCGGAATCCTTCCCCTTCACCCTGTGTTTCTGGATGCTCTCATAAATGCCATACAGCTCTTTCTGACGGCCCATGAAGACCTGCTGCTCCTTTACAGGATGCTCTGCTATCTTCTTGCGCAGCTTCAGGATCTTGTCCATCAGCGCCCGGGTTTCCGCCTCCGGCTCCTCCTCCAGATCCTGCTTCAGCGACAATGCAAACTTCTGATAGAGTGAAATAGCGGATGAATATTCCGCCTCTTCCATCAAAAATGTAAGAACCCGTCTGTAAAAGCTCTCATCTAAATAGAAAACTTCCACCAGCTTGCCTGCATAACGGGCAGCCTCCGACGTGTCCTTAGCGTGTATAGCCTGTTCCGCCTTTTTTAAGACGGCTTTAATATAATGCTCCTTCAGCTCTCTCCTGTAATCATCCATCCAGTTTTCAAACTCCAGACAGTTTTTTACATAGAAGAAACTCATAAACTCGCCCTTGTAATTTTCCAGGATATTCTCCCTGGCGGCGTCAACATCTACTTTAATATGCTGCTCCGGATTCAGCGATATAAATACATTCCCATCCATGCTGATGATATCCGGCCCTACTATCTTTTTAATGTGATATAAAGCATCCCTCAGATTTTTTCTGGCGCTGGTCTCATCGCAGTCAACCCAGAAAATCCCTATCGCTTCATCCCTTGTGATCCGTTTTCTGACACAGATATAGTAAAATAAACCTTCGACTTTCCTGTAAGGAAATACTTTCTTTTCCCCATCCACCACCACGGACGGCGTATTCATTAGCGTTACTGTTACATCTCTCATCAAACAAGGCCTCCCCAAGTCCCGTCAAAGTGTCCTGCTACAATATTAATGCATATTTGATAAATACGCAACCAAACACAAGTTTATTTTGTAAGGAATTACGGAAAATAACTTTCCATTAACAGCAGCTCTTGTAAAACCAGGCGCCGTTTACCTCAGAGAATCCTTTTTTTCATTCCTGTCAAGATCCGAAAAAAACACAGCTCTCTCTTTTGCGGACTTGGCGTGGTATAACGCAATGTCTGCCTTTTTGAAAAGCGTTTCAAAGTTTGCCGCATCCAACGGAAAAACGGAAACTCCCATACTGCTCGTGCAGGTAAATGTTCCTGCTTCAAAACGGATAAGATGATGGAGCTTATCACGCAGCCATTGATCGTCTTCGATATTTTGGATAAATACAATGAATTCGTCGCCTCCAAACCGTCCCACAATATCTGTTTTTCTGAACGTGTTTTTGAGTTTCTGTGACAATGCTTTAATGATTTTATCGCCCTGGTCATGACCGTAAGTATCGTTAAATTTTTTAAAATTATCGATATCCAGAATCACGAGAGCGTGTTTCACATACGTGCCCATGTCTAAAATATTATTGATAAGGGCTATCGTGTGATCTTTATTATAAAGACCCGTAAATGAGTCCAGGTTGACGGCCCTCCGCAAACTTTCTGTTTTTTCTTTCAAATCCGTGATATCTGTAATCACGCCAACCATTCTTACCGGCTTGCCATCTTCTATAATCGGCGTCACAGAAATTCTGCACCATATGAACGCCGAGCCTCCCGCTTTCATCCGAGCCTCATAGGTGGCCGGTTTTCCTCTCAGGATCTGTGCAAAAGCTGCCTCAATCACTGCCGAATCGTCCGGATGTGAAAAATATTTGCTGACAGCCAGCCGGTACGCTTCCGGAGCCAGTGTGCTGTATGACTGCACATCCTTTAAAATACTATCACCAGAGACGCCGAATATGTCCTCCGCATTTTCAAAAAAGGTATATAACTGCCGCAGCAGATCCACCTCAAAAATGCAGATTTTTGCGGAGCTTAATGCGATACGAAGTCTGTCTTTGTACTGCTCTAAATCATCCATGTAATTTTCTACCATCCCTTCGTTATCATATTAACATTTAGAATATACAAAAGACAAGAAAAAACATGAGCCAAAACACTTTTTTCCTAAATCGTCGGTAAAAAATCAAAACGACGATAAAAAATACGCTTCTGTTTTTATAAAAAAAGGAATATACTTTTAGTACAGGCCCCTGCATCGACATTTTATCGACAGCCCGGGTGTAGACTGTAACTAACAAAACAACGAACGGCCGCCGAAGCGGCAAATTACGTGATTGGAGGGTTTACATATTATGATTTATCTGGACGGCAGCAGCCTGACAATTGATCAGGTGGTAGAAATCGCCCGCAACAAGGCAGAGGTGGGCTTAAGCGAAGAAGCAAAAAAGAATATTCAGATATCCCGTGACATTGTGGAAAAAAATATTGAAGAGAAAAAAGTTATTTACGGACTTAATACCGGTTTCGGTAAATTCGTAAATGTGGCAATATCAGAAAATGAACTGGACAAATTACAGTTAAACCTTATCTTATCCGACGCCGTAGGCGTGGGCGATCCATTTAAACAGGACGTGACAAGAGCTATCATGCTGCTGCGTGTCAATGCGCTTGCAAAAGGTTTTTCCGGTATCCGCTTATCGACAGTCGAGACAATGATTGCAATGCTGAATAAGGGCGTTCATCCGGTAATCCCGGAAAAAGGCTCCGTAGGTTCCAGCGGCGACCTGTGCCCTCTGGCTCACATGGTTCTTCCTATGATTGGAGAAGGCGAAGCAGAATACCAGGGTAAAGTGATGGAAGGCCGCGAAGCAATGGAAGCTGCCGGTATCCCGGTTGTAACATTGAAGGCGAAAGAGGGCCTGGCTTTAATCAACGGCACCTGCGCTATGCTGGGTGTAGCCAGCCTGGCTATCCATGACGCTGAAATTTTAACAAAGATGGCAGATATCACTTCTGCTCTTACCGTAGATTCTCTGGAAGGTATCATCGATCCTTACGATCCAAGAATTCAGATGGTTCGTCCGCACAAGGGACAGATCGATGTCGCAGCAAATATGCTTCAGATTTTACAGGACAGCAAGCTGACCACCAGACAGGGACAGATCCGTGTACAGGATGCTTATTCCTTACGCTGCCTGCCTCAGATTCACGGCGCAAGCCGTCTTGCATTTGACTATGTAAGAAGCGTAATTGAGACAGAAATCAACTCCGTAACCGATAACCCACTGATCTTCCCGGATAACGGAGACATCTTCTCCGGCGGTAACTTCCACGGCCAGCCTGTTGCCATCGCAATGGACACTCTGGGAATCGCCATGGCGGAATTTGCCAATGTTGCAGAGCGCAGAATTGAGCGCCTTGTTAACCCGCAGCTCAGCGGACTTCCCGGTTTCCTCTGTGTAGAGGAAGGCATCAACGACGGATTCATGGTTGCACAGTACGCTGCCGCAGCTCTTGTATCCGAGAACAAGGTTCTGGCGCATCCGGCCAGCGTTGACAGCATTCCTACGTCCGCAAACCAGGAAGACCATGTAAGTATGGGCACCATCGCTTCCCGTAAGGCAGCCACCATCATCGACCACGCGGAGCATGTACTGGCAATCGAGCTTATCTGTGCTGCTCAGGCCGCTGATTTCAAGGGCGCCGACAAACTCGGCAAAGGCACAAAGGCTGTTTACGACCTGGTACGCCGCGAGGTATCCTTTATGGAGACAGACCGCGCAATCTACAAAGATATGAACAAGATTTTCAAAGTATTAAAAGACGGCGAATTCGTTGAAGCCGTTGAAAAAGCATGGCATGCTCCCTTTCCAGAAACGGATTGTCGGCTGCAGGTCAATAG
>OHAS01001726.1_pt1 | contig 16864 bp, 10 predicted proteins | sample 1577131 | NCBI WGS metagenome assembly OHAS01 (sample SAMEA3541566, study PRJEB24748) | human gut metagenome | biome: human gut; feature: human-associated habitat; material: faeces | place: China | collected 2012 | reverse complement strand
TGAGGGCAACATTGAATACCTGATGTTCGTGCAGAAGAGCGTCAAATGCTTCTAAGCGTCATAGTCCCGATGTACAACGCCGAGCGCTTCGCCGAGCGGTGCGTGGAGAACCTGCTTCGCCAGGGCGTACCCGAAGGCGGGCTCGAGATTGTCGCCGTCGATGACGGGTCGGACGACGGGACAGCCCGGATCTTGCGCTCCCTCGCCGCCGGGACGCCCTGCCTCAAGGTGGTCGAGATCGATCACGCGGGCCTCGGCGCGGCCAGGAACGCCGGCTCCCGGGCCGCGTCGGGCGATCTGGTCTACTTCATGGACTGCGACGACGCGCTCGAGCCCGGCTCGCTCCCGAGGCTCGCCGATAGGATGGCCGGGGACGGGCTCGACCTGCTGCTCCTCTCGGGGCGCCCCGAGTTCGAGAACGAGCGGCTGGCGCGCGAGAGGGCGGACTACGCGAGGATCCTGAAGAGGGTTCCGCCCTGCGAGGGGGTCGTTGACGGCAAGGGCGCCCTGCTGTCCATGGTCTCCGAAGGCAGGTTCTGCCCCTGCGCGCCCCTGATGATGCTGTCCGCCCGGTTAGTGCGCGAAAACGGCCTCCTCTTCCCCGAGGGGATCATCAACGAGGACAACCCCTTCGCCCTGGCGGCGCTCCTCGCCGCCAGGCGCGTCGGTTTCGATACGGAGGACGCCTACATATACAGGGTGCGCGAGGGCTCCCTCACGGGCATGAACAGGTCCGGAGGGGCGAGGCTGCTCGCGCACCTCGAGCTCCTGAGGCTCTTCGAGGCGGAGGCCGTGGAGCAGGAAGGTCTCGGAAGGCGCGATGTAGCTGCAGCCATACGCGAACTCGATTCATGGTTCGCCGAGGTCTGCGTGAGGGAGTCGGCCGGCTCGTCCATCGACGACAGCCTGCTCGACCCGAGGTTCTCCCGGCTGGCACCGATCGCCCGCATGGCGTCTGTCGCCGCTTCGGAGCGCTCGCGCGCGGATGAGGCCCTTTCGCGTGTCGAGGAGCTCGAGCGGGAGGTGGAGGCCCTCCGATCGAGCAGCACTTGGAGGGCAGGCAGGGCGGTGACCGCCCTCCCGAGGCTCCTGAAGCGAGCCCTGTCCGATTACTAACGCGAAGAGCCCCCGGAGCGATCCGGGGGCCCTTCGCGCATCGAGCCTTGTGCGACAGCTTGCATTTGCCTTAAGGCTTGCGGGGAGGCCCTGGATCGTAGGGCCCTCCCGCAAGCCCCCTCCCGAGGGAGGGGGCGGCAAAGCTACCTATCGGAAGCGGTCGTCGCGAAATCGCGATTAGCCGAGCTTCTTGGGCTGGTAGTTGACGGCCATCGAGGCGACCTCAGCGCGGGTGATGGCGCCGGTGCCGTTGATGAAGCCGCCGTTGCCCATGACCTTGTTGTCCTTGGCCCAGGCGACGACGTCCTTGGCCCATGCGGAGAAGTCGATCGCGCCCGCCAGGACGGCGTCGGAGTCGACCTTGACGTTCTCACCCTTGGCCTTGGCGAAGTTGCACAGCAGAGCAGCGAACTCCTCGCGGGTGATGCTGTCGTTCGGTCGGAAGGAGCCGTTGGAGCCGTTGGCTACGCCGGAGGCCTTTGCCCAGGCGATGGCCTTGGCGTAGTAGGCGTGGCCGTCGACGTCGTTGAAGCCGGTGATGTAGCTCTTGTCCTCGTTCACCTGGAAGTCGTCGGAGCCCACGGTGCCGTTCGCCATGTTGAACAGGATGCAGACGGCGTCGGCACGGCTGATGTTAGCTTCGGGCATGAAGACGTCGGAACCGGCGAGGCCGTTGACGTAATTATTGACCTTCGCGGCGTAGACGCTCTGGGCATACCACTTGGAGGGCAACACGTCGGCGAAGTTGTCCTTCTTCTTGACCTGGACGATGAAGTCCGCGTCGGTCAGGGTGTAGCACTCGTCGGCCTCCTCGGTGAGGGCGATGGTGACCTTGTAGTAGCCCTCGGCCTTCAGCTCCTTGACGGCGGTGCCGGACGCGACGGAGCTGTCCTTCTCGCTATACGTGATGGAGCTCACGGAGTACAGGGAGGAGTCGATCGCCTTGAAGGAGACGTGGCTCGCGCCAGCCTCGTCATCGGAGTCGTACTCGGCGCCGGGGACGGAGACTGCCTCGCCGGTGTAGTACAGGGAAGCGTCCTTGTCGGCGTCAAAGGCGGTGCCGGAGTTGGCGTCAACGAAGTCCTTGAGGGACTGGGTGGTGCCGTTGGTGAGCACGGCCTTGGTGACGTGGAGGGTGAAGGTGCTCTCGGAGCTGCCGGTGAAAGTGAAGGTGATCGGCTTGACCTCGACGGTGTAGTCGTCGACCTTGACGGCGGTCTCGACGACCTCGCCCTTACTGTTCTTCACCTCGAGGGTGAAGTCCTTGCCTTGCTCGTAGGTCTTGCCGCCGGCCTTGACGGAGACGGAGAGCTTCTTCAGCGCGTCGGTGCCGTCGTACGCCACGGAGCCCTCGTCGCCGGAGACCTTGCCGTTCAGGTAGAAAGCGAGGTTCTCGTCCTTGCTGACCTCGGCGCCGCTGATCTTGATGGAGATGCCGGTGGAGGTGCTGCCGCCGGTGGTCTCGCCGGTGGCCCAGTCGGTGACGGGCTTGATGCGGACCTGCATGGTGAAGGTCTCGGAAGTGCCGGCCTTGGTGACGTCCTCGGCGGTCACGGCGTTGCCCTCGGAATCGGTGAAGGAGAGCTCGAGCTGGTCTGCCTTGTAGACGGTCGTACCGATCTTGACGGTGACCTTGGAGGCGTCGAACGCCTCGCCCTTTGCAAGGTTGAACTCGAGGGCGGAGGCTGCGGACTTGCCATCGTACTGAACGTTGGAGTCGATGGCGGTGCAGTGGTCGAGCACGTTGAAGGTGAAGGTGCCGGAGTTGACGATGTTCTTATCGTCGGCGTCCTTTGCAGAAACGGTCACGGTGTAGGTGCCAGCAGTCATGATCGCAGTAGAGCCGTCGACGTAAGCGCCCTTGGAGTTCTTGACTACGAAGGTGAGCTCGTCGGTGAGATCGGTATTCTCCTTGCCATTGATCTTGAGATCGCTTGCGATAGTCACGCCGCTGTCCTTGGCGGCGTCGGCGATGGAGAGGCCGGCCTTGGAGAGGTCGAGGGCGGAGACCGCGAAGGCGATGGTCGCCTCATCGGTTCCATTGGTTACCTTGGCGGTGTAGCTGCCGACGGCGAGGTCGCCCGTGACCACCTTGCCATCGTTTCCATAAACAGTGGGGCTAGCAGAAGAAAGATACTTGCCCTCAGCATTAGCGACCTTAAGGCCCGAAACGGTGAGCTTATTGGTAGCATTGCCAGCATAGACGATGTCCTTGACCTTGGCGTCGTTGCCGTAGTAGATGTAGGCGCCGTCGAGGGTGCTCTTCTCGTCCTCAGCGACGATCTTGAAGGCGACTCGCGGGGTCTCGTTGTTGGAGACGATTCCGCTGCCGTCGCTGTTCTTCTTCGCGACGGAGACGTAGAAGGTGCCGGTCTTGGTGCTGGTGAAGAAGGTCTTGGGCTCCGGTTTGCCGGCGTCGATCTTGGCGTCGGTCGAAGCGACCATGTTGCCCGCGGTCGCGGCGTCATAGTAACGGATGACGTAGTCGTCATCGTTGATATCGGTGAGGTCGCCGTTGGCGTTCGCGACCTGGGTAGGTACGAGCCAGGTTGCGGGCTTGAGCTCGGCCTTGGAGAGGTCGCCGGAAACGACGGCGCCCTTGCCGTTCTCTGCCTTGGTGATGGTCGCCTTGGTGTACCACTCGGTAGCGAGCATCTCGATGCCGCCGTTCGCGGCGAGCGCTACCGCGGGGGCGCCGATGGAGAGCGCGCCCACGAGGGAGGCGGTGACGACCGCGGCTACCCTCTTGCTCTTCTTGTTGACGCAAGCTGTCATACGTCTTCTCCTTCCAAAGGAACAGATAATCGCCAGTTATCGAGCATCATGCGTTTCTCTACTTCGATCTCTGGGCCGACTCCCAAATAATCGCCGTAAAAAATAGGCACGATGCCGCACCGGTGTGATTAATCTTAACACCTAAATTTTGTTTGTCTACTATTTTCTTTTTACGTGGTAACGATTGTTCACATCTAGCACTCACAATAGGCCCTGCGGGCCGAGTACATCGCTGCTTGCGGTTTATAGCTGGAACTATGTACTGCTGTATATATATATTGTGGTGCTTCCAGTGACTTCATACTATAACGCTTCAAGTTAACTTCTGTGAAGTGGGTATGTTTTAATTTTTTTGCAACCCCTTTTAGCACGCACGGCGTAAAGGTATTGATTCCTCACGTTTTAGGTTGGTTTTTCCCTGCTTACGCCACAGGTTGGCGCTATATTACGGTTCTTCTTGTCCCCTTCCCCACTCCCCTTCATCTCTTATTTCCCTTGCTCACAGATGTTCCCTACATGATGTGTCCATACGTATATAAGGGCCGCACGCCTTTGCGTACGACCCCTTGGCACAGTCCCATAATTGGTTGCTATGCGATCATTTCTGTTGGCGGCTGCAAGGTGTTTTCTCCGCTCAATACATCTCGCGGATTATGCTGCTCCATAATGGTGCGCAATTTGGCGGAGGAAACATGCGTATATCGCTCAGTTGTTTTAACAGAGCTGTGCCCTAGCAGCTGCTGTATGTAGCGAATGTCTACGTCTTGTTCTAGCAGCGTTGTTGCAAACGTGTGACGGAACATATGGGGCGTTATATGAGCCTCTACCCCCACCTCGCGCGCACGCTTGAGTATTATCTTGCGCACCGCTTGGTCTGATATACGTTCTTTTGATCTATTGAGAAAAAGGGCCCGGCACGCCTCTGAGTTTATGTTGACGCCGGCCAAGGGCTTTCTCACCGAAAGGTAATCGCTGAGCGCCACCACGGTATGGATAGACCCCAGCATAACGATTCGCTCTTTTAAACCCTTACCAAAGATACGCACCTGCCTGGCCGACAGGTCGATGCTGTCCATATTGAGCGCGCAGAGCTCTGACACGCGTATGCCCGTGGCAATAAGCAGCTCCAGCACCGCTTGATCGCGCAGCTCCAACAGTGCGCCGGTGGACGTGGTTGCCGGAGCCCCCGTGAGGTCCGGCTCTAACATGCGACGCAGCTCACGCGGGCCTATGGTGCGGGGCAGCAGCAGAGGCTGGCGTATATTGATATCCAGATCATCGAAGGGGCTGGCGCTCATAAAGCCCTCGCGACGCATCCAAGTAGACCATGCGCGCAGAGATGCCAGCTTTCTGCGCACCGTGCTGGCGGCGTGCAGGCCGTTGAGGTAGACCATGTAGTCGCGCATGGACAGGCGGTTAAAGGGCTTTGTCCCCTCATCCAACCAGATGAGGAACTGCTCTATATCGCAGCTATAGGCCTTCACGGTCTTCTTGTCTAGACGGCGTTCGCCGCGGCACCTTACCAGATAGAGCGCGACCGCGTCCGTGAGCACCTCATACAGCACGCGGTCCGTGTCGCTGGGCGGATGCATAAGGCAGGCACGGTCCACCTCGCCCATCTCTTGTACGGCCCGCATCGCGCGTTCGGCTTCATCAAACATGGCACCCTCCTTGCGTGGTTTCCGGCAATGTGCACCCTGTGCGCACATTTTTCACAGGTACATGATGCCCAAGAAGGAGTAAGCCGGTATCTCACTTGGCGATGCCGGAGCGCAACGGTGGCCTGCACGCTGGCGTATTCGACCCGTTGCAGGCAAAAGGGCGCCGCACCTGAACGCGACACCCCTTGATGCAAGCCGTCTTGACTGGTTTTAGGTTATTCGCGCAGCAGGCCAAGCTGGTCGCGCGCGTTGTTGTGGCAGATGTCCCGGATAATGGATCCCAGATACTCCTCGTCCTCCGGCAAGCGGCCCTGGTCGACCCACTCCCCCACCACCTGGCACAGCACGCGACGGAAGTACTCGTAACCCTTGTTCTGGTAGATCTCCCGCGGTACCAGGTGGCAGTGGTAGTCGATGATGGGCATGTCTTCCGCGTAGCCGTGGTAGAGCCTTCGCCCCCACTCGCTGGTGAGCAGGAAGTCATCGTTTAGCAGCATGCGCTATTCGCCCGCCTTCTGAGCTGTCCGGCCGTCTGCCTGGCCGCCTGCCTGGTCGGCAACCTGGCGGCCCGACTTCTCCAGGGCCTCCCACACGCCGTTGATGTAGGCGATGCCCAGCGCGCGGTCGTACAGGCCGTAGCCCGGGCGGCCCGTCTCGCCCCAGATCATGCGGCCGTGGTCCGGTCGCATGTAGCCGGTGAAGCCGTTGTCATGCAGGGCGCGCATCATCTTGACCATGTCCAGAGAGCCGCAATCGCTGGGGTGCGGGGCCTCGTAGAAGTCCTTGTTGCCGGGCTCCTCCGGGCTGATGTACTTGATGTTGCGCATGTGCACAAAGTGAATGCGGCCGCGGCGGGTGAACTCGGCCAGAATGGAGTAGATGTCGTTGCCGGGCTCCTCCGCGATGGATCCGCAGCACAGGGTGATGCCGTTGCAGGGGCTGTCCACGGCATTGCAGAGCCAGTCTAGGTCCTCGCGGTTCTTGATGATGCGCGGCAGGCCGAACATGGAGTACGGCGGGTCGTCCGGATGGATGGCCATCTTGACGCCGCACTCCTCGCAGGTGGGGATGATGGCCTTAAGGAAGTAGACCAGGTTCTCGCGGAGCCTGTCCTCGTCCACGTCCTTGTAGGCGTCCAGAAGGGCGCGCACCTGGGACAGGCGCTCGGGCTCCCAGCCGGGCAGGGTGAACCCGGCCGAACCGTCGGCCACGGTGTCGATGATCTGCTGTGGATCGTCCGGGATGTTCTTGCGGACAAACGCCAGGGTGGACGAGCCGTCCGGCAGCTTGTAGTCCAGGTCGCTCTTGACCCAGTCGAACACGGGCATGAAGTTGTAGCAGATGACCTCGACGCCCTCCGCGGCCAGGTTGCGGATGGTCTCTTTGTACGCCTCGATATGCTGGTCGCGAAGCGGCGTACCTATCTTGATGTCATCCGAGACGTTAACGCTCTCGATGACCTTGAGGGTGAGGCCCTCGTCCTCGATCATCTGGCGCAGCTGGTGGATGCGCTCGCGCGGCCAGACCTCGCCGGCAGGGATATCGAACAGCGTGCCCACGATGCCGCGGCAGCCGGGGATCTGGCGAATCTGCTGCAGGGTGATCTTTTCTTCATTAGGTCCGTACCAGCGGAAGGTGAGTTCCATGTTGGGGCTCCTTGTCTTTTGGCGGCAGATGGCCGCGCGGGTATAAGGCGGGCGCGCGAATCTCTGGGAACCGCGCGCAGGACGGGCGTGGCTTTGAGCCGCAGAGCTTATGCCATGCGCTCCGCGAGCACGCGGACGACGGCGCGGGGGCCGGCGTTGAGCTCGCAGAAGTCTTGTTCGATCTTTTTGCCCAAGCCCGCCTGATACAGGTCGCAGTCGAAGATCTCCGTGTTGGAGAGGATGGGCTCTACCGCGGCATGCACGGCGGCGGCGTCCGTGACGCCGAGCGCGACGCCGCCCCGGGCGAGCAGGTCCTGCAACTGCTCGAGCATGGGGTCCGGGCTGGGGGTAAACGCAGCGCCCTCATCGTCCACAGCCAGCAGATAGCGCAGCCATCCGGCGATTACCAGCGGTATGCACTCGAGCTTGCCGGCGTCGAGACCCGCCGCCGCGTACGCGTTGATGGTGTGGCCGTAGCGGATGGGCATCTTTTGCGAGGTGTCCTGCGCGATGCGCTGCGGGGCGTCCGGCAGCGCGGGGTTGGGCAGGCGATGGGTGATGAGCGTATCGATGAAGTCCTTGGGCTCGATAACGCCGGGGTTAACGACCATGGGCATGCCCTCGTCATAGCCAAGGCGCTCCACCAGGCGGCGCAGATGCGGGTTGGCCATCTCGTCCGCGATCTTGGTGTAGCCCAGCAGGCAGCCGAAGACCGCCAGCGCGGTGTGCAGCGGGTTGAGGCATGCGGTGACCTTCATGGTGTCCGCGCGGTCCACGGTCTCGCGATCGGTGAGGATGACGCCGCCGGCCTCCAGCTTGGGGCGGCCGTTGGGGAAGCTGTCCTCCACCACCAGGTAGCAGGTGCGCTCCGTATTGGCGAAGCCGGCGAAGCTCACGCCGCTACCCGTGGGGATGAGCTGCAGATCATCCCAACCCTGCGCCTTGAGGGCCTCTTCCGTCGCGGGGGCGGGGTTTGGGGTGATGCGGTCGATCATGGACCAGGGGAAGCTCACGCGGTCCTTGTCCATAAGGTAGTCGACGTAGCCCTGCTGCACCTTACCTGCAGCCAGCCAACCTTGGGCGACCGTGAGCACGGCGTCGCGGAAGCGGCGGCCGTTTTGGGAGAAGTTGTCCGTGGACACCAGCGCGATGGGAGCGGCGCCGGCGTTGTAGCGCGCCAGCAGCAGCGCCGCGACGATGCCCATGGTGCTCGCAGCGCCCGCGGGGCCGTCCGCGATCTCCTTAGCCACGTAGGGGAAGAGCTCGCCCGCGGCGTTGCGCAGGGCGTATCCCTTCTCCGTGATGGTGAAGGTGGCCATCTGCAGCTCCGGGCTCTCGAAGTAGCGCACGAGCTGCTGATAGTCTTCCGCGCGCTGGGGATTGCCAAACAGGGCGCCGGCGGTACAAGAGAGGATGCGCTGGTCAAGGGCACCGTCCTCGTCCATAATCACCTGCAAGATATCGCAGTTGTAGGGGCGGTAGACCTGGTCCACGGTAAAGGGCTGGAAGGTCTCGACCACCACCACGCCGCGGTCCATGCCGCCCGCATCGATGACGTCTTGCGCCACCTGCGCGTGGAAGGCGCGGTAGAGATTGCCGCCGCCAAAGTGGATCCAGCGGGGCTGCTCGATGCCGGCCTGTCGCGTTGCCTCCACGTTTGCCTGGGGCAGGCGCACGCCCATGGCCGCCAGCTGCTGCGCGCTATCTTGCCAATGCTTGAGTGATGCCATTGCTTCTCCTATCGTCCCGATGCCGATGTCCCGCGCGAGGCCCGCGCTTACGCTGAGTTCGCTTTCTGTATTAACTAATATATTAGCTTGCCTGCCATGCGCAAGATACACATTAAACCTGCACGTTTCGCGGCTCTCCGTAGGGTGTCTTTTGGCGTTTCGCCGCATTGTTTTGATATCTGGTATATGAGTTGTAGAGATGCACTGAACTGTTGGATACGCAGGTAGAAAGCGTTTTCTACCTGCTAGAATGTGCGTTATAGCATCATTATCATGCCGGGATGGCCCCGACCACCCCGGCAAACCCCGTCGAAAGAGCGATTGTGGCAGACCTTAAGCACGACGGCAGCAGCTTTCAGGCGGTTGCCTACGACAAGATCCGCGAGGACATCATCTTCTGCAAGCTGGCCCCCGGGCAGAAGCTCTCCGCCCGGCTATTGGAGGAGACGCTTGGCCTGGGGCGCACCCCGGTGCGCGAGGCCCTGGTGCGCCTGGGACAGGAGGGCCTGGTCTTCACTGTTCCGCAATCTGGCACCTACGTCTCGAAGATCGACCTGCAGACCGCCGAAAACGCCCGCTACGTGCGCGAGCACCTTGAGCGCAGCGTTGCCGTGGAATGCTGCGCGCGCATAGATCAAGCCGGGCGCGACGTGCTGGAATCGCTCCTTGACGAGCAGGCGCTGGCCGTGCGCGACCACGACTCGCGCTCCTTCTTCACCCTGGACAACACGTTCCACAAGGCCCTGTTCAATATCGCCGGCCGCACCGAGATCTGGCGATGGATCGACTCCTGCAACGCCGACCTGCAGCGCTTTCGCTGGCTGCGCACCCAGGTAGAGAACCTTGATTGGAGCGCGATCATGGACCAGCACGCCGCGCTGTACCGCGCCATCGCCTCCGGCGACACGGACGAGGTCGGCTACCTCACCGTGGCGCACCTGCACCTTATGAGCGCTGAGCAGGACAGCGTGCTGGCGGCTTTTCCGGAGTACTTCGCGTAAGGATGCGCGGCGGGTCGCGGGCGCGGGGCGGGGCGCGCTTCCCGTGCTGAAATCGCGGTTTAGTTGGAGTTGGGCGCTATTTTTAGCCTCCAGTTGGAGTTGGGGTCTGCTGAAATCGAGCTTCGTGCACGCCGTTTTGCTATTTTTGGCCTCCAGTTGGACTTAACGATACTGAAATCGGCCTCCAGTTGGACTTGGCCCCGGCGGAGGGCGGGCGGCCTTTGGGAAAAGCGCAGGTAGATAGCGCGTGGCGTTATGCGGGCCTGCGGCGCAACTCCAACTGGAGGTCGATTTCAGCAATCCAGTCGAAACGGAGGTCGATTTCAGCGGACCCCAACTCCAACTGGAGGCCGAAAATAGCAGACGCGCCCAACGCAGGACGATTGTCTGCGGAAAACCATCGCGGCGCAACCAAATGCGGCACCGCGAACGCAGGCGCGAATAGACAGCGAAGCGCGGCCGCCCAGAAGTTCCGGACGACCGCACCGTTAATCAATATCTCGCCCCGGCAAACCAGCTACAAAGCTGCGCGATGCGGGATGAGGGACGAACGAGAGAACGAACGCATCGGCAGGGCTAGCATTCCAGGGCTAGTACCCCATGGCCTGCAAGCCAAACATCACCGCGGTGAGCACGGTGATGAGAATGATGGTGCCCCAGGTAAGGACGTTCCATACTCGTCCATTGCGATACTTGCCCATGATGTGCTTGTCCTGGGCGATGAAGACTAGAAACACCAGCAAGATGGGCAGCAGCACGCCGTTGATGACCTGCGCGCTCATCATAATCTGGAACAGGTCCACGCCGGGCATGATGACCAGCAACGCGGAGGCCACGATGATCGCCGTGATGAGGCCGCGGTAGATGGGGGCTTCCTCCCAGTTGCGGTCCGCGCCGCGCTCCCAGCCAAATGCCTCGCAGATAGCGCTGGAGGTGACGCCTGGCAGCACGCAGGCGGCCAGGAAGCTGGCGGCGACCAGGCCGGAGGCGAACAGGATGGTGGAGAACTCGCCGGCGATGGGCTCGAGCGCAAGGGCGGCGTCCGCGGCGTCTGCCACCTCGATGCCGGCGGGGTGCAGCACGGCGCCGGTGGTGACGATGATGAACCAAGCGATGGCGCAGGCGATGATGGAGCCGGTGGCGGTGTCGATGCGCTGCAGGACAATGCCGTCTTCCCTGATGTTCTTATCGACCACGTTGTTTTGCGCCAAGAAGATCATCCACGGAGCGATGGTGGTACCAATGGTCGCCACCAGCAGCGACACGTAGCGCGGGTCGCTGGCGATATGCGGGGTCACCGTGGCGACGGCCACCTCGCCCCAGTTGGGGCCCGCCAAGAACGCCGCGACGATGTAGGTAACAAAGACGCAGCTGACCAACAGCAAGATTTTCTCGATACGGCGAAAGCTACCCGACATGGTGAGCATCCACACCAGCAGCGCCACCAGCGGCACGGAGACGGTCTTGGGCACGCCGAAGAGCGCAAGGCCGGACGCGATGCCCGCGAACTCGGAGATGGTGACGGCGGTGTTGGCGATAAGCAGCGCCATCATGGCGAAGGCGCTCTTGCGAACGCCGTACTTTTCGCGGATGAGCGACGCGAAGCCCTTGCCCGTAACGCAGCCGCAGCGCGCGGCGGTCTCCTGCACCACGATGAGCAGCAGCGCCATGACGGGCAGCATCCACAGGGTGCCGTATCCGTAGCTGGCGCCGGCGCTGGAATAGGTGGCGATGCCGCCGGCGTCGTTGCCGGAGAGCGCCGCCAACAGGCCGGGGCCCATGGCTCCCAGCACCGCGGCGACAGTGAGTTTTTGCTTGGTTTCTTGTTGCATGCCTTACAACCCTTAGGTACTACACTTAGGTACTACAGCTTGGTATACGCTGCTTATAAGTTACCGACGAGGCGTTACAGAAGCGGAATGGAGCCAACCACCGTGTAGGCCAGCGCCGCCAGCAGCACGGCGGCGAAGGTGAGCGAGGTACCCGAGGCGACGTTGTCGCGCTCCTCGCCCCGCACCAGCACGGCGAAGTAGATCACCGCGGACGCGTAGGTCGCCGCGATGACGGCCGCCGCGCCTTGGAAGCACGCCAAGAAGGTGGGCACCACCCAGGGCTGGGCCGCGGCGAAGATGGTGGTGGCCATGAGCTCGCCGCACAGGTAGACCACGGCTGCCAGCACAACGCCGATGAAGGTGGACTTGATGAAGAAGCCCAGATACGGCTTGGCCTCGTCCTCGCGCTCGTCGTACTCAAGGAAGCTGTTCTTCACAAAAGCGGTCATGCGCATGGCCGCGAGCAGCACCACCGGCATGATGGCGATGGGCATGAGAGTCGACAGACCCTGGGCGGTGATGGCCTGCGCGGTGCCCTGCGGCTCGACCGCGATGGCGCCGATGGCGCACGCGGCGATGGCCCACACCACGATCCAGTACTGGCGCTGGGCGAACCAGGTGAAGGTGTGCACCGACTCGCCCGAGCCGCTCTCACCCGAGCTGAGGCCGGCGATCTGCAGGTCCTCCTGGTGCTCCTCGGCGATAACGTCCATGGCGTCGTCAAAGGTAACGATGCCCAGGATGTGGCGGTTCTCATCGCAAACGGGGATCGCGACCAGGTCGTACTTGGTCATCTCCTGGGTAACCTGTTCCTGGTCCAAATCCGGGGCAACCCAGACCACGTCCTTGTAGGCAAGGTCGCGCAGGCGGGTATCGTGCTCGGCGACGATAAGGGTGCGCAGCGACAACACGCCCGTGAGCACGCCCGCGGGGTCGGTGGTGTAGACGTAGTAGACGCTCTCGAAATCCTCGTCCAGCTTGCGGATCGCATCGATGGCGTCGCCCACGGTAGCCGTGGAGGGCAGGGCGACGAACTCCGAGGTCATGATACGGCCGGCCGTGTCCTCTTCGAAGCCCAGCAGCTTGCGGATCGCCTTCTCCTCCTTGACGCCCATGAGGCGCAGGAGCTTCTCGGCCTTCTCGTAATCGAGTTCCTCGATAAGGGCGGCGGCGTCGTCCGGGTCCATCATGGCGAGCATGGACGATGCGTCGCGGTCGGACAGGCCCTCGAGCATCTCGGTCATGAGCTCGTCGTCATCCAGCTCTGTGATGGCCTCGGCCGCCTGAGCGGTATCCAGTTGCGCGAAGACCTGGCTGCGTAGGCGCGGATCCAGCTGCTCGATGATGTCCGCGATGTCCGCCGGGTGAAGCTCGCCCAGCGTCTTGTGCGATACGGAGAGCTTGATCTGCTGGGTGGAGCGCTCGAGCAGGTCCATGTAGGACCATGCGATGATGTCCTCAGCCAGGGGCTTGCCTACCGCCTTGCACACGGCGGCGACGGTGCGCTCGACCATGGGGTGCACGGCGCGAAGCAGGCCGCGGGCGCCCACGTCCGCGCCCAGCAGGCGCAGCTGGTTCTCGCCCGAGCTTGAAAGCTTGATGTCGTTTACGCGCACAACCTTGAGGCCCTGCGTATCGACGATCTGCTTGTTGAGGATGTCGCGCGCCAGCAGGACCTCATCCGGCTGAAGGTAGGAAAAACGGATGTCCGTGGCGGGAACAGCCAGGCGCACCGCGTCGTTATCGACGCTCTCGACGTACTTGCGCCAGCTGATCATAAAGGGCGTTTTGCCCGGGCCCTGGAACGCCAGGGACGTGACGTGCGGAAAGACCTCGCCGGTGGCGATGCCCATATCATTTACAACACCGATCTTCTCGCCAGTCGAATCGATGACGGGAATGCCGAGCATCTCGGACAGATAGTTCATACTGCTCCTTCGCTCACTCGCTCTTATATGTATAGGGGTACGCGACCCCGGAGCGACGGCAAAGGACGCACCCAGGGTCAGCAGCTACTGTGTGGTCGGGGTTTGGATTTCACCATTGGCCTTTCTCTTGACCCTGTGTACAGATACATGCGCTCGCGCGGGTTGCCCGGGCGGCGCATCAGTAACAAAAAAGACGGCTGCAGCACAAATGTCCGCAACCGCCCCCTACTATAGCATCCCCTTTAGCGGGAAGGCTGATTTTTTATACAGTCATGACAGCTTGCTGACACTTTCGATGCGCGGCGGAGAGGCTTCTTGTGCCGCCCTGCGTCGCGACGGTGGGGTTTTGCCACGTCATCCGGCGCTTGCAAAGGCGTACCCGTTTGGGATGGTCAATGAGTGCCACGAGGCGGGTACTTTGGTTTTATGCACCCTGGGATGGCAGTGGCTAAAGCACCGATCGATCACCGTTTGGCGACAGATGACACGCAATCTTTTGCTTGGAGCGTTTCTCCAACGGGCTTTCGCGCCCCTTCAGGGCAATTGCTCCACTTTGAAACTCCAAGTTCGTTGTCTAAGGACCCTTATGAGGCCGTGCTTTACCCGCCTCGTGGCCCCCATTGACCACCTCAAGCGGGGACGGTTTTTGGCCTCTCAAATTGCGTGGATATCCATCTGCGTTTTCGCAGGTAATTGAAGAGGCAGTTGCATACTGCCTCTTCTTTGAACTTCTCAAGCCCCGCAACTACCGGCATGCTTCCTCCCTAAGCTGTGAAACGGCATCGAGCAGGCGAACATCATCTTGTCCTTCGCCCCTCATCTCCGCATACAGCCCAATCGCATCAAGCATTTTGAATTCGCGTGAAGCTACAGAGGCCTCGCTTGCACCATCAATCCCGTATGACCATTCCTCCACGATGATGTCAGGGGCTTCAAACCAGTTCGCTTCTATCCAGTCTTCCCCTGTTTCCGTCATAACCGCCGCGATATCCTTTCGATAAAGCGCCAGTCGCAAAATCCCCGTATCATGTGCCAGGTCGGAGTAATACGGAAGTGCACTCTCCCCGCAGAGCAGCGCGCCGTTGCGTTTCAGCGGATCCAGAGCCCCTCTCCCTTTTAGGAGCTTCCTTCCTCTTACCGGAGATACAAAGAATGGCTCGAACTCCGCCAGAAGCTCGTCTTTTGACATGCCAGGATTTCTCACAATTCGCTTTCGCCACTCGGTTGAAATGGAAGATGGAAGAATCGCCTCAATTTCTGCCAAGCAATTCGTTATGGTCGACCTACTTAGCCCCATGGTTTCGGCAAGTTCTCCAGCGGACATGCCGTCCCATCTTCCCGTTATTACATTGAGAACAATCCTTTGGGCATGAGGGGACAAAGGTTTTGCCGCCCTACCCTGCGGAACAGGAGATGCTGCGACCCCCAGAAAAGGCAGGAACACATTACCGTCATCCCTGATGTAGGCGGCTCCTTCACAAGAAAGTGCTTTCATCATGTTGCCGTCAAGGTACGGCGAATAGATTGCAACATGGCGAGAATCGACCTTTGAAACCGCCCTTACAAGAGAACGAACCGTAAGCAACGTGGGGCGGGCGCATGCGATCGCAACAATAAACTCCTGGCTATCGCCCAATCTTGCAGCTCTTAGGCTAAACGATTCTGAAAGGCGCTTTGGAACAGCCGCCGCGACCTCCTCGGGCAAAAACACCAGCGGCAAAGAAAACAGATGGCTTGGCATGTGCTCCATGGCTCACTCCCCCTCTGGCTCGTTCATATCATTTTGTATTCATTTTATTATTTGCTGTAATGAAAGTAAAATGAGATAACTGAGGCACAGAAAGGCAAAACAAGTACCGGCCGTTGACGCAACCTGTCAACGGCCGGCACTAATAAGCCCTCTTCTGGGAACCTCACCCTTCGACTTTCCCGCTCCTTGGTTAAAGGCGTTTGCCGCTACACCTGCGGTAGCTGCGCATCCTTTGGCATAGTCACGGTTCCTTCGACCACCTCTTTGGGGAACTGATCGTCATGGCTTAGCAACTCGCTCACGGTAACCAACTCATAGCCTGCGGCCTTAAGCCCATCGATGATGCCGGGAAGGGCCTCAACGTCTTGCTGTCGGTTTCCGCCGCCGTCATGCATGAGGACGATGGCGCCGCTGAAGGCGTTGTTGAGCACCGCGGCCTTGATGGCGTCCGCGCCCGGGCGTTTCCAGTCCAGCGTATCGATGTTCCACAAGACGTTGCAGCTGATGATGTCGCCCGCGCGACCCCACTCCGTCGACGTGAACGCGCCGTACGGAGCGCGAATCATCTGGGGGCGCACGCCCGCCGCGCCCTCCAGGGCATCCGCCGCAGACGAGATCTCTGCCCGCAGCGCGTTTGCATCAAGGTTGGGCAGGTACTGGTGCGCATTGGTGTGGCTTGCCAGCTCATGACCATCCTCGACCAGCTGTTTTGCGTACTTGCCGTAGTTGGCCTCTTGCGAGCCCAGGTTATAGAAGGTCGCCTTGGCGCCCTTGTCTTTAAGGATCTTCAAGATGTCCGGCGTGTAGCCGCTGGGGCCGTCGTCAAAGGTAAGGGCGATGTACTTGCCGCCAGCCGGCTTGACGTTGCGCGATGCGATTACCATGTCCTGGGCGGGATCCACAACTTCCTTGTCCACTTCCTCGCCAGACTCATCGCCCACGGTCACAACCTTTTTGCCGGCGCGCCCCCATTGCGAGACAAACTGGACCGCGCCGCCGGACTCCATCTGCACGGCCGGAGCCAGGGGCACGGTCTTCTCCGTGGAGCCCTCCGTTACGTCCGTGCCGTCCGACACCACGAAGCTGGAGCCGTCTACCACGTTGACGCCCTCCATGTCCTGGGGCGTTTTTTGGTTGCCGTCCAGCGCGACCGAGTAGCGTGTGCCTCCGTCCTCGGAAATCACGTTGCCGCCTATGGACAGCTTGCGGCCGGCCTTGGCGCCAAAGTAATCGTTGTCGCGAATGAACTCCGCCGCGGAGGTTCCCACGCGCACCTGCACGTCCTTGCCGTTCACCTGTACGTTGAGCGGGCGAAGCATGGTCCAATAGCAGCTAAAAAGAGCCACGCCCAGCATGGCGAGGCCAAGGGCCGCGGCGATGATGGCGGTCTTGCCGGATGCCGCGCCCTCCCCCGCCGTGTGGCCC
>OHAS01001725.1_pt1 | contig 16867 bp, 15 predicted proteins | sample 1577131 | NCBI WGS metagenome assembly OHAS01 (sample SAMEA3541566, study PRJEB24748) | human gut metagenome | biome: human gut; feature: human-associated habitat; material: faeces | place: China | collected 2012 | reverse complement strand
TCTGAAATCCAGAAGGTTATTATCTCTAAACAGGTTATGTCTGCTAAAAAGTAATAAACATTATACCGTGTGGCTTCTGCCACGCGGTATGTAAATAGAAGGGGTTTATTCATTTAATAAATAAAGGAGGTAATGTTGTGGACTTCAGCATTATAGTTTTAATAGTAGCACTCATATTATTCGGAGTTCTGGCATTTAAGCAGCTCAGCGCACTTATACTTGCGCCGCTTGTAAGTATATTTGTTATTTTATGTTTCAGACTTCCGGTTCTTGAAACACTGCTTAATTCATTTATGCCTGCGGCAGCGAACTACGTAAGCCAGTACTTTTTAATCTTTTTCGTAGGAGCTCTCTTCGGCGCAGTTTATCAGTTTACTGGAGCCGCTGAGTCAATCGCAAGAACTATCAGTAAAGTATCACACGATAAATTTGTTGCACCTATCATAATGTGTATAACCGGACTTTTGACATTTGGAGGTGTAAGCGGCTTTGTTGTATTCTTTGTAATCTATCCTATTGCTCTTCAAATGTTTAAAAGAGCAAATATTACAAGAATGCTGCTTCCCGCCGCTATATCAGCGGGCTGCTGGACATGGTCAATGACTGCTCCGGGTTCACCTTCAATTCAGAATGTTATAGCTATGAGAAACCTTGGAACTCCCGCTGATGCGGCGCTTGTTCCTTCATTAATAGCTTCAATTGTTGAATTTCTGCTTATCTTCATATGGCTTGAATATAGGGCAAGGTCATTTACAAAAAAAGGCAGATTGTTTGACGACCCTACACTTACAAGACAGCTTGACCCTGAAGAACTTAGAGAAAGTGAAGCAAAGGATCTTCCTAATTTCTGGATTTCTATAATTCCCATAGCTGTTATTCTTATAACATTCAATGTTAAAAAGATTGGCTTTGAGGTAGAAACAGCTGTAATGTGCGGAGTTATACTTGCAGTGATTCTTATGTTCAAAAGAATTAAGGGCGGTATCAAAGAATGGGTCAGTGTATTTAATAAAGGTGCAGCCGATTCAGGTGTAGCTATCCTTAACACAGCAATTGTTGTAGGCTTCGGCGGTGTTGTACAGAATACAGAAGGTTTTGCAAATCTTATTACAAAGGTACAGAACATGAACATCAGCCCCCTTGTTTTCGTTGCTGTTGCTGTCGCAATCTGCGCTGGCGCATGCGGTTCGGCTTCAGGTGGTATGGGCGTTGCATTCAATGCACTTAAGGACACATTTGTATCAATGGGCGTTGCTCCGGAATATATTCATAGGGTTGGAGCTATAGCGGCAGGAACTCTTGATACTCTCCCTCATCAGGGAGCGCAGATTACGCTTCTTGGTATTTGTAAACTTACTCATAAGGAAGCTTATTTCGATATAGCAATAACGCAGATTTTAATACCTGTAATTACATTGTTTGTATTCATTCCGCTTGCTTCAATGGGTCTTTAAGAAATATATTGAAACGACATCTTAAACGCTTGACTATACAGTAACAAATTTGAAAAACAAAAGGTACAAACACCTTAAAAAGTGTGTACATAAAATTCATTATACTCCCCATTTTTCCCTCCCGATTCCTCTCGGGAGGGGATTTAGTAAATAGGCTGGAGGTTGTTATGGGATTTAAAAGGAATTATAGTGTTGAAATAACTGAAATACGTCATATTGATATAAATATAGAGGCTGATACCGAAAAGGAAGCTCTTGCAAAAGCAAAAAAGTATTATGTAGATGGAAAATATAAGATACAGGACATTGTTGCAGCCGAATTTGAGATTACAAATGAGACAAATAAAAAATGATTTTACTAAAGATAAACATTAACCTTAGAAAATAACTTTTGTTACAAAATATCTATATAATCCCTCATAGGGTCTGTGGCCCTTAAGCAGTAAAGCCGCCGAATAATTCGGCGGCTTTACTTATTTTACAGTCACTTTAATCGTTTTTTCAGCAACGACAGTTCCATCTGCGGTTTTCATTTTCAGATTGATTTGGGTGCTTCCAGTATTTATGCCTGTAACTAATAATGTTGCTCCGTCAGCCGTCCGTGTAAATCTTGCGGATGCGACTCCTGCGTTACTGAGGCTGCCTGTAAGATATGCCTTGGCATCTGCACTGCATTTAACTGTAACAGTTGTATAGCGTCCCTGTTCAAGCTCTATATTATCTGCCGAAACAGCAATTTCAGCATTTACCTTATTTTCTTTTTCATATACTTCCTTTAATGATGTAAGGCTTGACTTCTTCATGCTGTCAATATAGTTTATCGCTATAGCAAGATTAAGATTTTGACCCGTAACTGTACCTGCGGAAGTTGACTGAGCGGCTTCACCACTTGTTATGCCTATTACTTCTCCATTGGTATTTATAAGAGCACCGCCGCTGCTGCCGTTTGATATAGCCGCGGAGGTTTGAATGAAGTCCTGCCCGCCTATTATTCTGTTTGTATTCGATATTATTCCCTGCGAGATTGTATTTGACAGACCAAGAGGACTTCCAATTGCATATACTGTTGCCCCGGCCTTTATATCATCTGAATCAGCTGTCTCAAGATATGAAAATCCATTTCCATCGATTTTGATAAGGGCTATATCACGTTCAACATCATAATCATATATGCCCAACACATTATAAGCCTTGCCGCTGTCGGAAAGAGTTATTTTTGCAGAACTTCCGCCATCAAGTACATGGTAATTGGTAACAGCTGTACCATCAGAGTTAATAAAAAAACCGCTTCCAAGCTGAATAGCCTTGCCCTCTGAGTTATATACTTCGATATAAAATACTGCTGGAGAGCATTTCTCATATATTTCTTCAGCTGTCATTTCATTTGTACTGGTTTTTGAAACTGTAATCTCGTTTGTGCCTGCGAATGTATTTTCTGTTTCAGATATAATTCCGGAATTTAGCAGAGTGTCATACAGAGTGTATGAAGAGCCTTTTATTTGTTGTGTTAATGCGTTATATGAAATTTCAGCCGCATCACCTCTTGTAAAATTTTCATAGCTTGCATTAGCAATGCCTTTTTCATTTGCAAAGGACAAGGCATTGTCGTATGTAAAGTCTCCCTTTGATTCACTGTATCCAAGAGCCCTTAAAATAAATGCGCAGAACTGATTTGCGCTTACCTCGCTGTCAGGATCAAATTTTGTCGATGATATGCCGCTGGCATATCCTACAGTATAAGCATAGCCTATATAGCTTTCAGCCCAATTAGGAAGGTCTGTGAATGTAGTTGTCCAGTCTCCGCCCTCAGCCTCACTGGTTTTTCCCATTAAGCGTACTATAAGAGCTACTGTCTGTGCTCGTGTAATTTTGCTGTCAAGCTCGAAAACAGGAGTACCGTCTTCATTCATGCCGGTTCCCGAAAACAGTCCCATAGAGTATAAAGACCATGCAGACTGTATTTGTTCTGTATCAGCAGCCAGTACTGGAACAGAACAAAAAATTGTGACTGCTGCTATTATTGAAGTTATATGCTTGAGTTTTTTCAAAATTTATCATCTCCATCTTTTATTTAAAAGTCTATTCTAGAATTTCACTATATTTGAACAATAACAATATTACCATAAATATGAATTAAAATTTTTAAATTTCCATTACATTTTAATTATTTATTGCATAAGTAGGGTTCATAATATATGCTTTCATTATAACCTAATGAAGAGAACGGCAGGAATGAATTAATCAGGCTTATAAGGGAAGGGGATGTACATATGTTCGAGTCTAGGTGCGGAATAGAGTAATAGAAATTTGCAGAAAGTGGGCAGGAAAATAAGGCGGTGAGTTTAATGAAAAATAATTTGACCTTTGAGCCGATAAGCATAAGTTATTTAAATGGTCTTTATAAAATATGGTCCGATGAGAAGGTGATAAAATATACAAATATAGAAAAACCATGTTCACTAGATGAATGCCGTATGCGCTTAGAGATGATAATTGAAAATCAAAGTGTTCTTGATAAAACGTCTGTTTTCATAGTGATTAAAGACGGCGTAGTATGCGGAACGGCAGGGTGTTTGGTTATAAATAAGGAGTTAAATGAATTTGGCTTTTTCTATCAAATAAACAGCGGTTTTTGGAATATTGGTATAGGATATGACAGTGCAGAGTGGGTTGTTAATTTTATGAAGGACTGCTATGGCAGTTTTATATTGCATGCGGATGTTGTTGAGAACAATGCAGCAAGTGTAAAAATATTGGACAGACTTGGTTTTAAGAAAACAGGAATAAACAAAAACGCATTTAAAAGGGATGACATAAGCTATAATGTTCTGGAGTTCATTTTGAAATAAATTAAGATTTCCTTAGAACTCTGTTATGATGTTTGTAAGTTTGTATTAGCGGATTTTTCATAATTATGTAGTACAATAGCATCATTAAAGAGAAGGAGAGATTATTATGACAAAGATAAACAGCATAGTGCTTTTTGTATGTGTAGCCGTTGTTTGTGCGGTTATGGGAACAAATGCATTGAGCATGAGACATCAAACAACCACACCAATAGCTATGGAGCAGACAATATGATAACAGTATTTTTTTAGCGCACAGGCAAATTTAATGTCTGTGCGTTTTACTTTTTGCATCTTTTTTGATATGATGTTAGCATTGGATAATAAAGGAGTGTTTATTATGTTTATAGCTGATTTACATATACATTCAAAATATGCCCGTGCCACAAGCAAGGAGTGTGTACCTGAATTTCTTGATATGTGGGCAAGAAAAAAGGGGCTTGATCTCATTGGAACCGGCGACCTTACGCATCCCGTATGGAGAGACGAGCTTCGAGAAAAACTTGAGCCAGCACAAGAGGGGCTGTATAGGCTTAAAAAGGAATTAAAGCTGGACTGCCCAGTTGAAAACAGTGAAACAAGGTTTATACTAACCGGAGAAATCAGCTCGATATATAAAAAGAACGGACGTGTAAGAAAAATACATAATGTTGTGATTTTACCAAGCATTGAGGCGGCAGATTCCCTTGCAGCGCGCCTTGAGTCTATAGGTGCCAACATACGTTCAGACGGACGCCCTATACTTGGCCTTGACAGCAGAGATTTGCTTGAAATGGTTTTAGAAACCGATGAAAAAGCAATATTTATACCAGCACATATATGGACCCCGCATTTTTCTTTATTCGGGGCCTATTCAGGATTTGATGCTATTGAAGAATGCTTTGAGGATTTAACCCCTTATATACACGCTTTAGAGACAGGATTGTCCTCTGACCCGTCTATGAACTGGAGGATTTCGGCACTGGATAAATACCTGCTTGTTTCAAATTCAGACGCACATTCTCCGGCTAATTTGGCGAGAGAGGCAAATATTTTTAATACAGGATTATCATATCCTGAAATTTATGAAGCTCTTGAAAACAAATATTCAGACAAGTTTTATGGTACTCTTGAATTTTTCCCGGAAGAAGGAAAATACCACTACGACGGACATCGAAACTGCAAAGTTTGCATGAAACCTTATGAGACTATTAACGCAGACGGTATTTGTCCTGTCTGCGGCGGCAGGATAACCGTTGGAGTTTTGCATAGAGTAGAGGATTTAACTGACAGACCTGAGGGGTATAAGCCTGAAGGCGCCAAACCGTTTGAAAGCTTGGTGCCGCTTACAGAGGTAATCGGCTCTTCAATGGGTATGTCATCAAACAGCGTTAAGGTTAAAAGGCAGTACGAAAGTATGCTATTAAATCTTGGTTCAGAGCTATCTATTTTAAGGACTGTACCAATAGATGAAATAAAAGAAAAAGCAGGCACACTAATTGCGGAAGGGATACAAAATCTTAGAGAGGGAAAGGTCGAGGCCAATCCTGGTTATGATGGAGAATATGGAAAGGTATGCGTCATTAGCCAGCAGGACAGGGACCGAATTGCAGGGCAGCTTAAGCTGTTTCCGGATGAAATAATGCCAGTTGAAAAAAACAAACGGATACCGGAAAGAAAGTCAGTAAAAGAAAAAAAGAAAGCCTCAGACAAAAAGTCCAGCGAATTGAATGAAGCGCAGAAGGCTGCTGCTGAAGCGTCTGAAAGAGCGGTCGCGGTTATTGCAGGTCCTGGCACTGGTAAGACGTTTACACTCGTTAATCGTATAGCTTATTTAGTAGATGAAGCGGGTGTTTCACCAGCTGATATTACAGCAGTAACATTCACAAATAAAGCTGCAAAGGAAATGAGAGAGAGGCTGGAATCCCATTTCAAAAATAAACGCAAAGTAAAGGCAATGAATATTGGTACATTTCATTCTCTCTGCCTTAGACAGTTAGAAAATATAAATATTGTGGATGAGGCTGAAGCGCTGGACTTAGCATCGGAAACTGTTAAGGAACTGGACTTAGATTTATCACCTCAAAGGCTCTTGAGCGGAATATCAATGATAAAAAACGGAGCCGGTGCAGATACAGTAACGCAGGAGGCTATGGAAAATTATCAAAAAAGACTGGAGGAAAATGGTTTTATTGATTTTGACGATATTCTTCTTAATGCGCTTGATATGGAAAAAGACTGCCCATATTTGCTGATTGATGAGTTTCAGGATATAAATGATTTACAGTACAGGTTAATTAAAAATTGGAGCAGAAATTCAAAAAGTATATTTATTATTGGCGATCCTGACCAGTCAATATATGGCTTCAGAGGGTCAGACGATAAATGCTTTAATCGGTTCATTGAAGATTTTGGACCGGTTAGACAGATAAGACTTACAGAAAACTACAGGTCCACACCAGAAATAATTAACTGTTCTTTTGCTGCAATTAAAAATCCCGAGGCAGCTTTGGAGTCGAAGCATGAAAATGGGGTGGATGTACGTCTGATTACATCCGACAGTTCATTTACGGAAGGAATATTTATCGCTAAGGAAATAAACAGTATGGTAGGCGGGATCAATATGCTTGATACTGACGGCAGTTCTAAAAAGAAGAAAAATACTGCTGCGAGAGGATTTTCCGACATAGCAGTGCTTTACCGTACTAATCGGCAGGCGGCTGTAATTGAAGAATGCCTGCAAAAAGAGGGAATACCATACAGAGTCTCAGGAAGAGAGGACTTTTTGAAGGATGAGGAAATAAGAAAGGCTGTGCGTCACTTTAGGCAGGCAACAGATACCAAAAAACCGTCGCAGGTGCTTTTAGAATATTTGTCACAAAATAATCTGACCGGTAATGAGGTTCTCCAAAAGCTTTATAACATGTCAATTATGTATGATAGCATGCAGGAATTTATGCAGGCTCTTCTGTTAGGGCAGGAAGCCGACGTAATTAGAAGCGGCAGTACAGTATATACGCCTGACGCAGTAACATTAATGACTCTTCATGGCTCGAAGGGGTTGGAATATCCTGTCGTATTTATAAGCGGGGTAAGGGAAAATCTTATACCTTATCAAGGATTTAACCAAATAGGAGATATTGATGAGGAAAGAAGGCTTTTCTATGTTGGAATGACAAGGGCACAGGAGGAGCTGCTTCTTTTAACCGGAGGAGATGTATCAAGATTTATTTATGATATACCAAAGGATATGCTTATAAAGGAAAAGGCTCTTGAGTACAGAAGCGGAAAAGCCTCCCAGCTCAGTCTCTTTGACTAAATAACTTTTCTTGACAATAAGACCGCTGCTGATATAATTAATTTTAATTGAATAGTATTTTTTGGTGCCTATCCTAATGGAAACCGGAGAAGTTCGGTGAGAATCCGACACAACAGCCATTACTGTATTTAAGCCTGTGAGCTTATAAGCCAGATCGCCGGCGGCATCAAATTAATAACGCTTTTGGGTAGAGAAGAGCTGGTTTTTATTTTACATAAATTCGAGCTTCTGTCCCATTTGGACGGAAGCTTATTTTTGTATACATATATGGCCATGTTTTTACATGGCCTTTTATTTGAGGTGAGAATATGATAAATTTTGTCGGCGCAGGCCCCGGAGCTATTGACCTTATTACTGTAAGAGGAATGAACTTGATTAAAAATGCAGATGTAATAATATATGCAGGCTCCCTTGTAAATAAGGAACTGCTTAGCTATGCTTCAGCGGACTGCGTTATTTATAACAGCGCAGAAATGACACTTGAAGAAATAATAGAAGCTATGAATAGCAGTGAGAAAAAAGGATTGAATACAGTAAGATTGCATACAGGAGACCCGTCTGTATACGGCGCTATAAAAGAACAGATGAGCATGCTTGATAGCTTGGGAATAGATTATAACGTCTGCCCGGGCGTAAGCTCTATGTTTGGCGCCGCGTCATCTCTTAAGGCAGAATTAACACCTCCTGAGGTAAGCCAGAGCGTTATTATTACCAGAGCGGAAGGAAGAACGCCTGTGCCTCCAAAAGAAAGCCTAGTTAGCCTTGCGGGACATAATGCCACAATGGTTATATTTTTGTCAGCCGGAATGACGGAAAAGGTAAGCAGAGAGCTTATTCAGGGCGGATATTCTAAAAACACTCCGGCCGCTATAGTGTATAAGGCTACATGGTCTGATGAAAAAATAATAAGAACAACTGTAGGTGAGCTGCATAAAAGCGCATTAATAAACGAAATAAACAAAACCGCTCTTATTATAGTAGGAGAATTTTTATGTGACAGTAATAAACGCTCCAAGCTGTACGACCCTGATTTTACCCATGAATTCAGAGGCGGTGAAACGGATTGAAAACAGCTGTGATTTCATTTACTGAAAGAGGAAATTCACTTAACGAAGAAATTTCTGTCAAGCTTAAGGCAGACTCCTTTAAAAGCGCTAAAAAAATCCGGTATTTAACTGAAAAAATATTTAAGGAATATGATGCGGTTATATTTATAGGCGCAGCAGGAATAGCCGTTAGGGCTGTTGCACCAAATATAAAGTCAAAGGATACAGACCCAGCCGTTTTAGTCTGTGATGAAGCTGGTAAATTTGTTATACCAATACTTTCAGGACATATAGGAGGAGCAAATTCTCTGGCAGAAAAAATAGCGGGATTGGTAAATGCTGTACCTGTTATAACAACAGCTACAGATATAAACGGCATATGGGAGGCAGACAGTTGGGCCGCAAAAAACAATATGCATATAGAAAATATTAATATGATAAAAAATATATCATCAGCACTATTAAAAAATGAAAGAATAGGGATTGACTGCGACTTTGAAATCAGCGGAAGGCTGCCTGATAATGTAGGATTTGAAAAACAAAAAAACGGCGTTGTTGTTTCCCCTTTCATTAAAGCACCCTTTGAAAACACATTGATTATAGTTCCTAAATGTATTTGCTTGGGCGTTGGAAGCAAAAAAAATGCTGATCCTAGCAGTCTTATCGAATTATTTGAAACATTAGATATCAGCAAAAAAGCGGTTGAAAGTATTGCAACAATAGATATTAAAAAAGACGAACCATCTGTAAAAGCGTTGAAAGATTATTTAAACGTACCGTTATTTGTATATTCGGCAGATGAGTTAAATTCAGCTAACGGAGATTTTTCATCCTCAGAGTTTGTAAAGAAGGTAACAGGAACGAACAATGTCTGTGAAAGGTCAGCGGTTTTGACAGGCGGAAAGCTTATAGTTAAAAAACAAAAGGGAAATGGCGTAACAATGGCTGCTGCAATGAAAAATGTAGAGATAAGCTTTTAGGAGAAATCATATGAAAATATATGTTGTTGGAATAGGCCCAGGCGGCGAAGAGCAAATGACAGTTGCCGCCCGTGAGGCCATAGACAAAAGTGATGTTATTGTCGGATACAGTAAATACATTGAACTTTTAAATAGTCTGATCGATGGTAAAGAAATTTTTACATCGGTTATGAAACAGGAGAAGGAGCGCTGTGAGAAAGCATTGGAATATTGTATAAATGGTAAAACCGTTTCTGTAATATCCAGCGGAGATTCGGGTGTTTATGGAATGGCTGGACTTTTGTATGAAATTTCTGAAAATAATCCGGAAATAAATATAGAGGTTATACCGGGTATTACAGCGGCTGTAAGCGCCGCCGCAGTTCTTGGGGCGCCGCTAATGCACGATTTCTGTGTCATAAGCCTTAGTGATCTTCTTACTCCTTGGGATAAAATAGAGAAACGAATTCGAGCCTCGGCAGAAGCCGATTTTGTAATATGCCTGTATAATCCGGGAAGCAGAAAAAGGGCTGGTTACTTGAAAACCGCCTGTTCCTATATGCTTGAATATAAAAGTCCCGATACAAAATGCGGGTGGGTTCGAAATATTGGAAGAAGCGGTGAAGAAAGCGGTATTTGTACCTTGCGGGAAATGGCCGATTTTGAAGCCGATATGTTTACAACTGTCATTATAGGCAACAGCTCAACCAAAGTGATTAATAATAAACTGGTTACGCCGAGAGGATATGAACTTTGATGAAAACAGCGGTTTTTGCGGGCACAACAGAGGGGCGACTTTTATGTGAATATTTGGTTTCTAAAGGCTTTGAATTTACAGCTTTTACTGCGACTGACTTTGGAGGCAGTCTGCTTCCGCGAAATGCCAAAGTACATATAGGCAAACTGAATGAAGATGAAATCGTTCAGTGTATAAAACAGTATGAATTAGTTATTGACGCCACTCACCCGTATGCTGAAGAAGTAACTAAAAATATTGAAAATGCATGTGTTAAGCTAAATAAAAAATACATCAGGCTTCTAAGAAGCGAAAATATCTGCAAGGATGCTGTTTATGTTGAAAATATAGAAGAAGCGGTAAAAATGCTTAACAAATCAGAGGGCATGATATTTGTGAGCACTGGAAGTAAAGAAGCAGAAAAATATACTTCAGTAAAAGATTATTCGGACAGAGTTTGCATACGTGTGCTTAATTCCGACGGACCGCTGAAAAAATGTCGTGAGCTTGGTTTTAAAAATATAAAATGCGGTATGGGACCATTTTCATATGAGCATAATGTCGATGATTTTAAAGGCTGCAAATGGCTTGTGACTAAAAGCTCCGGCAAGGCTGGAGGCTTTGATGAAAAATTAAAAGCGGCTAAGAAACTGGGAATGAATATTATTATAATAAGCAGACCTAAGGAAAATGGATATACGCTGGAGGATGTTAAAGGTATGATTGATAAAAGTATTATTACTGAACCATCTGAAATAGAGAGGGAAAGTTTCAGAATAATTGAAAAGAGACTTGAAAACAGATATTTTCCAGAGGAACAGAAAGATATTATTAAAAGAGCGATACATACGACAGCTGATTTTGATTATGCAGATAACCTTGTGTTTTCGCAGGGGGCTGTAGAAAAGGCTTTGAGCGCATTAAAAAGTGGGGCAGTCATTGTAACTGATACAAATATGGCTTTGTCAGGAATAAACAAAAAAGTACTTAAGTATGTCGGAGGAGCGGCATACTGTTTTATGGCTGATGAGGATGTTGCTGAGGAAGCCAAAAGAAGAGGCATAACAAGAGCTGCGGTTTCAGTTGAAAAAGCGGCAAGGCTTAATGGAGATGTTATATTTGCTGTTGGTAATGCCCCGACGGCGTTAATTGCCATCGACAGGCTGGTCAAAGAAGGAAAACTAAAGCCTAAATTTATTATTGCTGCGCCAGTTGGATTTGTTAATGTTATAGAGTCCAAAAATCTAATATTAAACGGAAGTATTCCTTATATTGTTGCAAAGGGGAGTAAAGGCGGAAGTAATGTGGCGGCAGCAATAGTTAATGCTCTGCTTTATAAAATCAGAGGATAGGCAATATTAAAGGCGGTATTACTATGAATTTGAACATAAATAAAAAAGCGATACTTGTTGTAAGCTTTGGGACAAGCTACAATGACACAAGAGAAAAAACAATAGGAGCGATAGAAAGAAAAATAGCTGATGCATTTCCAGAATTTGATATAAGGAGAGCTTTTACCAGCAAAATAATTATAAATATACTGAAAGAAAGGGACAACCTAAAAATAGACAATGTGTCTGAGGCTATGAATAAACTGTTTGAAGAAGGCTATGGTTTTGTAATAATTCAGCCAACACATGTTATGAACGGTGAAGAATATGATGGTCTGCTTAAGGCGGCAGAGCCATTTAATGATAAGTTCTTAAAAATTGAGTATGGACAGCCCCTCCTTACAAGCTCAGAAGATTTTAAAGAATCTGTCGTTGTTATTGCGGAATCGGTTCCGGAAATTAAAGATGAGAAAACCGCTGTTGTCTTTATGGGTCACGGGACTGAACATTATGCAGACGCAGCATATGCGGCACTGGACTACAGGTTTAAGGCTATGGGGTACAGCAATGTTTATGTAGGCACTGTTGAAGGCTATCCTGATACTAAGCAGGTTGTTAATTTTGTAGATGCTGGAAGCTATAAAAGGGTAGTGCTTTATCCATTTATGATAGCAGCGGGAGACCATGCAAACAATGACATGGCCGGTGAAGAGGCTGGCAGCTGGAAAACTGAATTTGAAAAACGTGGTTATAAGGTTTCATGTATGATTAGAGGACTGGGAGAGTATGCGGGTATACAGAATATGTTTATCAACCATATAAAACGGGCCATATCTGATTAGAATGTAGTCTCATAAGGAGAAAAAATGCTGAAATTTGGATTTACAACAGGAAGCTGTGCCGCTGCTGCCGCTAAGGCCGCGGCCTTAATGGTATTTAAGAAAAGAAAAATTGAATATGTAAGCATATATACTCCAAAGGGAATTGAATTTGAGGCTTATATTTTAAATGCAGATATTGACGAGCGCTGTGCGTCTTGTGCTGTCAGAAAATACGCCGGGGACGACCCTGATGTTACGGATGGAACGCTGATTTATGCCGAAGTCACATTAACAGACAAAATTGGTGTGAATATCGACGGCGGAGCTGGAGTCGGTAGGGTTACAAAGGCCGGATTATGGCAGAAAATAGGCGAAGCAGCGATAAATAAAGTTCCTATGCAGATGATAAAAGATGAGGTGGAGTCTGTCTTTAAGATATATGGATATGGTGGAGGGGCAGATGTTATAATCAGTGTGCCGGAAGGAGAAGAGATTGCTAAAAGTACGTTCAATCCCAGACTTGGTATTGTAGGCGGAATATCAATTCTTGGAACCAGCGGTATTGTAGAGCCTATGAGTGAAAGGGCGCTCATTGATGCAATAGGAGCTGAAATAAAGGTTAAAAAAGCGAATGAAGGTGATATCCTTCTTTTATCTCCTGGAAATTATGGGATTGACTTTATCAACAGAACGTATGGGATAGACATAGATAAGGCATTAAAATGCTCTAATTACATAGGGGCCGCATTTGATATGGCTTTAGAGGCGGGCTTTAAAGGAGCGCTTCTAATTGGACATATAGGAAAGCTTGTAAAACTGGCCGGAGGAATAATGGATACCCACAGTAAAAACGCAGACTGCCGAATGGAAATAATCTCCGCAAATACAGCTTTATTATCTGATGATATTTCTTTAGTTAGAGAAATAATGAGATGCATTACTACCGATGAAGCGATTGTTCTGTTAGACAGAAGTGGAATGCTTAAGACTGTTATGGAAAATATAATACAAAAAGCGCATTTTTATTTAAATAACAGAGTCAGCGGAAAAATGGAAACAGCGGTTATAATGTTTTCCAATGAATTTGGTATATTAGGAAAAACGGATAATGCACTTAAATTTCTGAATGAAATAAAGGAGAATAAAAGGTGAAAATATATATCGTTGGAGCAGGCTGCGGAGATAAAAGCACATTAACTTCCGATGCGGTAAAAGCGATTGCCAGCTGTAAAATTTTAATTGGAGCAGAAAGGCTTGTGAAAGAATATAGTTCAGATAAAAAAGTCTTTAGCGAATATAAAGCTGAAATTATTAAAGAAATTATCGACAGGAACGGAGAGGATACCGCTGTATTAATGAGCGGCGACACAGGGTTTTACAGCGGAGCAAAAAAACTTTCTGATATCTTGAAAAATTATGATGTAGAGATTATTCCTGGAATATCGTCCGTGTCATATTTTTCTTCTAAAGTCGGTATGCCATGGGAAGATTGGAAAATGGTCAGTACGCATGGAATTAATACTAATATTATCGGATATGCAAAGGAAAATAAAAGGACATTTACTATATTGAATAATGGAAAAGATGTAAATGTGCTATGTAAAAAACTTCTGTACTATGGTATGGAAAATGTTATTTTACATGTAGGTGAAAATCTATCCTATAATAATGAAAGAATAATTTCCGGAGCGCCAATGGATTTAGCTGACATTGAATTCGATAATCTTACCGTATGTTTAATTATAAATAATACCGCCGGAAGATTAATTGGAGATATAAAAGATGATGATTTTATAAGAGGAAGCGTTCCGATGACTAAAGAAGAAGTTAGGTCAGTTTCAATATCCAAACTTGGAATAGAAGAAGATTCTGTCTTTTACGATATAGGAGCGGGCACCGGTTCTGTCAGTATTTCTGTCGCGCTCAAATCTCCAGATATTAAAGTGTACGCATTTGAGAAAAACCCAGATGCTTTAGTTTTGATTGAGAAAAACAAGGCAAAATTTGGAGCCGACAATGTTGAGATTATTTTGGGCGAAGCCTTAGATAATCTAGATAGTTTTGAAAAGCCGTCGCATGCTTTTATAGGGGGCGGTGGTGGAAATTTAGATAAAATTATAGAAAAGTTAAAGAAAATTAACCGTGAAATAAAGATTGTAATAAACATAGTTACTCTGGAGAGCCTATGTCAGGTGCAGAATATAATTACAAAATATGGATTTGAAGCTGAAATAACTCAAGTTTCGGTGGCAAAGGGCAAGCGGATAGGTATACATACACTCATGAAAGCTTCTAATCCAGTATATATAATTTCTTTATGAGGTAGCTTAATGAATATACCAAGAGTAATAATTTGCGGCACAGGCAGCGGATGCGGAAAAACAACAGTTTCCTGTGCAATATTAAAGGCGCTTAAGGATAGAGGATTTTCGGTTACTGCGGCTAAATGCGGTCCGGACTATATTGACCCGATGTTTCACGGGAAAACTTTGGGTGTACACTCAATGAACATAGATATGTTTTTTACAGAAGCAGGAACAGCTAGGTCAATGCTTTTTGAACATGCAAAAAATTCAGACATTTGTCTAATAGAAGGGGTAATGGGATACTATGACGGTTTAGGTATAGATACAGATAAAGCAAGCACATATGACGTGTCTATTTCAACCGGAACTCCGTCTGTTTTAGTTATTAATGCCAAAGGCGCTGCACTCACCGCCGCCTCCGTTATAAATGGAATTAATGATTTCAGAAGACCGAGCAATATTAAGGCTGTTATATTAAATAATATTTCAGAGTCAGTATATAAATCTTTGAAACCGGTGATTGAAAGGGAAACTTGCCTAAAAGTAATAGGATATATGCCTCACGATAATGATAATTCCTTTGAAAGCAGGCATTTGGGACTTAAAATACCTAAAGACGAGATATTATTAAAAATTGAAAAACTTGGACAGATTGCTGAAAGTACAATAGATATTAACGCTCTTTTAAAAATCGCTTCAAGCGCAGAGGCAATTAATGATATATCAAGTGATATAGGATATGTTGGCAGTGTTAAAATCGCAGTTGCCAGAGATGAGGCTTTTTCATTTTATTATAGTGAAAATTTAAACCTGCTAAAAAAAATGGGAGCTGAGATTGTTTTTTTCAGTCCCATTAAAGACGATAAGCTGCCAAAAGATGCTGATGGTTTAATACTCGGAGGCGGATATCCGGAGCTTTACGCGGAAAAATTATCTGAGAATAAGTCTATGGTTAACGATATAAAAAATAAGCTGAATAATGGTATGCCGTGCCTTGCCGAATGTGGAGGATTTATGTATCTGTGCGGTTCACTAGAAGATGAATATAGAGAAAGATATTGCATGGCAGGGTTTATAAACGCAGAGGCTTTTAAAACTGATAAGCTGACCAGATTTGGATATGTGGCTCTTTCGTCGGAGCACAATTATATAGACGGTATAAGGGGTCATGAATTCCATTATTGGGATACAAATAATAATGGAAGCGCATGTACAGCTTATAAGCCTTCAGGGAAAAAAAGCTGGCCTTGTATTCATATATATAAAAATACAATTGCAGGATTTCCGCATTTGTATTATCACGCCAAGCCTGAATTTGCTGAGGAATTTATAAGAAAATGCCTTTCATGGAGGGATTAATATGGTAGCCTTGATTATTGGCGGCAGCGGCAGCGGCAAAACAACGCTGATGAAGAACCTGATCGCCCGCTTTCAGGACGATGTCACCGTGCTCAGCCACGATAATTACTATCGGCCCTATGACGAGCTGACCATCGAGGAGCGCCGCAAACTCAACTATGATCATCCGGACGCCTTCGATACCGACATGATGATCGGCCACTTGAAGGAGCTGAAGGCCGGGCACAGCATCGAGTGCCCCGTCTACGACTATGCGACCTATTCCCGCACGAACGAGACCGTCACGGTCGAGCCGCGCAAGGTCATTCTGGTCGAGGGCATCCTGATCTTTGAGAACCGCGCCCTGTGCGATCAGATGGATATCAAGATCTTTGTGGATACGGACGCCGACGTCCGCCTTATCCGCCGCATCCGCCGCGACGTTGCAAAGCGCGGGCGAAGCCTCGATTCCGTGCTTGGCCAGTATCTTGCAACGGTCAAGCCCATGCACGAGCAGTTCGTTGAGCCGAGCAAAAAAAATGCTGATCTCGTCGTGCTCGAGGGCGGCAAGAATTTGGTCGCGCTCGAAATGATCATCGACCGCATCCAGCGCCACATCGACAGCAATTGAATGCAGCTTCTGGCCGGGCGGCCTATGAATATATCGAAAAGGCGGTTTCTTTGGCCATGGAAGGCCAAGTGGATGCCGTAGCCACCACACCCATCAATAAA
>OHAS01001724.1_pt1 | contig 16886 bp, 10 predicted proteins | sample 1577131 | NCBI WGS metagenome assembly OHAS01 (sample SAMEA3541566, study PRJEB24748) | human gut metagenome | biome: human gut; feature: human-associated habitat; material: faeces | place: China | collected 2012 | reverse complement strand
AGTTCCAAGGTCAATTTGACAGTGGTATGCTTTGGGAAATCTTCGGTGTTGGTTATGAGCGTTATGCAGATGGTACCCTTCGTTGGAATGACTGCCTCAACTGGATGAAAGCTGCTGTTCTTTACGCAGACCGTGTAACAACAGTTTCACCTTCATATGCTGGAGAAATCCAAACACCTGAATTTGGTAAAGGCCTTGATCAAATCATGCGCATGGAATCTGGTAAGTTATCTGGTATTGTTAATGGTATCGATACGGACCTCCTTGATCCAGAAACGGATACTCACATTCCTTACCACTTCTCAGTGGATGATTTGTCAGGTAAAGCCAAAGACAAGGCAGCGCTTCAAGAACGTCTTGGTCTTCCAGTTCGTGAAGATGTACCAGTCATTGGTATGGTGTCTCGTTTGACAGACCAAAAAGGTTTCGATTTGGTGGTCAATGAGCTCCACAATATCTTGCAACATGATGTTCAGATTGTTCTTTTGGGTACTGGTTACAGTGACTATGAGAATTCTTTCTCTTGGTTCGCTCATGCCTACCCAGAGAAAATGTCTGCCAACATTACTTTCAACCTAGAGTTGGCTCAACAAATTTATGCTGGTTGTGACATTTTCCTTATGCCTTCAGCCTTCGAACCATGTGGTCTCTCTCAAATGATGTCTATGCGCTATGGTACCTTGCCAGTGGTTAGTGAGGTTGGTGGTCTTCGTGACACTGTTGAACCTTACAACCCTGTAACAGGCTCAGGTACTGGCTTCTCATTTGGTAACTTCTCAGGTTACTGGATGGTTCAAACCCTTGAAAAAGCTCTCGATGTCTACGAAAATCATGCTGAAGCTTGGAAACAACTTCAACACAATGCGATGACACGTGACTTCTCATGGGATACAGCAAGTTTGGCATATGTTGATTTGTACAAACAATTAGTATAGTTCCAAAGATAACTTTTCTCGTGAGGGAAAAGTTATCTTCATGTAAAGAGTTTGAAAATGCTTCTATACTTATTTAGTTCTTTAAGATTCGCTTGAAAGCAATTATGGAGATAACATCTAAAAATCTGAATAGAAGAATAACTCTAATCATGTTATAATGAATTTAACTGCTTTAGCAGTTTTGTAAAAAGATTTTGAAACCTTTGTTTTGAATCTTATCTGGCAAGGTTTGGGAGTTAAAAATTTCCAATCCCCCTTATCCTAATTATTCTCTTTTAGAGGTGGATCCAAGGTATAGAAGTAGTAAGAAAGGAATTCTATGCAACTAGAAAATTTAACAAAAGAACAATTTATCCGTGACTTTAAAGATACTCTCCATCAAGAGCAGTTGATTAAAGTTGCTAAGGCGACACCAACAGAAATCTTTACAGCCTTGGCTGGTTTGATCCGTAAATATTACACAAATACATGGATTGAACGTAACCATGCACTTTCAGACAATCAAGAAAAAATTGCTTACTACTTCTCGATTGAATTTCTTCCAGGTCGTATGTTGGAAACTAACCTTCTCAACCTTGGTATTCTTGACCTTGTTAAAGAGGGATTCGCAGAACTTGATATTGACTTCCGTGAAGTTGTAGAAGCTGAGCATGATATGGCCCTTGGTAATGGTGGTCTTGGTCGTTTGGCTGCTGCCTTCATGGATTCACTTGCGACTACCGGTTATCCAGGTTTTGGTAATGGTCTTCGTTACCGTTACGGACTTTTCAAACAACGTATTGTGGATGGTTACCAAGTGGAATTACCAGATGGTTGGTTTGGTTCTACAGGTAATGTTTGGGAAACACGTAAAGACCACGATATTGTCTATGTGAAACTCTTTGGTGATGTGGTTCTTGAAAGCAATGAAGATGGTCGTTTTGTTCCAACTTATAAGAATGCTCAAGTTCTTCGTGCTGTGCCTTACGATGTGCCACAAATCGGTTATCAAAATGGTGTGATTAACAACCTTCGTCTCTGGGATGTTGAAATTCCTGAAGAGTATGAATTGGACTACCCAACTTTGGAAGCTCGCCGTCGTGTGAAAGATATTACGGCCATTCTTTATCCAGATGATACAACGATTGAAGGTAAAGAATTGCGTTTGGTTCAGGAATACTTCATGACAAGTGCAGGTCTCCAAACCATTATCAAATCATACCTCAAGATGGGCTTGCCATTGAAAGATATCCACGAAAAGGTATCTGTTCACATCAATGATACTCACCCTGCGGTTGCACCAGCTGAATTCATGCGTCTCCTCCTTGATGAATATGGTCTTTCATGGGAAGATGCTTGGAATGCGACTGTTAAGACAATGAGCTACACTAACCACACAATTCTTCAAGAAGCTCTTGAAAAATGGGATCAACAGCTCTTCAAACGTGTTCTTCCACGTGTTTACCAAATCATTTTGGAAATCGACAACCGTTATGTAGCTGAAATGGCTGGACGTGGTGTTGCTGCAGATGTTATCGAACGCACACGTATCGTTAAAGACAACCAAGTACATATGGCTAACTTGGCGATTATTGGTGGTCACTCAGTCAATGGGGTTGCTAAACTGCATACAGAACTCCTTAAAGAAGACACCCTCCACGATTTCTATACTATTTATCCTGAAAAATTCAATAACAAGACAAATGGTATCGTTCAACGTCGTTGGACACAAATTGCAGCGCCAGAACTTTCAGCAGCAATTGATAACGTGATTGGTAACGGTTGGCGTAACGACATCCATGAGCTTGAAAATCTTACAACCTACTTGGATGACAAGGAAGTATTGAACCAGTTCTATCAAGTTAAGAAAACTGCTAAACAACGTTTGGCAGACTACATCAAGGAAACAACAGGCGTTGAAGTGTCTACAGATGCTATCTTTGACGTTCAGGTTAAACGTCTTCACGCTTACAAACGTCAATTGCTTAACCTCCTTCACATTATCAAACTTTATTGGGATCTTAAAGATAACCCAGATAAAGACATGGTACCACGTGTCTTCATATTTGGTGCCAAAGCTGCGCCTGGTTATCACTTTGCAAAATCAGTTATCAAACTCATCAACGAAGTTGCAAACCTTGTTAACAATGATGAAAGTCTTCAAGGCAAACTTAAAGTGGTCTTCCTTGAAAACTATCGTGTAAGCCTTGCGGAACTTATCATTCCAGCAGCAGATGTGTCTGAACAAATCTCATTGGCTTCTAAAGAAGCATCTGGTACTTCAAACATGAAATTTATGATGACTGGTGCTATTACCTTGGCAACACTTGATGGTGCCAACATTGAAATCAAGGATGAAGTTGGCGATGAGAATGTTTTCATCTTCGGTATGGACAAGGACGAAGTTTATGAACACTATGCACGTCACGATTACTACTCTCGTGCAGTTTATGAAAATAACCCAGTCATTCGTCGTGTCGTTGATACCTTTGTTAATGGTACGATTCCAAATGCTCAATCTGAAGGTACTGAAATTTACGAAGCGCTCATCACCCACAACGATGAGTACTTCCTCTTGGAAGATTTCGCTGCTTATGTAGAAGCTCAAGAGAAAATCGATGCGCTTTATCGTGATCATGACAAGTGGGCACGTATGAGCTTGGCTAATATTGCTAAATCTCATAAATTCACTTCAGATGATACAATTACAGAGTATGCTAAAGAAATTTGGGAATTGAAAAAATAGGCGATAGCTTATGAATCACAAAAAAGATAACGACTAGAAATGGTCGTTGTCTTTTATTTTTAAGAAGAGAGGTGACGGAGAAATCTAAGTAGTATTTATACATGGCAGTAGGAGTTTACCCGTAGATCTATCTTAGCCCTTGAAACTTGCACTTGCTTATCAAGATGTTATAATGACCTATAGGTATAAGCATCAAAAAGGGGGGAAATTTATGGCTTTACGCAGCCAATTAATTACCAAGGAGTTTCCAGAATTAGATAGGGTAGAGCGCTTAAACAACGAGGCTTTTCCAGAAGAAGAACGTATTCCATTAAGTGACTTCTTAAAATTGGATGGTCGTGATGATTATCATTTCTTTGCCTTTTATGACGAGGATGATTTTGTTGGATTTGCCTCAGTTCTCTACAATGCCAAAGTTTTTTATGTGAGTTTCTTTGCCATCGTTCCTCAAATGCGGAGTCATGGCTACGGAAGTGAGATTATTGATAAACTGGTGGACTTTTATGGACCCTCGCGTTCTATGGTCTTGGAAGTAGAGCGCTTGGATGAACCTAACGACAATCCTGAGCAACGTGCGGCGCGTTGGGATTTCTATAAGCGTAATGGTTTTAAGACTTCTAATGCCTTCTTGGAATACGAAGGTTTGAGTTTTGAGATTCTCTATCGTGGCGATCACTTTGACGAAAAAGCCTACAGAGACATATTCCACAAACTTCAGGAAAATGCTTATTTTGATTTTAGTATTAAACATCGTCGCTTGAGCGATTTATAAAAAATTGAGTTGAACAGGTCTTAGTCGGCCTGTTTTTCATTTGTTTTCAACGTTTGCCAATCGTTTTCAGAATATTTTGTCCACCTATGCTATAATGGAAGTACTATGAAGAAAGTAATTTTACAGTATCTGGCAAGTGCCCTGGCTGTAATCCTCATACTTGGTCTTGTGGTTTTCAATCGACAGCGAAATGACTCTTTGGTAAAGAAGGTCAAAGACCCTGAGATTTCCTATATCTATCAGGATTCTTTGGAAAATATAGATAAACTGGCACTTAGTCAGGCTGGGGTTATCCAATCTTATCAACTCGATGCTTTGTCTGTTAGGAAGGAAGACGGGAAAATTTACCTCGTTCTCCATATCAATCATTCCTATGATATGCAGGTAAATCTTGTCCTAAAGGCAGATATCTACGGTGATTTATCTGTGGTTCAAGCGACACCATCAAAGGCTTTGAAGCTGGCCTTGGAGGACGAGTCTTATCAAAAACGATTGACCTTGATTTCACAGAAGGCAAATGCTATTATGGCTCGTGACCACTGGGATCAGGGCATTAAGCCAGCCTATGTGGCTCAGGTCAGAAGCAAGATGAAAAAGACTTCCTTGACCCAGTTAGACAAGGTTTTACAGGACATTGACCAAGAAAGCAAGGAAGTGGGCTCAGATACCTATACGGCCTTTTTCCAAGCATCTCAACTCCCTAATCATGACAAGCTCAATTTGGTTATGGAGCACATGCAGGTTTATGTGGACAAGTACCAGTTCCTCCAGTTAGGGAAGTCAGGTTATAAATTTTCCAAGAAGCTAGAGCCAACCAGTCCTTTTTATAGTTACTTCCGTGAGGCTATTATGGAGACCTATCAGACGGATCTAGGGCTTGGGGTGGATGACTTAGGTATCAAGCTCCATCTTTTTAGGTCTTGGATTGATAAGCAGTCCATGGACTATATTAGGACCAACTACAAGGGCAAGACAGATTTAGACAAACTTCTGGCCTACAGCAAGGACAAGAAGATTCATTTGGATTACACTACGGGTGCTTCCTACCATAATCGAAGCTTGGGAGACTTTACCTATCCGCAGAACATGAAAATTCAGCTACCTCAGACCAGTGTCATGGGACCTTATGGAGTTAGCAATTCCCGTTTTATTGAGTTTATTGTCAATATGGATACGGGGAGATTTGTCTCTGAGTGGAATGTCTACAAGAAAAGGAAAGACGGTAGCATCGACTCTAATCCTAAGCATTACAAGATTGAAGACGGTGCTGACATTGCAGATACGGATTCTGCTAACTATGGGCTGTCTAAGGGCTTGAATGCTGACTTACCGGCCTATCTCAATAATAGCCATACCTATCTTGACGTTCGTCATCCTGCTGACAATGCGATTAGACGCAAGATGGTTAGGAAGTGGAAAAATCCCAAGAATGTCTTAAACGGTGGGCGCTATGCTGATATTGTTAAAAAAGGAGGCTTGAAAGACCTTGAAACATGGAGACAAGTTAAAGCTGAAGACCGGCTCCAGGTCTACAATGCTTACCTTGATTATATTCGCTCTCATCTTGTGCTTAATGGGTTTGACAGCTTTTACCAAGAAACCTACAAGCCCCAAGGTGGAGACAAAAAAGACTGAAAACCTTGATAGTGTCCTTGTCGCTAAGAATTTCTATCGAGTAAGGGATGCTTATGCCATTAAGCTCTACGGACAGGATGAGGGGATGTCCTTTGATGTAGCTGGCCAAAGACTTTTTGGATCAAACATTGCTATTAAGGATGGCCTATTATATGGCTCCAGTCTTGGGGATTTAACCATTGAGGCTTATTTTCAAGGAGAGGTGTCCTACCTTTTAGAGGCTACCCAGAAGCTCCCAGTGGACAAAAATCGCATCAAGGCTAATCACTATAGTCAAGATATTGTTCTGAACAAAGTTTGGACTAGTTTGGAAGGCCAAGAAACCTCCAACAGTATCATCACTCAGTTTCAGGATAAGACCCTACTCAAGCTACGTATCAGCTACAACAAAGAGTTTCTTCCTACAAAGATTCAAGGTTTCTACAATAGTCAGACCTTTAATGGCTGGCGGGACCTCTTTTACATAGATTATCCTTACAGTGATCAGGAAGCCTTCAATCAGGCTCAAGATGCCTACATACAACACATCCAGTACATGGAAACTCATCCTGAGGAAGAAGCAGGAGAGTTTGGTTAATAAAGCAAAATCACCTTTATCTCAAGATAAAGGTGATTTGTTTTGCTCCTAAGATTTAAGTTTTAGTTTTGATTTGTGGCAACTTCTGGAAAAAGCTTGTCTAAGATTTTTGAAGTGATAGCCTGTCCAGGTCCTTCAGCACAATAGGTGTGCATATACATAGAAGGATTGAAGTTGAGCTCGATACAAGTGCAATGAGGGTTTTCTTTGCTAGCAGGTTGGGTTTTATCTGGAATAATGAGGTCAACCCCACAAGCCCAGGCTCCCATGCTAGTTGCCATAGCTGCAGCTAGTTCTTGGTAAGAGGAATCCATGGTCTCAGTGACATCAATAGAGTCACCACCCGTAGAAATGTTTGAGTTACGACGTAGATTGACCTTTTTCCCTTCTGGGAGAATATCATCAGGTGTATAACCCTGTTGCGTTAACATCAGTTGTTCAATGTCTCCAAGCGCAATGATTTCAAGTGGTGAGCGGTGATCACGTCCTCGCAATGGATTGGCATTTTTCTGAGCGACCAATTCACGAATGGTGTGTTTGCCATCACCGACAACATTGGCAGCGACACGAAGGAGTACAGCCTCACAACGTCCATCCAAGATAAAGAAACGGTATTCGGTTCCTGAGATAAATTCTTCAACAAGAACAGCTGTATCTTCTGCAAAGGCAATCTCGAGGGCTTTCTTATAGTTATCAAGGCTGGCAGGCTCTTGGAAAATGGAAATGCCCAGACCAAAGTTGGTTGATTTTGGTTTAACCACAATTTGCTTGTCCTTGATAAGAGGATAATAGGCTAGACCTTGTTCCAGACTGGTAAATTCGTCGCCAGCGGGAACAGGGAAACCAGCATCAGTCAGGATTTTTTTGGTCACGGTTTTATTAGCCATGGCAAGAGGGACTACATAGTTGTCTTTTGAAGTCATGTTACCATTTTTGACGTATTCCACATGATCTTTATGCCAGAGTTTAAGGAATTGATCCTGCTCATCTAGGATTTCAAAATGAATCCCTTTTTGAATGGCGTCAAAGAGTAGCATCTGAGTAGAAAGTTCCATCTCCTCATAACCCTTAAGAGCATAGTGGGCAGTCCAGTCGTAATCATGATAGGTAAGAGCCTTGTCAAGGGCAAAGTCAGCAAGAGACTTGTCTTTGATATGAGGCAAGAGTTGGGCTGCTAGTGTATGGTTAGGATCAGCAAAGGCATCTTTAACTTGTTTGACCAAACCTTGATGATAGTCACCTAGGCCAAAATGTTGCACCAGTTGGTCCAGAGCCGTCGTAATGTTTTGAGTTTCAGCTTCAGATGGTAGAGGTTCTAAAGGATGAGAGAGGGCAATCTTTTCATTCAGCGCGTGACCTTGAGCCAGAGCCTGATCGACATTTTTAGGGGCATCCATCCAGAGGAAGGCCAGAAGGAGTAGGTGTACGGTATCCATGGTAGTTTGGCTAATACCGATACGCTCAAAGGGGTTGAGGTCGAAGTTACGGAATTCCAGATAGGTGATTCCCTTGTCAAGGAAGGAGCGATTAACTTTTTGTCCACGGAAACGAACAGCTGAGTAAAATTCCTTCTCCGCAATCAAATCTCCTTGTTCGATATAGTTTTCGATGGCAGAGACATAATCTTCTAGGCTTGCAAAAGATACTTGGATTTCTTCCTTATTGACATAACCATGATCACTGTTACGGAAGGAACGCACGGGTTCTGGCACTTCTTGGTCGAAGAAGCCTTGCTCAGCAACAGGTGCAGCACCAAAGAGATAGGTAATCACCCAACGGTAGCGCAAATAGTTCTGAGCCAGCTTAAGATAGAGGGCGTTCTTGAAAGCAATCATATCAGTCTGGTCGCTTTCTTTGAATAAAGCCTCAACCAAATCTTTCCCAAGTTCCATATTATAGTGGATACCTGAGATAGCTTGAAGTTTGGTTCCGTATTTTTCGGCCAAGTAGTTGCGATAATGGCGTTCGAATTCATTTTCCAGTTGGGCAACTTGGATTTCTTGGGCCTTGATACGAGGTGGCATGGACAAGGGCCAGAGAAGTTCAACTTTACTGATGGAACGTCCAGCTACATCGGTAATGGCTCCAAGAAAACGACGAGCCTCAGTGGTAGATTTAGCAACTGGCGTGATGAGTTCCATTTGAAACTCACAAAAATCTGTTTGAATATAAGGGTGGAAACTTCGAGCTCCTAGGCAAGAAGGGTGAGGTGTATGTGCTAATTGTCCCTGTCTATCGACACGAAGACTTTCGCGTTCAATTCCAAAGTTAGCTTGAAGGATAGGGCTGGTAGGCTCCAGCTTTTGAAGCAGTTGATTTATAGTCATAGAGTCACCTTTTCATCTAATGTTAGTGTTAGTCTATTATAAATAGGGACAGAAAACAAATTTCTGCTACGTTTAGTTGTAATTTACGAACATTTATGATAAGTTTGTGAAAAATGAGCAGCTTTTAGAGCGATATTTTTATCAAACATCGTAAAAAACTTACAAATGTTAGCAAAATGATATTATGCTTGCAATTTTACTCAATTTAACCTATACTAATGACATATATATGAGAACGAAAAAATCCCTAGGGTCTGCCCTCAGGGGCTTTTGTATGCTCTCAAAAAGGTATGACCGTTCTTTTATAGATAAATGATAAGCATAAGACTGTTAGTTTTATGCCTAGAGTAGACGATATTTTTCGCCGTGGTAACAGTTATCTAAATCTGCTCAGTCTTGCTGAAAACAGAGTAAGATACTAACAGTTCGCTCTGCCCAACAGCGATGCTTTCGCCGTGATAGATTACAAAAATGGTGTATATCTATCGATGCATGAAACACGCTCTGCACAGAGCAGGCGATATTTTTCGCCGTGGCAATAGTTATAGAAGTCAAGAGACTTCTATAACACGGAAGTTTTGAGACCTAGGCTCAAAACTTAGCTATGAGATTCCGAAGGAAGCTGCTAGCGTCCGAAGCCACTTAAGAAAAATATCAAAAAAAGAAAAAAGAATAAAAAACGGAGGTAATTATGTTTCAAACCCTGATCGCCCAGATAAAGGAATACAAGAAACCCTCAATCCTAGCGTCTCTCTTCATGACGCTAGAAGTCATGTTTGAGATTTCTATTCCCTTTGTCATGGCTAATCTTTTGGACAAAGGTGTTCAGCAATCTAACATGTCTAACATTTGGCTCTATGGTGGCCTCATGTTGGTCTGCGCCTTCTTGTCGCTTTTCTGCGGTATGCAGTCGGCACGCTATGCGGCCTTTGCTTCTGCTGGATTTGCTAAGAATCTACGTCAGGCCATTTTCAAAAAGGTTCAAACCTTCTCTTTTGAAAATATCGATAAGTTCTCAGCTGGTGGTTTGGTAACACGTATGATGACTGATGTAACCAACGTTCAGAACTCTTACCAGATGATTATCCGTATCTGTGTGCGTGCACCTCTTAACTTGATTTTTGCCATTGCAGCAAGTTTCCTTATCAATGGTGAAATGGCTTGGATTTTCGTTGGTGTAACCCTCTTCCTTGGTCTGGTTTTGGCTGTTATTACCAAAATCGTTTACCCTCTCTTTACTCAAGTGTTTGAGGCTTATGACACCCTCAATAACAGTATCAAGGAAAATATCACTAACATGCGTGTGGTGAAATCCTACGTTAAAGAGCAGGAAGAGACGGACAAATTCAAGAAGGCCTCACGTCGTATTTACAAGATGTTCATGCGTGCTATTCGTGTGGTTGTCATGTCTAACCCAGCCATGATGTTGTCTATGTACGCATCCTTCCTCATGATTTCTTGGTTTGGTGCTCATCTTATCGTTGTCGGCAAGCTATCTACAGGGGAATTGACTTCCATGTTCAGTTACACCATGACCATCCTCATCTCACTCATGATGTTCATGATGATCTTTGTCATGTTGTCTATCTCTATGGCCTCTGTAGAGCGTATCAATGAAGTGCTTAATACTGAATCTACTATTGTTTCACCTGAAAATGGTTTGACAGAAGTCACAGATGGTTCTATCAGTTTTGATCATGTGGATTTCTCATACACAGATGAAAATGGTGATAAGACCCATGTTCTCAAAGATATTACGCTTGATATTAAGTCTGGTGAGGTTATCGGTATTCTTGGTGGAACAGGTTCTGGTAAATCAAGTTTGGTTCAGCTCATTCCTCGTCTTTATGATGTGGAAGCCGGTCAGGTTAGGGTTGCTGGCCGCGATGTTAAGGACTATGATTTGGATAGCTTACGTAAGCAAGTTGCCATGGTACTTCAAACCAACGTCCTTTTCTCAGGAACCATTAAGGAAAATATGCGTTGGGGGAATAAACAGGCAACAGATGAAGAAATCATTGAAGCTTGTAAGATTGCCCAAGCTGATGAATTTATCCAAGAGTTTAAGGATGGCTATGACACCAAGATTGAACGTGGTGGAGCCAATGTCTCAGGAGGACAACGTCAACGTCTCTGTATTGCACGTGCCCTCCTCATGAATCCAAAAATCTTGATTCTTGATGATTCAACATCAGCGGTTGATACCAAGACAGATAGTTTGATTCGTCAAGGTTTGGCATCTAGTCTTAAGGACACCACTAAGATTATCATTGGTCAACGTATTTCATCCATCCAAGATGCAGATCGCATCGTTGTTATGGATGATGGCCGTATCGATGCTATTGGTACCCACGATGAATTGGTGGCTAACAATGCCATTTATCGTGACGTCTACAAGATGCAAACACAAGGGAAAGGAGTAGCAGATGCAGAATAAGAAAAAAGCTAATTGGGGCTCTCTAGCACGTCTTCTACGCTTTTTGTGGCAAGACTACAAACTTTCACTTTCTATCGCCTTTGTCCTTATTGTGGTTGCTTCTTTGGCAACGGTCAATTTGACAGCGTCTATTCAGTCCTTGGTTGACGTTTACGTTCAGCCCATGCTCAAATCTGGCAGCCATGACTTTGGTCCACTGTTACGGTTCTTGACTTCAGTGGGTGTCTTCTGTCTTATTGGTGTGATTGCCAACTATGTGTCATCACTCCTCATGGCGACGATTTCGCAAGATTCTCTACGTTCTCTTCGTAATCAGCTCTTTGCTCGCATGCAAAAGCTTCCTGTTCGCTACTTTGACACTCACCAACACGGTGACATCATGTCTATTTACACCAATGACATCGATGCCCTCCGTCAGGCTGTTGAGCAATCCATTCCACAGTTGCTACAAACGGCTATTACCCTTATCGGGGTAACAGTGACCATGCTTACGGTTAGTCCTCTTCTCTTTATCGTGGTCCTAGTCATGGTAGGTATCATGTTTATGGTCATCAAAAATGTATCAGCTAAATCAGGTCGTTACTTTGGTGAACAACAAAAGAATTTGGGGATTGAGAATGGTTTCATCGAGGAAATGATGTCAGGTCAAAAAGTGGTTAAGGCCTTTGTTCACGAAGAAGAAAGCATGGCTGATTTTGACAAGATTAACGAGCAACTCTTTGAATCTTCTTACTTGGCCAACCGCTATGCCAATGTTCTCATGCCAATTCTTGGGAACTTAGGAAATGTTTCCTTTGTTTTGACCGCCTTGGTCGGTGGACTCTTTGCCCTTAATGGTGTTGGTGGTTTGACTATCGGTGGTCTCATGGCCTTCCTACAATTGAACCGTTCTTTCAACGGTCCTATTACTCAGGTCTCTCAACAACTGAATTTTGTTCTTATGGCACTTGCTGGTGCTGACCGTATCTTTGACCTTCTGGACGAACCAGAAGAAGTTGACCAAGGTAAGGTCACTTTGGTCAACTACGAATTGGTAGATGGTCAAATGGTTGTGACAGACAAGAAAACCAATCTTTGGGCTTGGAAACACCCACGTCCAAATGGCGACTACGAATTGGTCGAGTTGGTCGGAAATGTGGTCTTCCAAGACGTTGATTTCTCTTACGATGGTAAGAAACAAATCCTTCATGACGTTAATCTCTATGCAGACAAGGGGCAAAAGGTTGCCTTTGTCGGTGCGACAGGTGCTGGTAAGACGACGATTACCAACTTGATTAACCGTTTCTACGATATCCAATCTGGTGTGATTACTTATGATGGTATTGATGTCAAGCTGATTGAGAAAGACTCTCTTCGTCGCTCACTTGGTATCGTGCTTCAAGATACCCATCTCTTCACGGGAACTATCGCTGAAAATATTGCCTATGGTCGTGCCGATGCGACACGCGAGGAAATTCTTGAAGCTGCCCGTATTGCTAATGTGGATTCCTTTGTGCAACACTTGGATAATGGGTATGACACTGTTCTTACAGATGACGGTGCAGGCTTGTCTAATGGGCAACGTCAGCTTATCGCCATTGCGCGTGCTGCCCTTGCCAATGCACCAGTTCTTATCCTTGACGAGGCGACATCCTCTATTGACTCTCGTACCGAAAAAATGGTGCAAGAAGGGATGGACCGACTTATGGAAGGACGTACGGTTTTCGTTATTGCCCACCGTCTTTCAACCATTGTCAATTCTGACGTTATCATGGTTATGGACCACGGACGTATCATTGAACGTGGTGACCACGACAGACTTATGGAACAAGGTGGTACCTACTACCGACTCTATACTGGTGGTCTTGAAATTGATTAATACTAAAAAAACTCAGGTTTTGCCTGAGTTTTTTTGCATATGAAGAAAATGATTCTTTTGAGACTTTTCTTGTTAAAGCGATAGATTCGATATCTTAAATTTCAACTTCTTCTAAGCCGCGTGAGTCTAGGCGATAGATCTTTTGGCAGACTTGTCTGAGGTAGTTGACATCATGCGATACTGTCAGAATGGCTCCTGGATAGTTCTCAAAGAGCTGTCGGACTTGGGGTTGTGAGGTGGGTGAAAAATTTCTGGTTGGTTCATCTAGGATTAGGAGTTGGGGGCTTTCTAAGACAAGGTATAGCAGGAGTAGTTTTCCTTTTTGTCCTCCAGATAAATCAGAGATTGCGTGGTTCATTTCATCATGACTAAAGTTGAGATTAGCGAGATGGGAGCTTATAACCTCTATTTCAGACTTGTCGCCAGTCTTACTCAAAAATGCTATTGGAGACAGTTCCACTGGCAAAATGGCTTCATAATGCTGAGGCATGTAGCCGATGGTCAGGTCTGTCTTCTGGCTAAGTTTTTGGTAGAGATATTGTAAGAGAGTAGATTTACCGCAGCCGTTATCTCCAACAATACCAATTTTTTCCTGGCCTTTCAAAGAAAGTTTGATGTGGTCAATGGTCAGGTGAGGAGCTATGTTTATCTGCTTTTCATCTAGATTTAAGAGATATTTTCCCTGAGGTAGAGGGTCGATATGAGAAAAGAAAAGTTCAATACTGTCTTCTTTATCAGGCATCTGTGTCATATCTTGGGCAAGGCGGTCGTAGCGTTTTTCTTGTGAGAGGACTGCTTTCATCTTTTTAGCAAGCAATCTTCCTTGCGTGCTATCATGCGTATTGCGTAGGGTGGTTTGGACATTTTGTTTGATACGGCGATGCTTGGCCATGGCTTTGTCATAGGCTTTTTTCTCATTTTTCGCTTGCTGCATCTGTTGCTGGAAAGCATCGGAGCGTTGTTGACTATAGTTATCATAGTCAAGATGTTCCACACTGGTCCTGGCCTGTCGACGACGTTTAAGGAGTTCCAGATGGATAATGGTATCAGCTGTCTGGCTGAGCAAATCCTCGTCGTGAGAGATGTAAATTATCGTTTTATCAGAATGCTTGATAAAGTCTTTTAACCAAGTGATGGTCGTTAAATCCATATCATTTGAGGGCTCATCAAGAAAAATGATGTCATGGGGTCGAGCTAATTCTCGGATGAATTGAATTTTGAGTTTCTCACCACCAGACAGAGTGGAGATAAGCTGACTGCTAGCAAAACGCTCACTATCAAAATGAAGTTCATCAGCCAGACGATAGAGGGTGGCATAGTCTAGGTCATAAGTGTCCGCAAAGAAGTAGTCGTTAAGGGTTAGAGATTGCAAGCTATCCGAAATTTGCTGGGGAATATAGACCTGTGGGCTATCTGTTTTGTTAATAGTTCCCTCGTAAGAAAGATGGTCAAAATGTGCTTTTGGATTGACCAGAAGGGCAAGGAGACTAGATTTTCCATTACCTTCCTCCCCAATGATGGCGACTTTTTCGCCTGCAGCTATATTTACATTTAAATCATGGACTAGTTCACGTAAATCTTTGGTATGCGTAATGGTTAGGTGTTGAATCTGTATCATAGGACCTCCTAGGCAGTGGGTTAGTGGATATTATTTCATGGGAAATACGATTTTAACTTCAAACAAGATCAAAGATCAAAAAAACAGTCCTACCTTATAGGATAGAACCGTTTTGAGTCTAGCTAAAAAGCTCTCTAGGAGATAGTGATGGTATGGATGCAAAAAAACGCAGATACCACCAATAAGTTTTCTACAGAAAAAGAGCGCAAAAAAGACATGAAAACAATCTATCAAATAAAGCAGGTTTATTGTGAATAGACTTAGTTGTTCATGTCTCCATTTACCTCCGAATGTTACTTTCCTTGATTGTACGCTGTCCGAGAGATTTTGTCAAATGAAAATAAAATATCCCACCTTATTAGACTGCTAATCTACCTTATCAATAGTCTCCACCTATGCTATACTAGAATCAGTACTAAAATGGAGATTATTTATGGAAAATAAGTTTGTAAAGAAACCAACACCTGAGGGGGATAAGTCCACAAAAATTGTTTTTATAGGTCTCTTAGTGGCATTGCTTTTTATAATCGCAGGGACGGCTATCTTCTTTGCTATGAATAGTAGCAGTAAGGCTACCAAAGGTTCAGCTACATCCAGTAAGTCGAGTACGACTGTCTATTCCGGCAGCAATGCAGAAGACCCCTTGTTCAAAATCACCCTGAAAACTTTCGGGGATAATAAAGAATTTTTACTCGTGACACCAAATCCTGGTCATGATAGAAACATGTTTAACATTGTGGGGGTAGCTGGTCAATACTTAGTCACTCAAGAGTACAAGGGGGGTGAATCTGGTAAGAAAAATGCCAAGGGTGAGACACTTTATAAGTATGACTACTTTAATATCTATATGTATGACACGGAAAAACCAAATCAAAAACCTAAACAAATTGACCTCTTGAAATTGGCTAAAAAAGCTGGGGATGAAGATTATTTAAATCAGGCAAGTCTAAGGCTTTTCATGCTTAATGAGCAAGCTTACTTACAAATGCCTTTTGGTGCGTCATCAGCTGATTTTGCTTCTAATAAAAAATACCTCAATCTCAAGACACAAAAGATCGAGGAAATGAATATTCCAGCTAACTCGAATACTTTGGACTCGGAATTGGATTACGCCAATGTTGATATGCGTAAGACTTTAGAGCCTTTTGGTCTTGAAATGTGGACAGGTGCAACTAATGGTAGGGATTTAGATCATCCAACAGAAACACCAATTGCGAGTCTGCCTGCTCTTTATTACATTTCTGAAAAAGACAGAAGCCTCAATATGGATAGTACCAACTTTGCCAAAGAGCATAAGGATGCTTATGAAGCGATTAAGACCAAACATGCTAGAATCTACACCATTCCAAGCAAGATTAACAATGAAACCTGGTTCAATACCTTACTCCATTGGATGGCACCTGAAGGCCAGGATGCCTACGAGTTACCGGTTAGGGCATTTAGACCGACTCAGGAAGAAGGGAAAGTCAAGTCCTACCAAGAATTGCAGACTTGGAATGACAACCATATCAGAAAAAAATAGAGGAACTTACCTCTGAAACCCATAAGATTATGAACCCAAGTCTATGATACTTGGTTTTTTTAGTGTTTTTGAAATGCTAATGGGAGACTTTAGTCGTGAAAGAGGATTATTAAATTGTCTATCAATGGTTTATCGAGGGTGTTACAGAATCGGATGGTTTGTAATAAGAAGGTAAAAATTAGAATCAAAGTGAGGAAATCAGCCAATAAAATGAGTTAAATCCTCTCATAAGTCTAACATCTTCCGTGAAAATTATGAGAAAGTTAGGAATGAAAAGAAAATAAAATAGAAATTTGAAAACGGTATAAAACAAATAAAATCAAGGGTTTTACACCTATAAGAATAAAAAACGAGCGAAAGTTGTTGGTTGAATTGTCAGACAACTTGATTTTTTTTAAAAAAGTTGACTTAATCACTTGACCATGAATTGTCAGAATGTTAGAATGTAATAGAATCATGAGTTCAAGTATAGGATTCTTG
>OHAS01001720.1_pt1 | contig 16902 bp, 18 predicted proteins | sample 1577131 | NCBI WGS metagenome assembly OHAS01 (sample SAMEA3541566, study PRJEB24748) | human gut metagenome | biome: human gut; feature: human-associated habitat; material: faeces | place: China | collected 2012 | reverse complement strand
AATTATTATATATTATTAGTTGACAGATAATACTATATAGAATATAATATTATTGAAAGATAAATATGAAAGGAGCTGGGCTTATGATATTTAATACAGGAGCTGCATTGCTAGATGCAATTGTTCTTTCAGTAGTTTCCAAGGAGGCCGAGGGAACTTATGGTTACAAAATTACACAAGATGTTAGAATTGCTCTTGATGTTTCAGAATCGACCTTGTATCCTGTTTTAAGAAGATTATTAAAGGATAATTGTTTAGAAACATATGATCAAGAGTATGGTGGGAGAAATCGACGTTATTATAAAATAACGTCACAAGGACAAGCTCAACTTGAGATGTATAAAGGGGAATGGCATGAGTATGTGCGTAAGATCAATAAAATTATTGAAGGGGGGAAATAATTATGAATCGTAAAAAGTTTATTGAAGAACTAGCATTTTTACTTCAAGATATTGAAGATGCTGAACGAGAAGAAGCTATGCAATATTATGAAGATTATTTTGATGAAGCTGGTCCAGAAAATGAACAGCAGGTTATAAATGATTTAGGCTCTCCTGAACGGGTTGCAGCGATCATTAAAGCTGGTTTAGATAATCAGTTTGATCAGGATATTGAGTATAGTGAAAAAGGGATGGATAATTCAAATTATAAACAATCTCGTGAAATTATTGATGCTAAAATTATTAGTGAAGAGGAGACAGCTGCTGATGATAATAATGATTATCAAAATAATAAACGTCACAAGAATAATTTTAGAGGAAATTCCGACCGAAATCGAATCTTATTAATATTTATCATTATTGGGGCTGTTTTTCTAGCTTTACCAGTAGGTGGTGGGATTCTTGGTTTAGGATTAGGTTTTTTTGGAGCTGTATTTGGCCTTGGAGTTGGTATTTTGTGTGGTGGAGCCGCTTGTTTGATTGGTGCGATAGTCTGCTTTGTCAAAGCATTTATGATTATTGCAGCGTATCCAGGCGCAGGATTGATTACCATGGCGGCAGGATGTGCTTTAATTGGTTTAGCATTCGTCTTTTTCTGGTTAGCTAAAGGTTTGATTAAAATAATCCCTGCTGTTATTAGAGGAATCGTTGATTTTTGTCAAAATATATTTAATAGGGTAGGTGATCGGCGATGAAAAAAATAGGGTATGTGGCATTAGGATCGTTGTTGCTTGCAATTGTATTGTTCATCAGCGGTACGATGATTGGTGGTTTTTCAGAACTGGAAACTCTTTATGATAAGGGTGATTTTACAATCAGTCTACCTATTACTAAAACGATGGATGTAACAAAAGAATTTACAGACATTAAAAATTTGGAAATTCAAGCAGAAGCTGGAACTGTTGAATTAATTGAATATGAAGGTAGTACAATTAAAGTTGAAGCAAAAAATGTGAGCAAAAAAATTAAATTATATCAAGAACAAAACACTTTGATTGTAAAGGATAGTTTTAGATTTTGGCATCTTATAAATGTTACCGATATAACAACTAGAATTAAAATTTATATACCGAATAGCTATGAATTTAATAAGGTTGAATTAGAAGTAGATGCTGGAGAATTGATTGTTCCTAATTTGAAGGCTAATGATGTTGAAATTGATGTGGATGCTGGAAGTTTTAAGGCCGAAAATATTATTGCATCATATACTAAAGTAGACGTTGATGCCGGGGATGCACGGATTAACTTGTTGAATAGTTATCGAAGTGAATTTAACTGCGATGCTGGAGATATTGATGCAACAATGGTAGGTAGTGAATCAGATTACAGTTATGAAGTCGATAGTGATGTTGGTGATATTAGTATTGGAAGTTATCGAAGTGACGGACTGAGTGATGAATATAGTCATAGTGGCGGTCAACGTAAAATAGAAGCTGATTGTAATGTTGGAAGTATTAGAATTAAGATGGAGGTGTAAGAAATGAAAAGAATTTATCGATCACGACAAGATCGGATGGTTTGTGGAGTATGTGGTGGAATTGCAGAATACTTTGATCTTGATCCTTCATTGGTAAGATTAGGTTGGATTATTTTCTCTGCTATGGGAGGCAGTGGCTTTATTGCTTATATTATTGCCGCAATAGTAATTCCCAGCAGATAAAGGCAAAAGCGAGTTCTCAAGAGAATTCGCTTTTATTATTTTGGTAAAAAGAATAATTTTTTAATCAAAGTTGTCTTCATAAAATATTGAAATGATTATAATAATATACCTACCTTAAATGACTGATTTTGTTGAATTTGAGGAGTTTTTCTGAAAATTTAATAAATTGGGGTCACAGAAGTATAAAACGGTTTTAAATCAGCAATATTTGCCATAATAAGTTATTTTTAAACTAAAAGAACCTGTTTAAAACAAGTTCTAGTCAGTAAAGATTTCAAAACCAGTATTACTCTTAATCGTATCTGCCATTTCATAGACGATATTTGATAAAACATATTGACCATTATTAATATAAATTTCAATAATATCCTGGTCATAGTAGATGTTTAAATTACAGTGATCGATTTTTGGTGAACGTAGCTCTTTTAATGCCGCATCAGATTTAAACACATTAGAACGATCGATACAAAGACAATCGTCATACTTGATAAGATAACCTCCAATATTTATGAAATCACCTGTTTTTAAATTAGTCACGATCTTGCATGCCTGCGTAGCTTTAAACTCAGTTGCAGGCTTTTTAAAGAGACTATCGACAGATGGATGAATATTCGTAAATATAGCATCATTTTGATATGTGATTACACGTGGATAGGTAATTAATCCAATCCAGTTAGCTTCATCGGCAACAGGCATACGCATCCAGCCTACATAAATTCTTCGTCCGGCTTCGTCAATCGTTGTTTGGGGAGCATAAATATCTAAACCATAGTCAAGATAATTTAGTTCACCAGTAATCTCTAATTGACAGTTTTGATGATCAAAATTAGCTGTTGTAATACGTGCGTGAGATGGATAGCCGCTATCATTAGTCCGTTCTGGAGACATGATCAATATATCCTGATGGGCAACTGTAAAAATATCTGGGCATTCCCACATATCACCGCATTTAATGCCGCGATAATTATTAGCATAATGCCATTCAGTTGCATTTTTAGAAGTATAAAATAATAATTGACCATTATAATCATTGTTATCATCTAAATACTTACTTGCTAAAACCATATAGTAAGTATCTTGGAATTTCCATACTTTTGGATCACGTGTATGAACAGGATGACCGACTTCGCCATCTTTAAATACTGGAATGATCAATTGTTTTTGATTAAGATTATCGAAGTTAAATCCATCATCGCTTATAATCATACTTTGGCTAGAATAAAAATCATAACCTGGGGCAGTTTTATGAATATTTTCGGGATTGACTTTTTGATAAACAACAGACGTATAATATAGATACATTTTTTTATCAACTTCTAATGCTGAACCAGAAAAACAACCATTTGCATCAAAGTCTTTACTAGGGTATAATGCAATTCCCTGGTCAACCCAGTTTACTAGGTCTTTACTAGTAGCATGACCCCAGTGCATTGTTCCCCACTTATTTTCATAAGGAAAATGCTGATAAAATAAATGATAATTATTTTGGTAATAAATAAACCCGATAGGATCATTGATCCAATGTTTAGGGGCTGTTAAATGATATTTTGGGTGCATGTAATTTCCTCCTTGATGTACAGATAGATTATAATATAAATTAAATAATCAAACAATAAAAAAGGAGTCTGTTTAACAAACTCCTATGGTACTAAAATATTGATAGCTTGGCTTATTGCTTCAATTGTCACTGGCAATGGTGACCCCTCTTCACCATCAATATCAATTACAACTTTTTGTTGGCTGTAAATCTCAATTTTTTTTGCTTGAACATAAGAAATAAATGGGCTATTAGCATGTTTTTTCAACAAATAATCTTTTGATAGAGCAACTAAATCAGTAACAGAACATTTTTTTATTACGATTAAATCAAGCATTCCATCTTGAATATCTGCATAAGGGATAATATTTTCAAATCCGCCAACACGATTTGTATTTGTAACCATAAACATTTTTGCTTCTGTTTCTAAAATATTAGCATCATCTAAAACAATTTTTAAATTAATATTAGTATTTAATTGACTAGGAAGATTAGCAATACCGTTTAGATAGTAAGCTAAGGGACCTAATCTTTTTTTATCAGCTTTGCTAACGGTGAATGATACATCACTGAACATTCCCCCGGCAGCCACATTCATAAAATAGCGTTCGTTGATTTTACCTACATCGCAACAGACAGTCTTAAAATTATTGATTAAATTACAAACTCCTTCGATATTGCTAGGTAGGTTCAAATAATTTGCGAAGTCATTGACAGTTCCCGCTGCCAGTATACATAGTGGAATTTTTTTATCGCTGGCAACCATCCCGCTAACTACTTCATTGATCGTTCCATCACCGCCAACTACTGTAATGAAATCATAGTCTTGTTCGTCAGCATTTAGTGCTTTAAAATAAGCATCATCTTTTTTTAAGGTGTAGAAAACATCAATATGATTAATTAATTGACGCAAAGTAAGCTGCCCAATTAATTTATCTAAAGTGTTTTGAATAGTCCGTTGTCCCGAAGACGGATTAATAATGAATAAACAGCGTTTCATAAAACTACTCTTTAATCAGCTCTTTTAAAATTTCAACTGATTGTTTCATCATCGTGAGTGAAACAAATTCAAATGGACCATGGAAATTATCACCGCCGGTGCCGATGTTTGGGCAAGGAAGCCCCATAAATGTTAAGCGAGCACCATCGGTACCACCACGGATAGGACTAGCAAAACCTTGGATTCCAACACTATTCATTGCTTTTTCTAATCTTTCAATTATATAATAATTTTCTTTGATAACTTCTGCCATATTTAAATATGATTCTTTAATATCTAGTTTGATCAATTCATATCCATATTTTTCATCTAAATATTTTTTAATACGTTTAAAATCATTGATTTGTTTTTTGGCTAATGTAAGATCGTGATTTCTAATGATGTATTCTAAAGTAGCTTTTTCACAACCACCTTCTAAATGGTGAAGATGATTGAAACCATCATAACCATCAGTAAAATATGCTTTTTGCTGAGCTGGCAGCATGTTTTCAAATTCAATTGCAACATTGATTGCACTAACCATTTTATCTTTGGCATTTCCTGGGTGGATTGATTTTCCGGTTATTTCAACTTGAGCACTATATGCATTAAAGTTTTCATAATTATATTCTTCAATATCCCCACCATCTAAAGTATAGGCATATTTGGCTCCAAATTTATTAACATCGAAATTATCAGCTCCACGCCCGACTTCTTCATCAGGAGTAAAAGCAATTTTAATATCATTATGTTTGACTTCAGGATGTTCATACAAATAATTTGCTAAATCCATAATGATAGCAACACCAGCTTTATCATCAGCTCCTAATAAAGTAGTACCGTCAGTAGTGATTAAATCATGACCAACCATTTTCTTTAGACTAACAAATTCTTCAGGGTCTAAAGAAAGTCCTAATTCTTTATTGATTTCGATGATAGAACCATCATAATTATTGATTTTTTGAGGTTTAATATTAGTTCCGCTAGCATCTGGAGAAGTATCCATATGAGCAATAAAGCCGATGATATCCCCGGTACCACCATTCCCTTTAATTGTTCCATAAACAATACCGTATTCATCCAAATGTGCATCTGTGATTCCTAATTCCAACATTTCTTTAACTAATTCTTTTCCTAAATCTAGTTGTTTCAGCGTTGAAGGGGTAGTATCTGAGTATTCATCTGATTGTGTATCAATGCTTACATATTTTAAAAATCTTTCTTCAATATCCATATTATTTCTCCTTTAACCTAATACATTAATTATACTCATTATTGATAAATAGACAACTGTTGAGGGCTAAGGAAATTAATTTTTCTTACTTTAGTACCCTTTAAGTTTCTTTACTAAATAGAATTTCTAGTTTAAAATCATTTTATCAATTATTAAAGGAGAAGTTATGGCTAAATATTATGCAGTAAAAAATGGTCGCAAACCAGGAATTTATTCATCTTGGGATGAATGTAAGAAACAAGTTGAGAAATTTAAAGGAGCAATATATAAATCATTTACTTCATTGGAGGATGCAAAAGTATTTATTAAAGAAGAAAAGATAGAATTTGATGGGGGTTTAATTGCTTATGTTGATGGCAGCTACAATATTAAGACACATGAATATGGTTTTGGATGTGTGATTATTGAGGAACAAAAAGTAATCAAAGAAATGTATGGTAAAGGTGCTGATGAAAATTATGCTTCGATGCGTAATGTTGCGGGTGAAATTTTAGGCAGTATTTGTGCAATGGAATTTGCTAAAAACAATGGTTATAAACAAATTTGTATTTATTTTGATTACGAGGGAATTGAAAAATGGGCAAATGGTATGTGGAAAGCAAACAAACCAGGAACACAAGAATATCAGCGTAAAGTAAAAGAGTATCGTCAAGATTTAAAAATTGCATTTGTCAAAGTATTAGCCCATAGTGGTGATTTTTATAATGAAAGAGCTGATGTATTAGCGAAAAAGGCGGTTGGAATTAATGGCTAAGAAGATTAAACTAACAAAAACACAACAAAAGAAATTATTAAGATCATGGCTTGGAATCATAGTTATCTTGGCGGTAATTGGTTACAATTTTTATCAGCAGAACAAATCAATTCCCACAGGCGAACGATTTGAAGTAACTTTAGATAGATGTGTTGATGGTGACACAGCATGGTTCAATGTAGATGGTGAGAGTACAAAAGTTCGTTTTTTATATATTGATACACCTGAATCAACTAAAGAGATAGAGCCGTATGGTAAAGAAGCGAGCGATTATACAAAAACACAATTGACGAATGCTGCGAAAATCGAATTGGAATTAAATGTAGATGGTGATAGTAAAGATAAGTATGGGCGTTTATTAGCATGGGTCTTTGTAGATGGTGAATTACTTCAAGAACAAATTGCTCGTGAAGGTTTAGTTGAAAAGTTCTATGATTACGGATATGACTACACTTATAAAAATGAAATTATTGAGGCAGCAAATAGTGCTAAAAGTATGAGAAAAGGGATTTATTCTGAAAATTAAATTGTATGCGCTTTAATACAAAATTAAATAAATTATTGACTTGATAATAAATTATTGGTATAATTATCGCAGAAATCAATTAAAGTATGGTATTTATAAAAAAATTTTAATACCAACAAATTGTGTATAATCGTATACAATTTGCGGTTTTTGGGCGGAATCCCTAGGGGCTCATGGGGTTAGCGTGTAAAAAAATGTTTGAAATTTGATACATATTAAGGTATCCTAGTAGATATATAGTAAAGGAATAGGTGATTAAATGTTTAGGTATGTTTTAAAGCGGGTGCTCATTGGTATCGTAACACTGTTCTTACTTTCATCAGCAACATTCTTTTTGATGAAGGCAACACCAGGGTCGCCAATTAGTGGTGAAAAATATAAAAATGAAGCGGCACGCGAAATTGCGATTAAAAAGTACAATTTAGATAAGCCAGTATTTGAGCAATATACTCTATACATGAATGATTTGATTCATGGTGATTTAGGGGAAAGTATTGTTCGTCCTGGACGTGATGTAGGTACAACAATCTCACAAAGTTTCCCAGTTACAGCGAGACTAGGTGCAATTGCTTTTGCCTCAGCACTAGTGATTGGAGTTGCACTAGGTACTGCAGCTGCATTATCAAAACGTAAATGGCTTAACAATCTTTGTATGTTTATTGCAACAATCGGGGTATCTGTACCATCATTTTTGATCGGGGTACTTTTAATGATTGTTCTGGGGGTTAAATTGAAGCTGTTCCCATTTGTGGGGCTGACTTCACCGGCTCATTATGTTTTACCAGCCTTGTCATTGGCGTTTTATCCAATTGCCATGGTATGTCGTTTAACTAGAAGTAGTATGCTTGAAGTTATGCGTCAAGATTATATTATCTTAGCGCGGTCAAAAGGAACACCTTATAAAAAGGTCGTTATTAAGCATGCGTTAAAAAATGCATTGATTCCAGTTATTACATATGCAGGTCCTGCGTTTGCCTACATGTTAACAGGAAGTTTCGTTATTGAAACTCTATTCTCAGTACCAGGAATTGGACGAGAAATGGTTTCAAGTATTCAAACTCGTGATTATTCAATGATTATGGGATTAACAATATTCTTAGGATTCTTGGTAATTTCATTTAATATTATTACTGATTTACTATCAGCAGTAGTAGATCCACGAATCAAATTAAAATAGGAGGAAGCAAGATGGAAGAAAATAAGGTAATGAACATCGAACTTACTCCAGAAATGTTTGAGAAGTTAGATGATTCGAAAAAGAATAGCGAAAAAATCGCTTACGAAAGTAAAACATATATTGCAGATGCTTGGAATCGTTTCAAGAAAAATAAATTAGCATTGATTGGGTTATGCTTTTTATTGGTAATGGCAATTGGATGTATCTTTGTGCCAATTTTCTCATCATACACTTATGATGGACAAAATATGGCTAATACTTTCGCTGGTCCATCAATGGATCATATCTTTGGTACTGACCGCTTTGGTCGTGATGTACTGGTTAGGATTATGTACGGTGGGCGGATCTCACTTGCAGTTGGATTCTCAGCCGCAATTATTTCTTTATGTGTTGGGGTTACTTATGGGGCTATCGCTGGATATGCTGGCGGAAAAGTCGATATGATTATGATGCGTATCGTTGATGCCTTATATTCTATCCCAGATATGTTATACTTAATTATGATTACAGTTGTATTGGGTTCAAATTTCCAGTCGATCATAATTGGGATCTGTATTTCCTCATGGATGGGGATGGCTCGACAAGGACGGGCTCAAGTAATGACTTTAAAAGAACAAGAATTCTCATTAGCAGCCTTTGTTTTAGGAGCCAGCAAAAAAAGAATTTTATTAAAACACTTGATTATAAATAGTATGGGACCAATTATTGTTTCATTTACAATGTTAGTTCCAAGTGCAATTTTCTATGAAGCAACATTAGGATTCTTAGGTATTGGTTTATCAGCTCCACAAGCCAGCTGGGGGACTTTAGCTAATGATGCACGGGCGATGATCAGTTCACAGCCATTACAGGTTGTATGGCCAATTTTAGCAATCTGTTTAACTATGTTAGCTTTAAACTTTATTGGTGATGGTTTAGGGGATGCCCTTGACCCTAAGAAGAAGTAGGAGGGGAATTATAGAATGAAGATGTTAGAAGTAAATGACCTTACTACTGAATTTAGTACCGAAAATGGAACAGTTAAAGCTGTTCGTGATGTATCATTTTATGTAGATAAGGGCGAAGTGTTAGGTGTTGTTGGTGAGTCTGGTTCAGGTAAATCACAAACAATGTTCTCAATTATGGGATTACTAGCTGGAAATGGTAGTGTAACTAATGGGTCAATTAAAATTGATGGTGAAGAAATAGCACCGACTCATTTTGATAGTCGTAAAAAATATGAAGAAACAATGGATCGAATTCGTGGTAATGATATGGCAATGATCTTCCAAGATCCAATGACTTTCTTAAATCCGACATTAAGAATTGAGACTCAATTAATTGAACCGATTATTAATCATAATCCAAAAATTTCAAAAAAAGAAGCACGTGATAAAGCGATTGATTTAATGCGTAAAGTAGGAATTCCTTCACCAGAAGATCGAATTCGTCAATATCCTCATCAATTCTCTGGTGGGATGCGTCAAAGAATCATCATTGCAATCGCTTTAGCGTGTGATCCAAAAGTAATCATTGCTGATGAACCTACAACAGCGTTAGATGTTACAATCCAGGCGCAAGTATTAGATTTGATTGGAAGTTTAAAAGATGAAATCGATTCAAGTATTATCATGATTACTCATGATTTAGGAGTAGTTGCTAGTATTTGTGATCGTATTGCTATTATGTATGGTGGTAAAATTGTAGAAACTGGAACTACTGATGAAATTTTCTATAATCCACAACATCCATATACAAAAGGATTACTTTCATGTATTGCCAATCCTGAAGATTTAGAGAAAAAAGAATTACATCCGATCCCTGGATCACCACCTGATTTATTAAATATTTCAGAAGGATGTCCATTCCTTGATCGTTGTGAAAACGCAATGAATATTTGTGTTGATCACATGGATGAGTATCGTAATTTTTCAAGTACTCACTGCAGCTCATGCTGGTTAAATAATCCATATTTGAAAAGGAAAGGGGAATAGACAATGAGTGAACCAATTTTAAAAGTAAAAGGACTTAAAGTTCATTTCCCAGTATCTGGTGGATTCTTAGCTAAAAAACAAGTTGTAAAAGCAGTTGATGGAGTGGATTTTGAGATTGCTCCTGGTGAAACTTTTGGCTTAGTTGGAGAATCTGGATGTGGTAAAAGTACTACTGGACGTGCTTTGGTTAAAATTTATGATCCAACAGAAGGGCAAGTCATTTTTGAAGGTGAAGATATTACAAAAATTAAAGGAGCTAAATTAAAAGAGTTCCGTCGTGATATGCAGATGATTTTTCAAGATCCATATGCAAGTTTAAATCCACGAATGACTGTTGGGGAAATTATTCGTGAACCAATGGATATTCATGGGGTTTATGATACAAAAGAAGAACGCGAAAAAAGAGTTCGTGAATTATTGGTAAAGTAGCTATTGACAGATCACATTCGTCGTTATCCTCATGAGTTCTCAGGAGGACAAAGACAAAGAATTGGAATTGCGAGAACCCTTGCATTAAATCCAAAGTTTATTGTATGTGATGAACCGATTTCAGCTTTGGATGTTTCGATTCAAGCACAGGTTATCAATTTACTTGAAAAGATTCAAAATGAAATGGGAATTGCATATTTATTTATCGCCCACGATTTAAGTATGGTTAAACATATTTCTGATCGTATTGGGGTAATGTATTTGGGAAATATGGTTGAAATTGGGGATGCTGATGATATTTATCATGAGCCACTTCATCCATATACTCAAGCGCTGTTATCTTCGGTACCTATTCCGGATCCTAAGGTAGCACGCAACAAAAAACGTATCGTATTGGAAGGTGAGCTTCCAAGTCCGATAAATCCGCCTAGTGGATGCGTCTTCAGGACACGCTGTCCAAAGGCAACTGAGAGATGTGCACAAGAGAAACCAGCTTTAAAAACAGTTGGAAATCGTCAAGTGGCATGTTTCTTATATGAGAAATAGTTGAAAGGGGAAAAAACATGAAAAAACTATTAGCTTATGGTCTTAGCTTCTTAATGGCTCTAACTTGTTTAACAGGTTGTGGTGGCGGAAGTGAAGCCGATTTACGAGTTGCAGTAGGAAAAGACACTGCTGACTTAGATCCTGCAATCGTTGATGATTCAGTAACTGCTAACATTTTAGCGCAAGTTTATCAAGGTTTATATACACTTGATACTGATGGTAATGTAATTACTAATTTAGCAACTGATATGCCTGAAATCAGTGAAGATGGTCTTACTTACACAATTAAGATTTCTGGGGATACTAAATGGAGCGATGGAGAAAAAGTAAAAGCTTCTGACTTCGTATATGCTTGGAAACGTGCGGTAACTACTGGTGGTTACTACACACAATTTATTTGGCAATATATTGATGGTACTTCTCATATGGTAAAGGATAAGAAAACAGGTAAAGAAACTGACACTCCTTATACTACTATGGATGAATTAAAAGACTTTGGAGCAACTGCTTTAGATGATACAACTATTCAAATTAAGTTAAAATCTAAATGTGCTTACTTTACTTCTTTATTAACTAACACTGTATTCTATCCAGTTAGAGAAGATTATTTGAAAGAAAATGCTGAAGATATTACAAAATCTTCTTGGGGTAACAATTCTGATGTTCCTTACAATGGAGCATTCAAAGTAACTTCTGTAAACACTAAAGATGAAGTGTTCTTAGAAAAAAATGATGAATATTATGATGCTAAAAATGTTACTTTAAATTCTATTTCTTTTAAAGTAATGTCAGATATGGATGCACAAACTAGTGCGTTTGAAAAAGGTGATTTAGATTTCGCTACTTCTTGTAACATTGATACTATCAATAGCAAGGATGAATTAAAGAAACAATCTTGGAAAATCGATCCTTTTGTATGTAACTACTACGTATTAATCAATGCTGGTGATGAAAATACAAGAGAAGAATTAAAAGATGCTGATATCCGTAATGCAATCGGATTATCAATTAACCGTGCTAATGTTTTAAAAGCATTAGGATATGGTGACAATGCTTATGAATTAAATGGATTAATTCCAAAAGGTATTCCTGGAGCAACTGGTGACTTCCGTGAAGAACAAGATGCTGTAGAAAAATTAGCTACTTATAACTTAGATGAAGCAAAAGCTATCATGACTTCTAAAGGTTATAGTGAAAGTAATATGTTAAAATTAACATATACTTACAATGATAACACTATGCATAAAAACGTTGCTCAAGCAATGCAAGCATCTATGAAAGAAGCTTATATTGATCTTACTTTAAGTGCAACTGAAGGTGAAGCATTCTTTGATGCTCGTGACAAAGGTGATTTCGAAATCTGTCGTCATGCCATGACTGCTGACTTCATCGATCCAATGGCTTATTTATCAATGTATGTTGGTTCAACTACTCCAGGTAACACAGTAGATGATGCTAAATACGAAGAATTAGTAGCTGCTGCTAATGCAATTGATGATAAAACTGAACGTATGAATGCTTTACATGCTGCAGAAAACTATTTAGTTGGTGAACAACATTATGTAATTCCATTATTTGGATATGCTGAACCATACTTAATGTCTTCTAAAGTAACAGGTGTAACTCATTCACCAGAAGGACATTATCAATTAGCTTATGCTAAAGTTGAAAAATAAGAAATAAAATAGGGTACACTTTGTGTACCTTATTTTTCTAGGAGGAAACTATGAAAGAGATTAGATCAGTAAAAGAACAATATCAAATTAAAGATGCTTGTTTGAAAGAACGATTAGAACTTATTTTACCTAAAGTAATGAAAGAATATGATGTTGATATGTGGATCAGTGCTTCTAAAGAATATAATGAAGATCCATTATTTCATGCAATTACACCAGCTAATTATCCAACTGCACGAAGAATTTCATTGTTTGCTTTTGTTAAAGAGGGGGATAATATACATCGTTTTTCTCTCTGTATGCCAAGTGAGGAATTAGCGCCATATTATACAAGTTATTGGACTGATTTTAATAATGAAGATCAAATGGCTTGTTTAAATCGTTTATGCAAAGAATATGATCCACAAACAATTGCAGTCAATGTTTCAAATAATTTTGCTTTTAGTGATGGATTGACACAGGGGTTATATGAAATGATTACAGCAAAAATGGCTCCAGAATATGCTGAACGAATCGTACGTAATGATATGTTGGCAATTAAGCTGATGGAGTTGCGTACTCCATTAGAATTAGAATTACATCCAGAAGTTATGGAGGTTGCTTTTTCTGTGATTGAAGAAGCTTTTAGTTCAAAAAGTATTATTCCAGGGGTTACTACTTGTGAGGACTTACAATGGTTGATGATGCAGCGTGTTAAAGATCTAGGATTAGATTATTGGTTTGAACCAACTGTTGATTTACAACGACCTGGTTTAGATAATCCCCGATATTTTGGTGTAATTGAAAAAGGTGATTTATTACATTGTGATTTTGGAATTAAATATTTGAATATTTGTACGGATACTCAAAGATTGGCTTATATTGCTAAAGATGATGAAGAGAGTATTCCACAGGAATTGCTTGATGGAATGAAGGTTAATGATCGTTTTCAAGACATTGTGGCTGAAAACATGGCTGATGGTAAAAGTGGTAATGATGTTTTGATAGATTCTTTGAAACAAGGTAAAGATGAAGGAATTGAAGCTGTATTATATTCTCATCCATGTAATATTTATGGTCATGGGCCAGGGACAACGATTGGTTTATGGAATAATCAAAAAGCAATTCCTGTTAAAGGTGATGTGTTAATGTCATATGATACAACATATGCACTTGAATTAAATACAAAGAGCAAAGCTTTTGGCCAAGATTATTATTTCTATACTGAAGAAACAGTAGCATTTACTCGAGATGGATTAATTTATTTACATCCGGGACGTAAAAATATTTATTTTATTAAGTAGGTACTAAGATGAAAAATAGAATGAAAAAAGAGTTTTTAGGGTTTGAAGGCGGGCTATTCAGCGAGGTAGAAAAAGCGGATGTTGGTGATAGTTTTGCTAAATTAGCTGAAAATGGAGTAGCATTAATGGGATGGGCCGATCCTTTTATGCCTGACTTTTCAATTCCTGAGCATATTATGGAAAAAACACTTGAAGCAATAAAATCTCCTGTAGCAGCGCATTACACTGCTCCAACGGGAAATATGGAGCTTAGGGCAATGATTTGTCAAAAAGCCAAGAAAATGTATGGGGTAGATTTAAATCCGGCTAGAAACGTAATTATTACGCCTGGAAGTGATAGTGCTTTATTCTTTGCAATGTATCCTTTCTTGGAAAAGGGTGATGAAGTAATCATTCCTTGTCCAAGTTATCCTAATAATATGCAAAATATTACAATGATGCAGGCTACGCCGGTAGTTCTTGAATTAAATGAAGCTGAAGATTATCAAATTAATCAACAAGCATTAGAATCACTAGTTAGTAACAAGACTAAGATGATTGTTTTAACTCATCCTAATAATCCGACTACAACAGTCTATAATCATGAAAGTCTTATGGCAATTAGGGAAGTGGTTTTAAAACATGATTTAGTACTTGTTTGTGATCAGGCTTTTGAAGATTTTACATTTGAAAATGAGTTTATTGCACCGATGGCTTTAGATGGTATGTTTGAACATACAGTTACCGTTTGTTCAATTTCTAAAGGGATGGGATTAAGCGGTTATCGAGTTGGCTATATTATGGCAAGTGATGTAATTATGGATGTGATGTATGGTTGTGCGGTAAGTGTGATTGGGGCAACTAATACTGTTAGTCAAATTGCTGCAATTGAAGCTTTTAAGCATCCTGAATTTATGGATGAATTCAACCGTGCTTACGATATTCGTCGTCATCAAGCTTACAATATTTTAAATACAGTACCTGGGGTTTCAATGGAATTGCCAGCCTCTGGTTTCTTAGCCTGGGTTGATGTTAGCGCTTTAGGCGATAGTAGTGCGATTTGTAAGCATCTTATTAGTGAAGCTAAAGTGGCGGTTAATGATGGAATTAATTATGGACCCGGTGGAGCAGGACATCTACGTATTGTATTAGGTGTTTATCGTGATGATCAACAAGTTATCGAAGCATTAACTCGGATGGCAGCAACATTAGATGCAATTGCTAAAGAAAAAGGTATAAAATAAAAACATGAATTTGAATTCATGTTTTTATTTTGCTGCTTTTTTTGATTTTTTATTACAGATGTACGCAACTGCAATAGTAATTACAGCAACGATAGGTAGGATCCATAAGAAATTACTATTAATGTATTTATAATCTCCTGACCATACCGAAGTCCATTCACCGATTTTTTTAATTAGAATAGCAATAGCATAAGAAGTTGTAACAACTTGTACGGCACCAACTAATAATTTAGTCCATTTAGGAAAGACTTCAGTGAATAAAATTAAAGAAATAATACATACTGCACTAATAAAACAATTTATTACGAAATACATAGCAATTCTCCTTTAACGTATACTTAAATAAAATACCATAAAATCGTCCCAAATGCAATATCAACTATATATTATGCCATAAATATGCTAAGATATAACTAAGAATATAAATGGAGGCTATTATGAAGTTATTAACTATCTGTATTCCTTGTTACAACGCAATCGAGTATATGCACAAAGCATTGGGTTCCTGTTTATTATTAAAAGATGAACTAGAAGTTATTATTATTGATAAAAATTCAACTGATGAAACTTATGAAGTAGCAATGGAATATCAAAATGAATACCCTGATACTTTTAAAGTTATTAAAAATACTGAAAATATCGATGATATTAAATGTGCTTATCAGTATACCACCGGATTATATTTTAAACTCTTGAATAGTTATGACTGGTTTGATCAGGCATCTTTAGTACGGGTCATTGAAACATTAAAAGATATTATTCGAGTACAAGCAAATCTGGATGTTTTAGTAACCGATTATTTTTGTTGTTATGGAAAAAGACCACGCAAAGTAAGCTATCGTTCGCTTTTGCCAAGTGATAAAATTTTTGGCTGGCATGAAATAAAACATTTTAAAAAACAGCAATATTTATTAACACCGGCATTAATTATAAAAACTAAGATTATTAAAGAAGTGATTGATAATTTTCCTCTAAATGCAACTTTTTATATGGAGATGTTTGCCTACGCTCCTCTTCCATATATTAGATCATTTTGCTATATCGACATGCCTTTATACTGTTTTGGCCGTAATCCATTTGAAAATGTTATTAATAACGATATTTTTATTCCTGCATTATTAGATACAGCACGTGAATATATTGATTATTATGATATTTATACACTGCGCTCTCGTAAGCAACGTCATTATATGATCAAGTATCTATCAATGATTACTTTGATAACTTGTGCCCTTTTATCTCATGATGGTTCACCTGAGAGTATTCAAGATAAAGATGATTTGTGGAGTTATTTAAAATATACCAAGCCTAAATTATACAAGGAACTTCGAAAAACTACATATGGACGCTTATTCTCGATTGAAGGTCGTTTATCTAAAAATATTATTGATAAAGCTTATAATGTTATTTTAAAACTATATGGAATTTAAAAACTGCTTAATAGCAGTTTTTTATTTGAATAGTG
>OHAS01001713.1_pt1 | contig 16938 bp, 15 predicted proteins | sample 1577131 | NCBI WGS metagenome assembly OHAS01 (sample SAMEA3541566, study PRJEB24748) | human gut metagenome | biome: human gut; feature: human-associated habitat; material: faeces | place: China | collected 2012 | reverse complement strand
TACTGACAGACACCAGTATTACAACGATTTTAGCACCCGAAATGACCTATACGCCAAATTCCCGTCGAACCAACGACGGGAATTTTTGTTTACCTCCGTTTTACCGGGCGTGATCACATACGCTAATGTACCGCCGTCCGGAGCGTATGCCATCTCCCTCCCTGAAGGAGGGCTGGGGTGGGGTCGGATTTATCTTTTATCCCACGCGGGATGCGCGGGGTCTTCGGCCGTCAGGGCTTCGGCGAGGCTGATGCCCAGCGCCCGGGCCACGCCTTCGCCGTACGACGGATCGGCGTTGTAGCAGTTGCGCACGTGCCGCTGCTTGATGAACAGTTCCGAATCGCCCATGGCGCGCGCCGTGTTTTCGCATGTCGCCTGCTGATCTGCGGGCGTCATCAGCCGCCACAGCTTGCCCGGCTGCGTGTAATAATCGTCGTCGAATTCGCGCTCGTCGTAGTTGTAGACCGCGCCGTCGACGGCCAGGGGCGGCTCCTTGAGGGCCGGTGTGTCCTGCCATTCGCCGTAGCTGTTCGGCTCGTAGGGCGTCGTCGCGCCGTAATTGTCGTCGGTGCGCATCTGCCCGTCGCGGTGGTAGGCGTGGAACGGACAGCGGGGCTTGTTCACCGGAATCAGGTTGTGATTCACGCCCAGGCGGTAACGCTGCGCATCGCCGTAGGAGAAGAGGCGTCCTTGCAGCATCTTGTCTGGCGAGAAGCCGATGCCCTCGACAATGTTCATCGGGTTGAAGGCGGCCTGCTCGACTTCGGCGTAGAAGTTTTCCGGATTGCGGTTGAGTTCCAGAATGCCCACGTCGTGCAGCGGAAAATCGCCGTGATACCACACCTTCGTCAGGTCGAACGGATTGATTTTATAGGTCCGGGCCTGCTCCTCGGTCATCAGCTGCACCTGCATCAGCCAGCGCGGATAGTCGCCGCGTTCGATGGCTTCGAACAGGTCGCGCTGGTTCGATTCGCGGTCCTTGGCGATGATGGCCTCAGCCTCCGCGTCGGTCAGGTTCCTGATCCCCTGCTCAGTGCGGAGGTGGAACTTGACCCACGTGCGTCGGTTGTCTTTGTCGTAGAAGCTGTACGTGTGGCTTCCGAATCCGTGCATGTGGCGGAAGGAGGCCGGAATGCCGCGCGGCGACATCGTGATGGTCACCTGATGCAGCGCCTCGGGCAGCAGCGTCCAGAAGTCCCAGTTGCTGTTCGGGCTGCGCAGTCCGGTGCGCGGGTCGCGCTTGATGGCGTGGTTCAGGTCGGGAAACTTCAGCGGATCGCGCAGGAAGAAGACCGGGGTGTTGTTGCCCACGAGGTCCCAGTTGCCGGCGTCGGTGTAGAACTTGATGGCGAAGCCGCGGATGTCGCGTTCGGCATCCGCCGCGCCGCGTTCTCCGGCCACGGTCGAGAAGCGCACGAAGCACGGGGTCTGCTTGCCCACCTCGGCGAAGATCGACGCCCGGGTGTATTTCGTGATGTCGTGCATCACGGTGAAGGTTCCGAAGGCTCCCGATCCTTTGGCGTGCATGCGCCGTTCGGGGATGACTTCGCGGTCGAAGTGGGCGAGTTTTTCGAGGAACCACGGGGCCTGCAAGGTTACGGGGCCGCGTTTCCCGGCTGTCTGAATGTTCTGGTTGTCGGCGATGGGCCGGCCGTTTTCGGCTGTCAGTTTCTTTTTGTCCATATGGCTTTTGTTTTTGGTTGTGACGGATTCCCTGCTTGTAAATGTATGATATAATTCTGTGAATAACAAGCGGATAATATTGATGGTGCCATAACTTAAACCTATAATGGCCAAAATCGTGCCCGGACGGAACGGCGTGCGTACTGAAAATTTCCGGCCGAATGTGCGGATATTTCGGGCCGGGGCGTTATCTTTGAGAAACGGAACGGCGGTTCCGGGAATCGGGACCGTTCGCTGAAACAGTTTAGCCTGCAATGATTGATTTGAATTTCAGCCGTGAGTTTTTTGCGGCCATGCTGGTCACGGAGGTGGAGAAGGTCGGGTTCGCCGTCCTGATCCGGACATTTCCCGATGCAATGGAATTGCAGCACCCCGCTGTCCTGATCCGGGGTATCCGGGAGTTTGCTTTTGATATTGCCGAAGGCTGCTTCGTCCGCCTCGGGGCGCGTTGCGACGGGAAGATAGAGGCCCTGCGGTCCGGAATCAGCAAGTCCGGGGACGAAATCCGGTTCACGGCGGTGGATTACGTGTACCGGGAGTCCGAGTTCCGGAAAAAATATGTGAACCGGGTCGTCAATCCTTTTTTGACGTAAAACCGGTCGACGGCCCTGCGGAAAGCATAACGTGAGGCACGGCGTCCTTTCAAGGAGGGGTTTGGGGAGGTTGTCAGCACGGGATTTTTCAGGATTTTCAGCCGCTTGGGCTGCAATTCCGTCCGGAAACCTACTTCTGTCGGAAGTAAATCTGCACCGGGACTCCCGAAAAATCCCAGTGGTCGCGCATGTTGTTTTCGAGGAAGCGGCGGTAAGGCTCCTTGATGTACTGCGGCAGGTTGACGAAGAACGCGAACTGCGGCGTCGGCGTCGGAAGCTGGGTCACATACTTGATTTTGATATACTTGCCCTTGGTCGCGGGGGGCGGGTAGTTCTCGATCAGCGGCAGCATGTAGTCGTTGAGCTCCGAGGTCGGGATGCGGCGTTTGCGCGACTGGTAGACGCGGATGGTGGTTTGCAGCACGTCGAAGATGCGCTGTTTGTTCAGCACCGAGGTGAAGATGATCGGAATGTCGTTGAACGGAGCGAGTTTCTTTCGGAGGAACTCGGTCCACTCCTTCATCGTGTTGCTGTCCTTCTCGATCAGGTCCCATTTGTTGACCACGATCACGCATCCCTTGCGGTTGCGGACGATCAGGTTGTGGATGTTCAGGTCCTGCGATTCGAGTCCCTGCCGGGCGTCGATCATCAGGATGCAGACGTCCGAATTTTCGATGGCGCGTATCGAGCGCATCACCGAGTAGAATTCGAGGTCCTCCATCGTCTTGCCCTTCTTGCGCATGCCGGCCGTGTCGACGAGGTAGAAATCCATGCCGAACTTGTTGTAGCGGGTGTGGATCGAGTCGCGGGTGGTCCCGGCGATGGAGGTCACGATGTTGCGCTCCTCGCCCAGCAGGGCGTTCGTGAGCGACGACTTGCCGACGTTGGGACGCCCCACGATGGTGATGTGGGGCAGGTCTTCGTCCTCCTCGGAGGCCGTTTCCACGGGCAGTGCGTCCAGAATGGCGTCCATCAGGTCGCCCGTGCCGCTTCCCGACATCGACGAGATGCAGTAGGGATCGCCCAGCCCCAGGGCGTAGAACTCGTGCGAGGAGTAGATCTGATCGTTGTTGTCGACCTTGTTGCAGACGAGGATCACCTTCTTCGAGGTGCGGCGCAGGATGTCGGCCATCAGCATGTCGAGGTCGGTGATGCCGGTGCGTACCTCCACGAGGAAGAGGATCACGTCGGCCTCGTCGATGGCCAGCAGGACCTGACGGCGGATTTCGTCCTCGAAAATATCCTCCGAATTGACGGTGTACCCGCCCGTGTCGATGATGGAAAACTCCTTGCCGTTCCAGTCGGTCTTGCCGTAATGGCGGTCGCGGGTGGTTCCGGCCGTGGCATCGACGATGGCCTTTCGCTGGCCTACCAGACGGTTGAAGAGGGTGCTTTTGCCGACATTCGGACGGCCCACGATTGCTACGAGACTCATACTTTATTTCTTTTTCCGCTGCAAAGATAAGAATAAAAAATGAGAGATTGAGCAGATGAGCGCAGGAAGGTTGTAAATAAGGGGTTTAGAGGAAAACGTATTGCAAAGACAAAGCCAGGCGAAACCGCCAAAAAGCCAAATGAAACCGGAGTTACGTTACTATCCCGTTACTCTTTTCAAAACGGCGGCGGAGATTTTGGGAGGCTTTCAAAACGCTGAATTACAAGCCTGATTCGGAGGATTGCGACTGCAAATGTAGTAGGATTTTCGGATTATGGGCAGCACACCTCGAAAAAAGTCGGTTTCCGAATGCTATTACACTGATTCGCTGTGTTTTTGCGTATCGATAAACAGCTCTGCAAGAAATATTTTTGCCGCCAAAGAAACGGCGGCGACCTCCTCCTTGCAGGGCATAGTATGCAAGCATATTCTGCTCCATCTGTGATCGGAGGTTGAACCCTAAAAAATTGTAGAGTTATGAGATCGACATTTAAAGTTTTATTCTATCTGAAACGCAACGCCACGAAAAAGAACGGGCTTGCTTCGGTGATGTGCCGGATTACGGTAAACGGTAAAATCGCACAGTGCAGTTGCAAGCTGGACGTGGAGGAGAAATCATGGAGCGTGGAGTTCGGCCGCGGGCCGGTCGCAGCGTGGTGGCGCAGGAGGACAACCGGATGCTGGATAAAATCCGTGTGGGTATCAATCAGGCCTACCGGAAGATCGCCGACCGGGATAACTATGTAACCGCCGAGAAAGTGCGTAACGCCTATCTGGGATTGGGTATGAACCATGAAACGCTGCTGGCGGTATTCCGGTAGCATAACGAAGATTACGAAAAGCAGGTGGGCAAGCTCAAAAGCCTGCGCAGCTATTGGAAATACTGCACCGTGTATAACCACCTCACGGAGTTTGCCGGAAATCAGTCCGGCGGGCTATGCGATCAATCCGGCCCGCGACCTGCCGCCGCGGCATGCGGGGCAGCTGCCTGTGTCATGGCCGGATGGATTCTTCCGGTTCATTTTCAAAAGAGAATTTCATCGAATATCCGATCCAGTAGCTTGTGCCAGAGGGGCTTTCCTTTTTTTTCAGATAATGTATCGTCTGATCGTCGAACCAGTAAACGCCCTCTATCATGGTCGGGCAGACTCCTCTAAGATGTGAAACCCATTTATCACCCTGCTTTACCTCCAAATAAATCTCCGTTCCTGCTTCGACGTCAAATGTTCCAAAGCGATAGCAACCCGACGGAGAATAGACAAAAGTAGAGGGATTGACGAAGATCTCTTCCAAAGTTTCCAAATCATACGCAAAGGCATAGCCATGCCCGCCCGTGGTCATCACATAGTTCAGTTCAGGACAATATTCGTAAGCCACAACATCGTCCGTAACAAAATCGTCAGGTGTCCGATACTGACCGAATTTACCCGAATTCATAAGCCGCTCGCTTTTCATCAGCACTTCGGTGAATTTGTCCTCGGCCTGCTTCCCGTAGTAAACTTTATACGGAGATTTTTTGACCTTTCCGTAATCGTAAACCCCTATATCCAGCGCCTTCTTCGTTATGCGCAGGCACTTTGTTCTCTGCGCGTGCAGCGCAGAGAAAAGCAAAGACAGCAACACACTTAACCCGATTGTGATGATCTCTCCTCCAAGCTCACAGTATCTTTTTAAAATGTCAGGATGCGGATGACAAAAGCCCAATCCATATTTAAACCCTGCTGTATTGAGTTCAATCCCTTTTCCATGTGCGATCAAATATTTTAAAATTTCGTCAATTTCATCCGAAAATTTTGTATAAGAATAATATTTTTCTTTTTCTTTTCCGTATCGGACAATATAGTCAATGTGTCCCAGTACATCAAAATCTTTAATTGCCCGAATGTCCGTCAGTGTCTCCAAAAATGCCTGACGGTAAGCTTCTGCATCTGTCTTATCTTCAAAAAACTCTCCGTAATACGGATCCATCCGATTCACAACGTGTACAGATCCAATCACAAAGTCAAACGGATACGACGAAACATACTCTTTATATGCATTCCCCAAATGCGGTTGAAGTCCAATCTCCACACCAATTCGAATATCAATCTTGTCCTGATACATTTCCCGTAGTTTTTTCATTTTCCGAAAATAGGTATCAGTATCAAATAAGAAGAGAGTTTCTTCTCCCGGAAAGTCAAAATCCTGATGATCCGTAAAACAGATTGTCTTAAGTCCCATTCTTATTGCCTCTTCAACCATTTTTTCCGGCATCGTCTCCGAATCAGACGAAAACGATGTGTGCATATGAAAATCTGCTTTTATCATATTCTATTCTCCTATAATCGTACCCCCGCCAAGAACATAATCTCCATCGTAAAAAACAACAGCCTGCCCCGGTGTCACAGCCCTTTGCTGTTCTTCAAATGTACAACGTACCTCATCCTCTCCAATACGTTCCACTTCGCACCAAGCACCTTTGTGATTATAGCGTATTTTGGCAAATACACGGATTTTCTCTCCCTCTTTCAGATCTTCAATGGACATAAAATTCAATTGATTTGCCCGCAATGTATACGTAAGTGATTCCTCATTGCTGCCAATCACAACTTCATTCGTCTCCGGGCGGATCTCCAAGACAAAAACAGGATGTCCAAGCGACAGACCAAGTCCCTTCCTCTGTCCAACTGTGTAATGGGTAATTCCTTTATGTCTTCCGACAACAGTTCCATCCGACAACACAAAATTTCCTTCCGGAATCTTTTTCTCAATTGTCTCCTCGATAAATTCCGCATAATTTCCGTCGGGCACAAAACAAATATCCTGACTGTCTGGTTTGTTCGCCACTCGAAGCCCAATTTTTTCTGCAATTTCCCGTACTTCCTCTTTCGCATAAGCGCCGACCGGCATCAGTGTTCTCTTCAACTGCTCCTGTGTCAGATTGTAAAGCGCATATGTCTGATCCTTTGCAAGTGTGGCTGAACGTCTCAGGCTATATCTTCCATTGGGAAGTTTTTCAATTCTGGCGTAATGACCTGTTGCAATATAATCTGCTCCGATATCCATACTTCTTTTCAGGAGCGACTCCCACTTCACATAGCGGTTACATGCAATACATGGATTTGGTGTCCTTCCATTTAAATATTCATCAACAAAATAGTCAATTACATTTTCTTTGAACTCCTTCTTAAAATTCATAACATAATAAGGAATCCCCAGATCACTCGCAACTCTTCTGGCATCATCTACCGCTGTCAAGCCACAGCATCCTCCATTTTCTTCCTGTATGGCTCTGTCTTCATCCTGCCAAATCTGCATCGTCACACCAATCACATCATATCCTTCTTCTTTTAAAAGATACGCCGCAACCGATGAGTCTACACCGCCCGACATCCCGACAACTACTTTCTTCTTTTCCATTTGGCTCCCTCTGTTCTACCTCTTAGTATTCTTCTTCCTCTTCTTCATCTTCATGAATATCTGATTTTGGTTTTTCCAAACCTTCAATCTTAATTCCGTGTTTTTCGGCATAATCCCAAAGCGCAGCATGGATTGCTTCCTCTGCAAGCAGTGAACAATGTACTTTTACAGGCGGAAGTCCGTCCAGCGCTTCCATAACCGCCTTGTTTGTGACTTGAAGTGCGTCGTAGATGCTTTTTCCTTTTACAAGTTCTGTCGCCATACTGCTTGTAGCAACAGCTGCTCCACAGCCAAATGTTTTGAATTTCACATCTTGAATGATCTGGTTATCATCAATGTCAAGATAGATTCTCATAATATCTCCACATTTTGCATTCCCTACTGTACCAACGCCACTGGCGTTTTCAATTTCTCCTACGTTTCTTGGGTTTTGGAAATGATCCATTACTTTTTCTGTATACATATCTGATTCTCCTTTTATTCATTTCTATTATTTATTTCTGTTTTTTCACAAAATCTTCATACAGTGGCGACATGCTGCGAAGTTGCGCCACAATTTCTTTCAGACAATCTACCACATAGTCAATCTCTTCTTTTGTTGTCTCTTCGCTCAACGTCAGTCTTAACGATCCATGTGCGATTTCGTGTGGCAAACCGATTGCCAAAAGAACATGCGAAGGATCCAAAGACCCTGATGTACAGGCTGATCCACTGGAACCGCAAATTCCTTTCATATCGAGCATAATCAAAAGCGATTCCCCTTCAATAAACTGAAAACTGAAATTTGCATTGTTCGGAAGGCGATCTGTTCTATGTCCATTCAGCCTGCAGTACGGAATCTCTGCAAGCACACGTTCAATCAAATGATCTCTCAATTCAATCTCTTTCGATGTACGCTCTTTCATTGTGCGCACCGCTCTTTCAACCGCTGTTCCAAGTCCGATAATTCCAGGTACGTTCTCTGTTCCTGCACGACGTTTTCTTTCCTGTGCTCCTCCGTGCACAAAAGAACGGATCTTTACTCCTTTTCGGATATACAAAAATCCAATCCCTTTTGGACCGTTTAACTTATGTCCACTTGCGCTCAGCATATCAACGTGACATTCGTCTACATTAATCGGTACTTGCCCGAATGCCTGCACCGCATCTGTGTGGAATAAAATTCCGTGTTCATGTGCAATCTCACCGATCTCTTTGATTGGCTGAATCGTTCCAATCTCATTATTAGCATACATCACAGAAATTAAAATAGTCGTAGGTCTGATTGCAGCTTTCAGTTCTTCCAGTTTTACCACGCCATTCTCATCCACATCCAAATATGTCACTTCATATCCGTTTTTCTCCAGGTAATCGCCTGTGTGAAGAATTGCATGATGTTCAATCTTTGTTGTGATAATATGATTTCCTTTATTTTTGTAAGCCTCTGCTGTTGCTTTCAGCGCCCAGTTATCTGATTCGGAACCGCCTGCAGTAAAATAAATTTCATTTGCGTTTGCACCCAGTGCGTCTGCAATAATCTCGCGTTGTTTTGTAATCGCATCCTTATTCTTTGCTGCAAAACTGTAAACGCTGGATGGATTCCCATAATTTTCTGTAAAATACGGAAGCATCGCCTCTACTACTTCCGGTGCTGTTTTTGTTGTCGCCGCATTATCTAAATAAATAAGTCTGTCCATGTTCTTTCCTCCTAATTATTGCAATTTTTCTGTATGGTCAAATTCTGTTGAATCTGCTTACTTTCTTCTACGAGCTGCTTTAAATCAATCTCATCGACTGTTCGATTAATGCTTTCATTGATCTTCTTCCAAACATACTTTGTGACACAGCCTCCTGCTGCCTCGCATGATTCTTCTTCGTGAAAAGCCGCACACTCTACCGGCTCCAAATTTCCTTCCAACGCTCTTAATACATCTCCGACTGAAATCTCACTGACATCTTTCGCAAGCACATAGCCTCCGCCGGCTCCCCGTATGCTTTTAATCAATCCGGCTCTCTTCAGCAAAGCCATCAGCTGCTCCAAATATCGCTCGGATATGTCCTGTCTCGCCGAAATACTGCTGATTGGAACGGGCTCTATCTCACTATATTGAGCAATATCAATCAAAGCACGAAGACCGTAGCGCCCTTTTGTTGATATTTTCAAAACTTCACCTTCTTTGGTCTATTTAATTCCTAGTGAATTACTAGGGTTTATTTCTTTTGTAGAATATCACTCTCTTCAAGTTCTGTCAAGGGCATTCTGGGAATATGTTATAAAGACAAAAAATTCAGGAGAAGACATGTCTGAAAAACACACTATTTTGAAAGGTACATTCATTCTCACTGCCACTGGCTTTCTAAGCCGTTTCATTGGCTTTTTTTACCGTATGTTCTTAAGCCATACTTTCGGGGAGGAAAGCGTGGGACTCTACCAACTGATTTTCCCCATCTACGCACTTTGCTTTTCGCTCACCACAGCCGGAATCGAAGTTGCTCTTTCCCGGTGCGTCGCAAGAAAAGTAGCTCTTTCCAGACACAAAGAAGCAAGACAACTTTTGTATGTCGGGCTTTTCCTTTCCATTGCGCTCTCTACGGTCACCGCAGCTATATTACAGACAAATGCCTCTGCTTTTTCCATCTATATCCTTGGCGATATACGCTGTGAACCATTACTCATTGCGATCTCTTATTCGCTTCCTTTCGCATCTGTCCACAGTTGTATCTGCGGATACTATCTCGGGCGAAAGCAGACAAAAATTCCGGCACTCGCACAACTTATCGAACAAATTGCACGAGTCTTCAGTGTATATGTCATATATATGATTGCACTAAAAAAAGAGCAACCAGTCACAATACTGTTTGCGGTAATCGGTCTTGTCATTGGAGAAATCGTTTCTTCACTCTTTTGTATACAATGTTTTACATACGGAAAAGTCTTTGCCCGTATTCACTTTATCTTAAAAAACAATTTTTCTCACTTAAAAGAACTTCTAAAACTTTCCGTGCCTCTCACTGCCAACCGTATTCTTCTGAATATTTTACAGAGCATCGAGGCAATTTCCATTCCCATACGTTTACAACAGTATGGGTACACTTCCTCTGATGCACTCAGTGCCTATGGAGTTCTCACTGGAATGGCTTTGCCGTGTATTCTGTTTCCATCCGCAATTACAAACGCTGTCTCTACGATGCTTCTTCCTACAGTTACAGAGATTCAAACTTCAAACAACTGGAAACAGCTAAAGAAACTCATCCAAAAGGTTATACTTTATTGTTTTTCTCTTGGTTTTTTTTGCTGTATACTCTTTCTCCTATTCGGGAACTGGATTGGAACCATCTTATTCCACAGTCAGCTTGCCGGAAATTTTTTACTGACCCTTTCCTGGATTTGTCCATTTCTATATGCAAATTCTACGCTCATCAGTATCATAAACGGACTTGGAAATACAACAATCTCTTTTCTGATAAATACTTTTGGACTCTTCATACGCATTATCGGAGTGATTGTTTTTATCCCACAGATTGGATTGAATGGTTATCTTTGGGGACTCCTTGCAAGTCAACTTTCTGTCAGTATTCTAAGCATCCTGTATTTAAGCTGTCATTTAAAAAAACGAGAGTTTGCAACCTAAGGCAAACTCTCGTTTCACAATAATCCAATAACTAATTTCATTAATATGGGATTCGTATACACTTCTAAAATCATCCCAACAGCCATAGAAATTCCTGCTGCTGCCGTCTTTTTTATATTCCATCTCCCGTTCGGATATGTGTACAGATACCATAGCAGAATCACGTATGCGAACCCATAAAAAAGAATCTGCGGCAACATTCCCACAATACACAATAGAATTCCTTTCATTCCAAGAGAAATTACAGAAGAAACTGCTACAACGCCACCTGAAAAGCCTGTCCAGCCAATGCACAGTCCAACAACTGTTTTCTTCCATTTCATACATCCTAAAATACATATCACACAAAAAGGGACAAGTCTTGCTCGCAGGATATACCACAAATATTCTTCTGCCACAATATCGGTTTTAGCATATTGCTTCAAGAAACCGTCATCGAAAATTCCGCCCGACATAATATACCTGTCAGAAATCAAATTCGCATACAAAATACCAATTAAAAAACCACCCAGCAGAAACATTGCAAAAAATTGATTTTTACTTCTGTATGACCTCACATATCTACCTCCCGTCTTTCACACTTCAACTTAGGATATTTCATTATATGCAAGGTCCATCCGTTTATGCTTTTATTTTTACTGCATATGACATCAGCGAAGCAATCGTCTTAGAATCTTCAATCTCTCCGGAAAAAATTTTCTCTTTTAACTCCTCCATTGTGTAAGCCTCTACGTCAATCGACTCATCTTCATCTAAATTCTGCTTGGATGGTATCAAATTTTTTGCGACGTATACTTCCACTCTCTCATTACAAAACGCCACCGCTGTTCTCAATGTAATCAGCCATTCCAAATCTTCTGAGCGAAATCCCGTCTCCTCCTCCAATTCCCTTGCCGCACACTCTTTGCCGGGTTCCCCCTGTGTATCCAAAGCTCCGGCCGGAATCTCCAATGTATACCTGTCCAACGCATTTCGATACTGTCTTACCATCAAAATCTTTCCTTCTTTTGTAACAGGAATCACCGCAGCTGCACCTTTATGCTGCAGATAGTCCCATTTTGCAATATGTCCGTTCACCTCAACATGATCACAATACATATCCAATATCGTTCCTCTGTATTTCAGTTCTCGTTTAATCCTTTTTACTTTTTCACCCATCTCATATCCCTCCAATATATAGAAATTCCCATATATCAACTTGATATATGGGAATCGTTTTCATTTATTGTGACTATTTTGCATAGTCTGTAACACGTGATTCACGAATCACATTCACTTTAACCTGTCCAGGATATTCCAATTCAAACTCAATTTGTTTTGAAATATTTCTAGCCATCAGTACCATGTCTGCATCAGACACTTGTTCTGGAACTACCATGACACGAATCTCTCTACCTGCCTGAATAGCAAAAGATTTATCGACACCTTTAAATTGGTTGGCGATATCTTCTAATTGTTTTAATCTGTTTGTATATGTTTCCAATGTCTCTCTTCTTGCGCCAGGTCTTGCTGCAGAAATTGTATCTGCCGCCTGAACGATACATGCAATTAACGATTCCGGCTCTACATCACCATGATGCGCTTCTACCGCGTTAATCACAACCGGCGACTCTTTGTATTTTCTACAAAGATCCACACCAATCTGAATATGGGAGCCTTCCACATCGTGATCGATTGATTTTCCGATATCATGTAAAAGACCAGCTCTCTTCGCAACCCTGACATCCAAACCAATCTCACTTGCGAGAAGTCCGGATAACTGCGCTACTTCCATGGAATGCTTCAATGCATTCTGCCCATAGCTGGTTCTAAATTTCATTCTTCCTAACAGACGAATCAGTTCTGGATGAATACCATGTACTCCAACTTCTAAAGCTGCTGCCTCTCCCTCTTCACGAATCATCAATTCCACATCTTTTTGTGCTTTCTCTACCATTTCTTCAATTCTTGCGGGATGAATTCTTCCATCTACAATCAATCTCTCGAGAGCAATTCTCGCAACTTCTCTTCTGATCGGATCAAATCCTGATAAAACGACAGCTTCCGGAGTATCATCTATAATCAATTCTACTCCTGTCATTGTCTCGAGTGTACGAATGTTTCGTCCCTCTCTACCAATAATTCTTCCCTTCATCTCATCACTTGGAAGTTGTACAACCGAAATTGTAGTCTCCGCAACATGATCTGCCGCACACTTCTGAATCGCTGTTACGACATACTCTCTTGCCTTTTTGGCAGCTTCCTCTTTTGCCTGCGTTTCCAATTCTTTGATCATCCTCGCAGTGTCATGTTTGACATCATCTTCAACAGTTTTTAACAAATAATCCTTTGCTTGTTCGGAGGTTAATCCTGAGATTCTTTCTAGTTCCTGTACTCTTTGCTGATTAAGCTCTTCTACTTTCGCTTCACGCTGCTTAATTTGCTCTTCTCTCGCCGTAAAGTTTGCTTCACGCTGCTCAATTGCTTCTGATCTTTTGTCTAAAGCTTCTTCCTTGGATAACACTCTTTTCTCATAGCGTTGTAATTCAGATCGTCTTTCCTTTGTCTCTTTTTCGAGTTCATTCTTTGTCTTGATAGACTCTTCTTTTACTTCCAAGAGCGCTTCTTTTTTCGTTGTCTCAGCAGTTTTCAATGCATCATCAATAATTTCTCTCGCCCGAGTCTCCGCACTTCCGATCTTCGAATCTGCGTCTTTTGTCAGGCTTGAAATCGTCAGGAAACGAGTGATGACCGCTGCAACAATGAATGCAACTACAGCAATAATTATAGTAATTATTGTTGGCACAGGAGCACCTCCTTATTTAATTTTCATTGTACAAATACAACACTTAAATTTTATACTCTTTTCACAATTATGTCAAGTATTCCATTCAGAAACTTGTATTACTTGACGGATGTCCTCGTAACGGAAACCTTTTCTTAGCAGATACCCGCAAATCTTCGCTTTTTCTGCTTCTGTCGCCTTCTCTGCACAAAATCTCTTTTTTTCAAGAATTTTTTGAATTGCTCCCCGTTCCTCTTCCATCTCATAACACTCTTCCATGACTTTGTCAATCGTCTCTTTTGCGACACCTTTCTGACAGAGTGATGCATAAATTTCTTTTTTGCTCTTGCTGTTCTGTCTGCTGAGCACAAATCGCCTTGCATAATTTTCGTCTTCCACATATCCAAGGGATTTTACATAAGCCATCGCCTGTTCAATAATATCATCCGGATATAATCCCTGCTTTAATTTCGTGCGAAGTTGCGATTCTGTGCGATCCATGTCTGTCAACAGATGCATTGCCCGCAGCTTGGCACGTTTTAACACAATCTCACTGAGAATCTGACTGACCAGCCTCTCGTCCACCTCTGTGTCCTGCGCGATATGATATCGGGACAGCTCTCCTTTGTATAATACAAAGGCAAACTGTCCGTCTATGAATACCTTATACTTTGTCTTTGTCACTGGCTCAATCTTCGTGACATACATTCTATTCTTCCTCTTCCTTCTCTACGGAACCGTCCAAATGATAATGCGCTCTGATCTTCTCTTCCAACTCTTCCATAATTTCCGGATGCTGTCCAAGATATATCTTCGCATTCTCTCTTCCCTGTCCAATCTTATCTCCATTATAGGCATACCATGCCCCACTCTTATTCACAAGATCAAGTTTTGTTGCAAGATCCAGAATATCTCCTTCTTTGGAAATTCCCTTTCCAAACATGATATCAAATTCTGCTTCCTTGAACGGAGGTGCAATCTTATTCTTCACAATCTTGATACGTGTACGATTTCCCACCATCTCACCATTCTGTTTTAAAGTTTCAATCCTTCTGACATCCATACGCACGGAAGCATAGAATTTTAAAGCTCGTCCACCGGTTGTCGTCTCCGGATTTCCAAACATCACACCAACTTTCTCTCGAAGCTGGTTGATAAAAATCACAACACAGTTTGATTTGCTAATAACAGGAGTCAGCTTTCTGAGTGCCTGCGACATCAAACGCGCTTGCAGACCGACATGACTGTCTCCCATGTCTCCTTCTATCTCCTGTTTCGGAACAAGTGCTGCGACCGAGTCAATTACAATAATATCCATCGCGCCGGAGCGAACCATCGTCTCGGCAATCTCAAGTGCCTGATCTCCACTATCCGGCTGTGAAATGTATAATTCATCAATATTTACACCAATATTTTTTGCATAGACAGGATCAAGCGCATGCTCTGCATCAATAAATCCCGCAATTCCGCCTCTTTTTTGTACCTCTGCAATCATATGTAACGTAACCGTCGTCTTACCACTTGACTCAGGACCATATACCTCAATTACTCTTCCCTTCGGTACACCCCCAAGACCAAGTGCAATATCAAGACTTAAAGAACCTGTCGGCACCGTCTCCACAGAGACATTCGCCCCTGCATCACCAAGCTTCATCACCGTACCTTTTCCAAAATCCTTCTCCAACTTTAAAATCGCTGCATCCAGCGCTTTTTGTTTATCTTCATTTGCCATATTACGTATCTCCTTCTTCACACCGCGAACTTATGTTCGTTTTTCTAATTAATATACTATTATACTTGTCTCAAAATGTCAATACTTTTATTCTCACCTCCTGCTTACAAATTTCCATGTGGGTAATTTCAGCGAATCTGCCAATGAATGTATATAATGAGCGAACGCTCTATTGAATGAACACTTTTAGAATATCATAATTCTCATCTTTGCACAAGAAAAGAATCCATTTTCAGGATTCTTTTCTTTCTCTATTTCCGGCTTCTAACGAACGTTTTTTGCTGATAACTACTTTTTCATCATAGCATGCAAATAACTGCTTTAACGTATCTTTCTCCATTTTGGGAGTCAGGACACTGACAATCGGGACGATGACAAGACCTGCTGCCATAGCAATTGCTCCCGCATTGATTGGTGATGAGATATATTGAAAGAACATATTAGATACTGTAATTCCAATTCCAGAAAAAAAGCTTGTCCACACCGCAGCCTTTGTGACTCCTTTCCAATACAACCCATATAAAAACGGAGCTAGAAATGCTCCAGCGAGCGCTCCCCAGGAGATGCCCATCAACTGCGCAATAAAAGTCGGTGGATCAAGTGCAAGCAGCACTGAAACGACAATAAAAAACACAATCAGAATCTGCATAGTAATAACTTGCTTTTTCTCACTCATATTTTTTATGATATTATCTTTCAGAAAGTCCAAAGTCAATGTTGAACTGGATGTTAGTACGAGTGAGGACAGTGTAGACATCGATGCCGACAGGACAAGCACGACGACAATTCCTATCAGAATATCAGGTAAAGAAGATAACATATGTGGAATAATGCTGTCAAACACAATCATTCCGGATTCATCGTATAATTCTTTTCCATCAAACAAACGTCCAAAACCTCCAAGAAAATAGCATCCTCCCGATACCACAATGGCGAAGATTGTCGAAATTACCGTTCCTGTATTAATCGATTTTTCATCTTTAATAGCATAAAATTTATGTATCATCTGGGGCAATCCCCAGGTTCCAAGAGAGGTCAGTACCACAACTCCCAAAAGGTTCATTGGATCTGGTCCAAAGAAGGATGTAAATGCACCAGGTTGTCCGGCTGTCAATGCCACATCACTTTCAATCTGTGCAAGCTTTCTAATCGCCTCTACAAATCCTCCCTGATTGTTTAACACTGCCATAATAACTGCTACAATCCCTATCAACATAATGATTCCCTGGATAAAGTCATTGATCGCAGTTGCCATATACCCTCCAAGAATTACATATATAGCGGTAAATGCTGCCATAGTCACTACACACCATGTATACGGGACATGAAATGCCATCTCAAACAAACGGGACAGACCGTTGTAAATGGATGCGGTATATGGAACCAAAAATACAAATACAATGACCGATGCTACAATCTTCAGACTCTTGCTCTGATATCTCTCACCAAAAAAATCCGGCATCGTCTTTGACCGTAAATGTTGACTCATAACCCTTGTCCTTCTCCCTAGCACAACCCAGGCCAAAAGACTTCCAAGAACTGCATTCCCAATTCCAATCCATGTGGATGCAATTCCGTATTTCCATCCAAACTGACCCGCATATCCGACAAATACAACCGCCGAAAAATAAGAAGTCCCATACGCAAATGCAGTGAGCCAGGGTCCAACGGAACGTCCACCCAGCACAAACGCGTCTACACTTTTTGTATGTCTCCGAGAA
>OHAS01001707.1_pt1 | contig 16978 bp, 10 predicted proteins | sample 1577131 | NCBI WGS metagenome assembly OHAS01 (sample SAMEA3541566, study PRJEB24748) | human gut metagenome | biome: human gut; feature: human-associated habitat; material: faeces | place: China | collected 2012 | reverse complement strand
ACCGCAGGAAGCTTGGATACGCCTAGGCGCGGTCCAAGAAATCGTCCGCACCCCCGAATTGGGCAAATTTAGACCGTATTTCACCGCAACTCATATTGGGATGGTGGTTGGCGATCTAGCCTTGGGTGACTAGGCGGTAGCCAATGCCTACATGGGTTTGGATGTAACGCGGATGCGCGGGGTCGGACTCGATCTTCTTACGCAACGTGCCCATAAAGACACGCAGGCTCGCCAGGTCGCTCTTGGTTGCCGTGCCCCAAATCTCGTGCAGGATAAACTGGTGCGTCAGCACCTTGTCGGCGTTGTGCGCCAGCAGGCACAAAAGCTTGTACTCGATCGGCGTCAGATGTAGTTCCTCGCCATCCATCGTGGCGATGCCGGCATCAAAATCGATATGCAGCTCACCGGTATCGAACGAGCCCTCGGAGGCAACGCCGCCCGTCTGCGCATACGAAAGGCGTCTGAGCGTCGTGCGGATGCGCGCGAGCAGCTCCTCGACCGAAAACGGCTTGGTCAGATAGTCGTCGGCGCCGGCATCGAGCGCACGAATCTTGTCCGCATCCTCGCTGCGCGCCGAGACCACGATAATCGGCATGCCCGACCACGCGCGCACCGACTCCACCACCTTGACGCCGTCCATATCGGGCAGGCCCAGGTCGAGCAGCACAATGCTCGGCGCCTGCGACGAGGCGGCGGCGATGGCGGCATGGGCGGTCTCCACGGCCATATGGCGCAAGCCGTGCGCCTCGAGCGCGGCGACGATAAGGTTGCGGACGGCGGGGTCGTCCTCAACGACCAAGATGAGCGGTTTTGCGGCAGAGTTCGGCACGGCGCTACTCCTTATCAAACGAAACGTCGACGGCGGGAAGCTCGATCGTAAAGACCGAGCCGTGCGGGTCCACCGCGGCAACCTCTATGCTACCGCCATGCGCCAGCGCAATGGAGCGGCAAAGCGAAAGCCCCAGGCCCACACTGCGTCGGCTGTCGGCCAGGCCATGGTTGGCGGTGTAGAACGACTCAAAGATGCGCTCGCGGTCCTCGGGCGCAATGCCCGGGCCGTCGTCGGCGACCGAACACCTCACGCACCCGCCGTCGACGCTAATCGAAATCACGATATGCGAGCCCGCGGGCGTGTAGGTAATGGCGTTGTTCACCAGGTTTACCACCAGCTGCACCATCAGGCGCGCATCGACGTTGACGAGCGCCGGCTCATCGCACGCCACCACCTTAAGGTCGTGCTCGCGCACGGCCGGGTTTACGTGGCGCAGCGCCTCCTCGACGATATCGTCCATAAGCTCGAGCGTAGTCGACAGATGCATGCCGCCGCCCTCGAGCTTGGTGATGGCGAGCAGATTCTCGACGGTAGCATTGAGCCATTGCGCGTCCGAGCGAATGGATAGGAGCATACCGCGGCGTGTCTGGTCGTCAAGCACGGCCGTGCCGGTCGAGCCCTGGTCGAGCAGCACGTCGGCATTACCCGAAATGCTGGTAAGCGGCGTGCGCAAATCGTGCGAGATGGAGCGCAACAAGTTGGCGCGCAGCTGCTCGTTTTTAGCGAGCACCGCCGCTTCCTCACGGGCCTCCATGGCGCGGGCGCGATCGAGCGCCAGCTCGCCTTCGCTCGCGATGGCATCGGCAAGCGTCCGCTCCTCGGGCGTCAGCGCATCGGGCTCGGCGACAATGGCGAGCACCCCCACCACCGAGGCGGGATCGCCCGCGCGCACCATGGTGTCACCCGAGCGCACAGTCAGGTATATGCCATAGAACGCCGAAGCGCCATAGGTGGCATCGAGCGGCGTTCCCACATAGGCGGACGCCGAGAGCCGCGGCGGCATCTGCGGCGCCAGCTGGTGCACCGGCGCGGCATCGCCCACGGCCGTGTACGTCGTGCGCGGCAGCAGGTCATCGTTATCGGCATCGGCGCTATACCACACGACCGGACAGTCCGAAAGACGCGCCAGTTGCGTTGCCATAGCATGCACAATCTGTTGCTGATCGCCGCACCGCTGCAGCATGCGGTTGGTCTCGAGCACCATCTGCGTGCGACGGTCGCTGGCGGCAGCCTGCGCCAAGGCGCGGCGCAGGGCCAGCGCAATCGAGCTCGACACGAGCGAGACCGCAAACATAATGAAGAACATGCCGGGATAGGCGCGGTCGATAAACGACAGCGCGTAGCGCGGGTCGACAAACAAGAAGTTGTAGAGCGCCACGGCGGCGGCAGAGCTCAGCAGGCAGTACAGGCGGCTCCAGGTAAAGAAGGCGCACAGCTGCACGGCAAACACATAGACGATCATGATGCTCGGCGCGAGACCCGGATGGTCGAGCAGCGCGCCCACAACCGTCGCCGCGACCAGCAGCCCCGCCGATACGCAGGCGTCATACAGAGGGCTGCGACGCGTCAGCGTTGTACGCCGCCACCAAAAGTTATCGGCAATATCGCCGTCCGCATGGACGTCCATCAGCGCCCCGCCCCTCTCTCAAAAACAAAAACCACCACAAAGGGGACAGGCACCTTTGTGGTGGTGGCCTCCTTGTGGTGGTTCCAAGTGTATAGCCTTTGCAGCCCGCGGTCGCTAGACAAACAGCAGACGTCGACTACGGACGCTCGTCGGGAGCCAGGCGCTGCATCTTGCTCACGGCCTTAAACTTGGTGAACAGCGGCACGTACTCAAAGCTCACGTTGGAGTTCTCCAGGCCGTACCAGCGCGCAGGCGTGCCGGCGGCGCGGCGGATGATGTACTTGAGCGTGATGGCCGTACGCTCGCTGGGCTCCACGTCGCTTTCGGGCGCCAGCAGCTTGCGGATCATGACGAACTTAAACGTACCGATGTTGCCCGGATCCTTGTAGACCGAGTAATCGTGCGTCTGCGCCGGCAGCTCGCCGCTGGCAGCCAGATCCTGAACAACCTGGCGCAGGTAAGCATTGACGCGCTGGTTGATCTTATAGCCCAGGTACAGATGCACGCGGAATACGTAGTCGGTGCCGAACGTCTCGACCGAGTAGGCAAAGGTATGCGGCTCGTCCATGGTCTCGACGTTCACGAACCACCAGGCACGAGCGCGCTTGGGGTGCTTGTCCAAAATCGAGTAGACGATATCGCGGTCGATATAGTCGGTGTTGGTGTCCTTGGTCAGGTACACGATGTTGTCGCTCACGAGCTCGTAGCGATCGTCGTCGCGCAGGCGCTTGAGCTGCGGCAGATAGCTGCGCAGCGGCAGCAGCGTAAACTGGCGCTGCTCAACCGCCGTGCCGTTGTACCAGCACACCATGATGCCCATGATGAGCGCGGCCATAAGGATGGTGAAATAGCCGCCGTGGAAGAACTTGGTGAGCGAGCTCACAAAGAAGAAGCCCTCGAGCATAAGGAAGAAGGCGGCAAAGATCCACGGCGCGACCTTGAGATTGCGCTCCACGTGCAGATAGAAGAAGAGCAGCATTGTCGTGCACATCATGGTCAGGGTAATGGCCAGGCCGTACGCGGCCTCCATGTGCGCCGAGTTCTGGAACAGCAGCACCACGACGACGCAGCCCACGAGCATGACGTTGTTGACCATGGGGATGTAGAGCTGGCCCTTGGTCTCGGCAGGATAGAAGACCTGCATATGCGGCATGAGGTCCAGGCGGCTGGCCTCGGACACCAGCGAGAATGCGCCGGTGATGAGCGCCTGCGAGGCGATGATGGCCGCGACGGTGGAAAGGCCGACGGCAAAGGGGCGCAGACCCGGGGCGAGCATCTGGTAGAAGGGGTTGAGGTCGGCGATACCCATGAGCTCCGGGTTGCCGGCGTTGTTGATAAGCCACGCGCCCTGGCCCATGTAGGACAGCAGCAGGCAGCACTTAACGAACGGCCAGGTGGCATAGATGTTGCCGCGGCCCACATGGCCCATGTCGGAGTAGAGCGCCTCGGCACCGGTGGTGGCGAGGAAGCAGCTGCCCAGAATCATGATGCCCGCGTGGTTGTTGGGGCTCAGCAAAAAGGCGATGCCGCGCACCGGGTTGAGGCACAGCAGCACGGCGGGGTGCTGGAAGACAAAGAACAGACCCGTGCCGCCCAGGAACAGGAACCACAGCGTCATGATGGGGCCAAAGGCGTGACCGATCTTGGCCGTGCCGATGCGCTGCACCAAGAAGAGCGCGATGATGATGGCGAGCGTGATGGCGACAACGCGGCCCTGGTCGTCACCGAGCACGGCGTGAACCGCCGGAATGGTGCGCAGGCCCTCGATGGCCGTGGTGACGGTAACGGCAGGCGTCAGGATGCCGTCGGCGAGGAGCGCCGCGCCGCCCAGCATGGCGGGGATGATGAGCCACTTGCCGCAGCGCTTGACCAGGCTGTACAGGGCAAAGATGCCGCCCTCGCCGTGGTTATCGGCGCGCAGCGAGATCAGCACGTACTTGACGGTCGTCAGCAGCGTGACCGTCCACACGACAAGGGAAAGCGCGCCGAGCACGAACTCCTGCGTGACGCTTCCGATGCCGCCGTTGCCGGCAACGAGCGCCTTGGTTACATACATGGGGCTGGTGCCGATATCGCCATACACCACGCCCAGCGTGACGAGCATCGCCGAGATGCTCACAGGAATCGCAGCGTGCGAGGCTACTTCCTTTGCCTTTTGTTCCATAAGCCGGTTTCCTCCCAATTTTAACGTTCGACGGGATTATATGTAATCAGCCCATATTTTAATGGCACCGTTTTCCCAGCTAGATAAACATTTATGCGGCCTTTAGGCCACCGCGGCGATATGGAATGTGACAAAGGGACGCCCCCTTTGTCACATTCGTCATTTTCCGAGCCAGTTTTTGAACCACCACTCCATAGAGCGGCTCATCTCGGCCATAAAGGGGCTCGTGTGCTTACGGGTGTAGATGTCGATGACGCGCTCGCCCACCTCGCGGGCGTGCGGGCGAAACATCGCATCCATCTCGGCCACCTGCGCATCCATCGTCGCGGCGTCGGCGCGACAATAACGCTCCTCGTGCACCAGGTTCACCACGGGATGCGCGATTGCCGGGCGCTCCTTACGGGGCGTGCCGATGATGAGCATCGACAGCGGCATGGTATAGGGCGGCAGATCGAGCAGCTCGGCGACTTCCTCGGCATTCTCGACGATATCACCGATGTAGCAGCTCCCCAGCCCCAGGGCCTCGGCGGCAACCACGGCGTTTTGCGCGGCGATCACGGCATCCTGGGCCGCGATCGCAAAGTCGCCCAAACCCGGCGCGCGGCGGGGCGCCTTGCCCGTGCGCTCGACAAACTCGGGCTCAAAGCAGCCCACGTGCTCAAACAGATCGATCCACTTGGCATAATCGACCACAAATATAAGTGCCCAGGGCGCCTTGGCGATCATGGGCTGGTGATCGCACAGGTCGGCCAGACGATCCAGCGTAGCCTGCTCGCGAATGCTCACGATGGAATACATCATCATGGCGCCTGCCGACGGCGCACGACTCGCCGCATGCAAAATCGCCGCCCGCTGCTCGTCGGTCACCGCCACGGGGCGGTCGTCGTCATCACGCGCGAAGGCACGCGTGGAGGAACGGTGCTCCAACGTGTCCAGCACCGCGTTGCCCGTGGTCTCGACCGGATAGCCGTACGTATCGACCGCCGCTCCATCGCCGCCCATGTCCGCCTTGCAAACCTGCTCGCTCATCGCCCTACCCTCGCCATTTCTTTAAGAAGCCTTTACGTTTCCGTGTAATTCCCGTCCATTATCGCGCAGGTCGCCGCTACATTGCGCAACACCGCCACGCACGCGCGTTATTATGGCTGGTTGTTGTGCGCAGTCACCAAATGCAGCGCATATCTTGGTAACAATCGGGTAAACCCCCGCTTTCGTAGGTTTTAGTTTGTGAGGAGTCTCAGCATGTTCGCTGCCGCCATCTCGCTCGTCGGTCTTGCGGCGACCGTCTACCTTGTCTTGCGCGAGGCCAAGGCCATTCGCGCTCAGTCGGGCACCGTCGCCAAAAGTGCTCTTGGGTGGAGCGTCGCCTTCGGCCTGTTCCAGGTCTTTTTGACTATTTGGGGCGCCGTGGGCCTCGTCGCTCAAAACGAGCCGCTCGCCTTTGTGATGCTCATCCTGACCAACGCCATTCTCACCGGATGCGCTTGGGCCAGCATCGCCCGCGACCGCTTCGCCCCGCGCGTCTTTGCGTTCGCCGAGCCCGACGCCCCCGCCCCCACCGGCAAGCTCGCCCGCCTGCGCGGCGCCTTTGTGGGCAAACCGCTCGTCGCCGCCGTCTTGTGCCTACTGCTCGCCGGCGTCTTTGCGCTGCTGGGCATGGAGGTCTCGTCCAACCACGACTTTACCTGGGTCTACCCCCTGTGCATTCTGCTCGAATGGGCCATTATCACCGTGCTCATGGTCGGCTTGTTCTTCCTATTCCAGCGCCACGGCGCAGCTCCCGCGGTCCTGGCCTTTGCCCTCTTTGTCCTAGGCATTGCAGAGTTCTTTGTCATCACGTTTAAATCCATGCCCATCCAGCCGGGCGACCTTTCGGCCATCTCCACCGCCGCCGCGGTCGCCGGCAACGGCTACACCTTCTCCATCTCGCTGTTCTGCGTGCTGTCCATGGGCTTTACCGCCATCGCCATGCTGCTATGCGAGTACGCCGGCCTGGTGGCACCGCACCGTCAGAAGGGTGCCGCCAACGCCAAGCGCATGCTGCTCACCAACCTGCTCGTAGCGGTGCTGTGCCTGGGCGGCGTGACCGCGCATGTCACGCTCATCGACTACTACAACACCCTCGGCATCACCGTCTACACCTGGCGTCCGCTCGAGAGCTACTGGCGCGAGGGCTACCTGCCTGCCTTTATTAGTGCAGCACAGTCCATCAAGCCGCCCAAACCCGCCGACTATTCTGTCGATGACGCCAAGGCCACGCTCAAAAAGTACGCCAAGGCCTACGACAAATCCGACGCGGCCAAGAGCGACGAGCGCGCCGCCGCAAAGGAGCAGTTCGACAGCGAGAAGCCCACGGTCATCGCTATCATGAACGAGACGTTCTCGGATTTGTCGATCTACCAGAACATGCGCGCCGGCTACGAAGGTCCGCAGTACTTTAAGAACCTGTCCAACTGCCTCAGCCGCGGAAAGCTCTACGTGAGCGCCTACGGCGGCGGCACGGCCAACACCGAGTTTGAGTTTATGACCGGCAACTCCATGGCCAACCTGGGCTCGGGCGTGTACCCCTACACCATCTACAACATGGAAACGACCGGGAATCTGGCAGAGCAGTTCAAATCGCTCGGCTATTCCACCACGGCCATGCACCCCAACCACGCGACCAACTGGAACCGCGAGAACGTCTACAAGGACTTTGGCTTTGACCAGTTCCTGTCCATCAACGATTTCCAAGGCGCCGATACCCTGCGCGGCATGGTGACCGACCAGGCAACCTACGACAAGATTCTTGAGCTGCTCGACCAGAACGCCGATCCGCAGTTTATCTTCGATGTGACCATGCAGAACCACTCGGGCTACGACACGGGTCTGCTGCCGGTCGACAAGCAGATGCACCTGAACATCGACACGACCGACCTGGACGCTAAGACCGTCGAGGACGGCACGCTCTCCGATGTTGACGAGTATGTCTCGTGCATCGAGCAGTCCGACCAAGCGCTGCGCTACTTCCTTAACGCCTTAAGCAAGCTCGACCGCAAGGTGGTCGTGGTGTTCTGGGGCGACCACCAGCCGTTCTTCCCGTCCAAGTTCAATGACAAGTGGTTTACCAGCGAGGACGACGCCACGCACCAGGAGCGTCTGTGGCAGACCGACTACATCATCTGGGCCAACTACGACGTTGCCGGCTGCGACCAGACGAGCGAGGTCGACGACCTGTCCACCAACTACCTGTCCACTCAGCTCATGCAACTGATCGGCGCACCGCTGACCGACTACCAGAAGGCGCACATGACGCTGCGCGAGTCGCTGCCCGCCATCAACTCGGTGGGCTACGAGGACGCCAGCCTGCGCTGGGCGCTCTCCTCCAACGTCACCGGTGACGACGCCGCTGCCGCAGCCGCCACCAAGGCGCGCGAGGATTACGCCAAGATGCAGTACTACGAGATGTTCCGCGACGGCAAGAACGTGTACACCAAGCACTTCCAGACCGAGGCAAACGAGACCGACCCTAACCTGGCACCGGGCACGACGAAGATCAAGTAGCGACTAGCTGCGAGTTCATAACTGAAACGTCTGTCCGGGCGGAGGCATATAAGGTTCCCTGCTCGGACAGTCCTGCGCAAGACGGAGGCCACATTAAGTGGCCTCCTTTGCGTGCGGAACTCGCGACAGACCTTTCCCGCGCCTCCGCCTGCCGCCGCCCCTCACCCGTTGCGAGTTGAGTGGGCTGATGAGAAGCTGCGCTCGCCTCGTAGCAGAAGCGTGGCCTGGCATGCGCATCGCGGAAAGCTTGTCCCGGAATTCACGTCCGGAATGGGATGCGGTTTCCGCTTGTGGCCCCGTTGGGAAACCGCATCCCATTCCGATCACAAATTCCGGGTCACATTTTCCGCCAAGGCTTCAACCGGAAACCGTGTCCCATTTCTCAGCCGAATACTGGGATGCATTTTCCGCTGAGTCCCTCAATCGGAAAGTGCATCCCATTCCAAAGGCGAATTCCGGGATGAGCTTTCCGAGACCCCGCCCATCCAGAAAGCCCATCCCGCTCTGAATACATCCGGGCATGGAATATCCGCTTATTAGGCCTTCCATCAATAAAGGGGCGCCCTCCCGGACGGCGGGCACGAAGTTTATCGCGAGTTCCGCACGCAAAGAAGGCAACTTAATGTGGCCTTCGTCTTGCGCAGGACTGTAGAGCAGGGAACTTCGTGCCCGCCGCCCGGGAGGGCGTTGCGTTTAGAAGATGGACCTAGCGCTTATTCCTCCGGGACAAAAGCAGCGCAGCAATAAAAGCGATGATTGCAAGTGTCAGCAACATCAAAAGCAACGTGAGCGTGCTGTCGCCGGTTGCCGCCAAACCAAGCACGCCGGCCCCTTTGCTGCCAGCAGGCCGCACGGGAATCTTCTCGCCATCGTCCTCGGCGGTAATCTCCCAGCGAATTGCCTTGTTTGCGTCGGCAAGCTCGTTGCCTACCGACGTCGGGACACTTAGTTGCAAATTGAGCACCGTGCTGCCATCGCTCGTAAACGTTGCGACCTGCGTGGGATAGGCGAACACGCTGCCCGGCGTTCCCGTCTGGAGCCAACCGGCAGACGCATCGCCCGCCGACGCCGTTAAGGTGATGGGCGACAACATATATGCCGTCTCGTGATCGACGACGGCACGCACAAACACGCACACCTGGGACTTTACGCCCGTGGCGCGAACCTCAATCTGCTGATTGCGCACATCGCCGGGCATCAAATCTTTAAAGGCCGGAAACAGATCGGGCTCCCCCGAGGAGTCCGTCGCTCCCGATACCGTTAGCTGGCGTGCATTTCCGTTATAAGCAATCGTGGGAGTGTCAGCAAACGCACGTGCAGGAACGGCGAGCGCGATAAGGCAGACGATTGCCGCCATCACGCAATGCAAGAAACACGCAACGTCTTTACGAATCGGAGAGGCCATACTTACGCACCTCCATGCGGCGGCACCAGCACGCCATCCTTGACTGTACAGCCCCATGCCTCTGCAACTGCATCGTCGGGCGTGGATTGAATTGCCTGGGTCGAAATGTCAACGACCAGGTTCTTCCCATCTGCCTTCTGCTCAGTCACGCTCTTGATGAGCACATCGGTTTTGTCCATCGGTGCAACGGGAGACGTCCAGTAGTAGTATCCGTCGGACGCGACAACCCAAGATGAGGCGGTGTTGGAAGCAGATGCCTTGGACACACTGCCCCAGTCAATGACGTAGTCGGTGCCGGCAACCGGCTCATCCCACAGGCGCGCGCCATCCTTATCCTGCCAGTAGATATTCACCGCGACACGCAGGTATGCCGGAGCCGAGCCCGTATTTTTTACCGAGACATCCCTTTTCACGTTGTCCTTGAGCGTCTCGTCCACCGAAGGCGCCACCGAGCCAAAGCCAAACTTGTTGACCAGCACGCCCGTAACCGAAAGCCACGCAAAGGTACCAGCGGCGCCAGCCAACAGGAGAACGCCGACAAGGAGGGCGACGATCTGCTTGCGCTTAGTCATCCTAGTCCTCCCTCCCCAGCGTGCCGTTTTCCCAAACATTCTTGGCACGCGAGCCGCCATCGACCCATTTGTCCTTCGCGCGCGTGTTGACGCACGTCACCATCGCATCGCCCGCGCTCGAAGCAGACGAAATCGTCAGCTCGGCAGATTTACCGGGCGCCTTGCCCGGCGTGCTCAGCTCGCCCTCGTAGCGCCATGCCCAATTCGTGTCTTCCTCGACGGTATAGGTGCCCGTCGGCGCGGCAAATTGCACGCTGCCGACATACCAGGTCTCGCCGTCTTCGTCGCGCCTCTCGCTAACTTTCACCTCGACCATGCGCGTCTTGGCAGGAGAATCCTCCGACGCCTTGCGTGCCACCTTAAAGCGGAACGTTTGTCCCATGGCGCTGGCATCGGTGGTCTTTTTGACGATCGCCAGCGCATGGGTCTTGGCGAAGTCGAACACGGCATTGCCGTCGCCTTGCTTGCCTTCGCCCGTCTTCTTGGACTCCAGGCGGTTGGCTAAGTCGAACGAACCGTTACCCGAGCCCAAACTGTAGAGCGAGACATACTGGTCGTTAACGGGTTCCTCCGTCATGGACGCATCAGGACCGTAGCTCGCCCGCTTAACGGTAACAGTCAGCTGCGTCCCCATAAACGGCTCAGCAAAGCAGACCTTAAAGGGTGCTTTGTCGGCGCTATTGTCGACTGTGTTGGCGGCGTTGGGATCGAGCAGCCATTTAAGCTGCACGGTGGTCATGGTTACGTGGTTCTCGGGGTCGGACGTATCCTTGGCGACCACGCGATACGTCACGGGATACAGGTCCATGTCGCCCTTAACCGGCTCGTCCTTAAACTCATCCCAAGACTTCGCAGCGCCACCGTCAGGCACATATCGCCACTCCAGGAAGAGTTCGCGCACGTCACCGCTGGCCGCCCGTTCATCGAGCAGCGCGACGATCTTGAAGTGGGCGTCCGAGTCGTATGCCACGGACTTTTTCTCCATCTCGGGATTGCCGTCGTTGTCATAGAACGGGTTGCCGCTCTCATCCACCTTGGGAACATCGACGTTATGGACAAAGCCGGCGCCCGTCGCGCGCTCGCCGTCCGAGTCGACCGTCGCCGTAAAGACGACCGACCCGTCGACACCGTGATAGCGAACCTTATACGGCGCGATCTTGTACACCGCGGTGTAGGTCACGCTCTCAAAGGGCTCGCTGCCCTCGAGGGGATACTTCTCGCCATCGGTCAACAGGGTGTATTTGCCATCGGGTTTGTAGTCGCGTGACCAGCCGACAAAGTCGTACTTGGTGCCGTCTTTGCCGACAACCTCAGTTACAGCTTTTACCTCCAGCGAAATTTGATCGCCAGAGTCGGTGCGCGAAAGATAACGCACGGAACCGGGGTCGTCCAGGTTGGTATCGATATTTGATTGGACATGCACCGGGCTGGTACGGTAAACCGGGTACAGCTCCATGGGGGCCTTGACCACCGTGTTTTTATCCACCATGGGAACGCCGTCCGACCAAACGACATACCCGCTGCCTGCCGCCGGCTTAGTTTCCGTCCAGCCTACGAAGGCATTGTATGCGTTCGTTGCGGCATCAATCTCGCCGACGTTATACGTAGGCAGCGGCATGCCACCCGTAAGGTTGCCGAGCATATCGCCTTGCTGAGCAACTTTGCCATCCACATCTTTGGCATTGAGATGGTACACGACCGCCAACGGCGAATAGTACGCCACAAATGTATAGGCCCCGCCGGGTTCCACCTGATGGGAATACGAGTTATCGCCGTTAGGTTTGAGCTCTTGAACTTCGCCATTCGGAAGCTCGATCTCAACCTTCTGCAACTTATACAGCTCACCGCCTGCTTTATAAACCGGCGTCGTAACGTCAGGGGTCACCGTTGCCGTAGCAGGATCGGTGTCCGCGTTGATAACGGGAGCGATGTCGTACTTAGGCACATTGACCTTGTCCGTGCCATCAAAACCGGCGCGATGCAGGTTGGTGGTGTACCTAACGTCGTACTTCGCGTACACCGGATAGGCATCCTGACACTGGGTGACCTTGAAATCTGGTCTCACCAGATACGGGTAGGCTTTAACCGGGTCAGAAGTAGTGAAGGAATCACCCTTGACATCGTAGATATAATTCCAGACGGGAGAACCCATCTGGACCTCGGCGGTCGAAATCCAGCCCAGGAACTTATAACCCGGCACCGCCATCTCCGCATCGGTCGGAGAAGACTCAAGGGTCAAGGGGCTTTCATAAGAACCAGTTAGCCCGTCCTGCGGCTTTCCTTTTGCCTCAACCGAGGTGTTCACATGCGGGTAGTAATACGTGAACGTCGGATCCGCCCCGTTCACCTTGGTCTGCAGCAAGTTACTCTCATAGCGCCGCGTGGCAGTCCTCACGACATTATCGCCCTTGTTGTAGAAATTAACGTCCGTGGTAATCATCGCGCGAACGTAGTACTTCTTATCTGTACGCACCATGCTCTCGATGGGATTTTTCACATATGTCCAATATTCACCATCGCGCTCAAGCGTCCAGAAATTCAGGCGATAGCGATCATTCACCGGTTTGACCGTTACGTTCAGCGAAGCCGAAGTCCAAGTATCGCTTAGCGTTGCAGCGCCTGGAAAATCGGTATCGGCATAGAGGTTTTTTAGAGTATCGGCTCCCGTATCGTTTTTAACGTTGTGCGAGTACGCGTTAAGGGGACTCACGACAAGGGTTTCCTTCGTGAAGCGCGTGCCACACGTTTCATAACTATCCTTTATACCGTGGTCAACATGCTCCGGGCCCCAGTGGACGACGTTTTCACGCACGAAGGTACTACCGACGTTTTCCTCAAAGGGCGTTTGATAGCGATTCCAAACGGAACAAAGTAGCTTGCTGTCCGTAAACTCATGGTTGGTATAAGCCCGAACGTAATAATCCACGCGGTACTCAAAGCGGGCGATGTAGGTATGCGGCGCGGTTAAATCGACATCGGCGGGGAGCGTATAGCTGGGATCGCGGCTTACGCGCGCCTCGAGCGGGGCATCCTCGGTTCCCTTGTTTTCATACCAACCCAAGAAGCGATAGCCGTCGGGCAGGGTGCCGTCCTTGGATATAGCATTGCCGGATACATCGAGCACCTGCACGGTATACGCGCTTGTGCCATCTTCTGCAGTCCCAACCTTAACGTAAGTTTTGCCCACGCCTTCGCGCTTAGTTTTATCATCCGGGTCGTGGCCTTCAAACTCCGTCAGGATGTTCGACACGTAGTCGCTGTACACGGGATAGAAATCGGTAGGCCCGACCACGGTGATCTCGCTACCCGCAGGATAGAATGCTCCCTTGTTTTTCAGATCAGCCAGCTGAGTAGAGGTGATGGCGGCATAGGCACCGTTCTTCCCGGCCTCGTTGCTAGGCTGCGAGGTCCAGCCGATAAACGTTGCGCTGTCGGAAAGCCCCTCGCGGTCTGCAGGAGCCGCAGGCGTCACATCCACACCGTAGCGATACCAATCAACTGACTTGTTGTGCGCATCACCGGTTTTCCAATCAAGCGTCTCACCCTTAGCGTTATAGAACAGCACCTGCGCCTCGTATGAAGCGATAAAGAGGTCGTTACCCTTGAAGCCCTCACTCTCGGCATGATCCTTGCCGTTGTCGGCAGTGTAGATAGACGTCGCCTCGTGCTTCGTGTTGTCCTGAACGCGCTTGCCATCCTTCACCGCAGCGTCATCGGTCTTGCCGTCAAACCAGCTGTTGTCTTGTCCAATTCGATTCACACGCACATCGGGCTCACGGAACCAGCCCATGAAGCGATAGCCGCCGTTGGCATCGGTCAAGCCCTTGGGCTTTGCGGAGGTATCCTGCCTAAACGTCACCGATGTATCGCCCTGGGCCAAGCCCTGAGCCGTTCCCGCCAGCACGGCGCTCACGGCAAAGGCATACGGGTCCGAGGTCGCCTGATCAATACCAAGTTTGGTTGCCTCGATGGTCGCGGTACCCGCACCGGGAAAATCGATCGTCGCCTTAACGCTCTGGCCATGCACGGGAATCTTCAGCTTGTAATCCATCGCCCACTCATTGGTGTGCTGGCCACCCAGGGCATCGTCGTTGTCGGTCGAGCGCATGGTGCCGGCACAAAAATCGTAGTCGTGCTCCTCCCACAGCTCACGCGTGGTGTAGCGCTCGTCGTCCCATGGACCATAGCTGTCGCCCTTGGTGGTACCGTCGCCGCCAAAAGAGGGGATCTTTTTCTTAGCCGCGGTACCCTGGCTGCTGCCTTTTAGGCTCACGCTCGGCTTAAAGTAGCACTCGGTGACCGTGGCATCATCCTTGTTGGCACGCGCGGCAATACCGCCCAGGTTCACATCGTTTTGAATGATGGGAATCACGGCGATGGGATTGTACTGACGCGAGCTCAAGTCACCCGCAAAATGGCTTCGAACGAGCTCGTTGCCCTTTTCGGTTAGAATACGACCCGCCAAGCCACCCGTCCACGCACGCGTCACGGCGACGACGCCCACATATGACGCGGCATAGCTGTAGCACTGCGCCGTCGAGAAGCAGTCGATAATCTTGGCCTCGCCCGCCATGCAGCCCACAAAACCCGAGGCGTACACGTTGTTGCCGCCCAGGGCGCCAATGGCCACGTCGTACTTATTGGTGACGTCGGTCATGCCAATCGAGCCATCGTCTTTGCGCGTAGGCGTAACGCGGCAGTACTCAATCGTCGAATTTGTAACGTAGCCGGCAAACGCCGCCATATACAGACCCTCACCGCCGAGCGCCTGCACGCCCGAGGTCGTATTGTTGACGGCACGGCCGCCACGGACCTCGCAGTTGTAGAGGGTGCAGCCGTCGAGCTCGCCGGCGATGAGACCGCCCTCAAAGCCTGCGTTGGTAATGAGGTTGAGAGCATTGTTGGCGCAGGTCACGTGCAGCGTGCTCTCCATGACCATAACGTTTTCGAAGCGCGTGTTGACGGCCCTGCCCACGATAATGCCGCCGCGGAAGTCAGCCCAAATGTTGGCATCCTTGACCAGGAAGTTCTTGATGGTGGCGCCATCGGTCTCGGCAAAAAAGCCCGTGTCGCGCTCGGGATCAAAAGCGTCTTTATCGTAGTTCAGGCCCTCAACGGTGTGGTTTTGACCATCGAACACGCCCTTAAACGGATGCTCCTTGTTGCCAAACGACAGATGCTTAACGGTGTTTGCAACGATGGCTTTCATGTCGTCGCTGTCGAGCTCAATGTCGTTATCGAGATAAACGTGCCAGCCGGACGTATCGCGCTCGCGCGACAGCGCCACACACGACAAAAAGTCAGCCTCATTTTTGATGTGGAATTCGTTTTTGTTCTCGGGCACGTCCTCGGCATGCACCACCGTTGGCAGCGCCATAACGCAGCAAAGGACAATCGCTGCGACGGCAACCAGCCTGCTAAGCATGCCCCGGTTTATGTTCTTGATCTTCATAGGCTAGTTCGCCTCCGGCCAGCCCACGACGTCAAGTACGTCGAGGGCGGTGTCGCTTGCCTGCTGGTTTTTGGCCTGCACGGCCTGAACATCGATATCGAGCTTGAATGAGCCGCCGCGCGCGGCATCGTGGTAGTCGCCCACAAAGCGCAGCGAGTCCATGAGGCTTTCCGTCATGGCGCCGGGGTCGAGCGTGCCGCCACGCCCGGCCAATCCGCGGTAGTAGTACCACCCATCGCCGCCATCGATCCACGGGGACCCCTCGCCCGCGTTCACATTAAACGCAACGCTGCCCGAAGCATCCGCGCTCGAACCGTCGGGCGCCACCGACGTCATGCGCAGACGCGCGCGAACGTACTCAGGCTGCGTTCCAGCGTTCTCCACGCGCACAATGCGGCTGATATCAGAGCCACTGGCCTTGGTGTCGGGATAGTCCCCGTGCTCGTTGGGCTCAAACGGAATCTCCTCGCCCTGCTCGTTGAGGGTGTATTCGCAGACTCGTACCTTCACGCTGCCAAACGATAGAACGTTGTTCACCGGAACCATATCAACGGTAAAAGCCAGCGTGCCGCACAGGCACGCCAGGGCCAACAGCGCCATCGCGGCAAGCGCCAAGGTGCGTTTCTGATTGTCGGAAAGATTGTTGAGCATTACGTTCGCCAATCGTCGATCAAAGGGGGACCGAAATCCCGGCCCGAAAATGGGGATGGGGAGCGGGCCGGGATCTCGGTAGAGGGGGTTGGATTACTGCAGGCCCTTAGCCCAATCCTTGGCAGCATTCAAGGCTGACGTAGACGAACCCTCAGCGGTATTGTCTGCTGCGTAAATGAAGCAGTTGACATCCATCGTGGCAGGATTGGCGAAATCCTTTTGCTCGGTCCCCTTGGGCGTGGTCACCTGGCTGAACAGCTCGCCAGTCCACTTATCCTCATTCTTGCTGGCAGTAAGCGGAGTAGCCTCGGTTCCTTCGCCAACATAAACGAAAAGGCCACCGAGATAATGAGTCGGCTCGCCCGCAACGGTGGTCGCATCAACGGCCTTCCAGCCAGCGTTAATGGTGAAGTAAGTCGTCTTGGAATCATCGGTCCCGGTGGGCGCCGTCTTGTTGTTCACGAAGACGTACACATATGCATCCTCGGACCCCTTGCCGATACCGACATTAGGATTCTTGGCAACAGACACGCCAGGGGCGAGCTTGGAGTCCTTAACCCATTTGGTCTCGGTCAGGTTGCCGTTGACCTTAGTGTTATCATCCGGAAGCGGCTGACTCGGATGATCGGGATCGCGCCGGGGCCCGGTTTATTTGGGCGGAGGATATAGGAAGCGGTCCATTGGCACCAGCGGACGCGTCGGTCCGACAAAGCGGCCAATCAGAATGGTGAT
>OHAS01001696.1_pt1 | contig 17052 bp, 18 predicted proteins | sample 1577131 | NCBI WGS metagenome assembly OHAS01 (sample SAMEA3541566, study PRJEB24748) | human gut metagenome | biome: human gut; feature: human-associated habitat; material: faeces | place: China | collected 2012 | reverse complement strand
GCTCCATGTCAAACACATCTATTGCCGCCCCCGCTATCTCTCCGGCGTTCAATACCTCAGCCAGTGCAGCGTTGTCCACAACAGCCCCTCTCGCACAGTTGATAAGTATAGCCGACTTCTTCATAAGCGCTATTTTTTCTTTGCTTAAGAAGCCCTTTGTTCCGGCAGTTGAAGGTATATGTAAGGAAACTATGTCGCTGTGCGCAAGCAGCTCGTCCAGCTCTTCATATATAATACCCTCAGCCTCGGCCTCAGGCTTTTTGGTTCTGCTGTAGCCAAGCACTTTGCAGCCAAAGGCCTTAAACAGCTTAGCTGTCATTACTCCTATTCTTCCCGTTCCGATAATTCCTACTGTCTTGGTTCCAAGCTCCGTTCCCATAAGTCCGGCGGAAGCCATTGTGCCGCCCTCTCTTACTGTCTTATCGCCCTGATTTATTTTTCTGAGGACATTAATGGCCATGCCGACTGCCAGCTCGGAAACCGTCTCATTGGAATATCCCGCGGCGTTGCAGATTACGACTCCCTTATCTCTGCATGCCTTCTGCCCGACATGGTCTATTCCTGTAAAAGCGACGTCAAGCATTTCAAGCTTTCCGCACTTTTCAATCACGCTGTCTGGAAGCGGGTTGTTTGCTATCATTACTATTTCGCTGTCCTTCGCCCTCTCATAAAGCTCGCCCGCGTCTGTTGTCTTGCTGTCATAATAAACAAACTCATGTCCCTGCGCCTTCAGCGGAGCCGCAAGCTCCTCCATAAGAGAGCCGTCAATGCCGATTGGTTCCAAAAGACTGATTTTCATTGGTAATCTCCTCCTGTATTTTGATTGGTACTTCCTATTTCGATTATAGCATAAATACGCAAAAAGGGAACTTATATTTTTAATTAAATATCGCCCAAACATAGAGTGGCGCTCAATAATCAAAAATCCGTTGTTCCTTCCCCCTCAGGCATAGAAATCCATATTAATCGAGCCCTCTATCAGTACTAAAAAAGACGGAACGCTCAAATAAGGCTATAATCAACAATTATAGCCTTATAAACGAATAATTATTGATTATTCATTATCTATGCTATATAATACAGTTAAAAGAGGTGGTCTTATGTTCTTTTTTTTCCTGAAAAACCCTTATGTCGCGGTAATAGGCGATATTAAAGGCTCAAGGATGCTTAAAGACAGGCATGCAGTACAGATGAAATTTCAAGATGTGCTTTCTGAAATAAACGAAAAATATTCTGAGGACATCTATTCAAAATTTACGATAACCATTGGAGATGAATTTCAAGGCCTGCTTTACGGCGGCAAAAATCTTATGTCTATCATATCAGAAATAGAAATAGCAATGTATCCCGTCAGCTTCCGCTTCGGCATTGGCGTAGGCAGCATTTCAACCGAGGTAAACCGTGACATCGCCATCGGCGCCGATGGTCCCGGCTACTATAACGCAAGAACCGCCATTGACCTTTTGAAAAAAAATGAGCACAGGAAGCAGGCAGGCGTTTCAAATATCAGAATTGAGCTGGCAGATGACAACCAGACCTCCCAAAGCCTGCTCAATACCGTCTTTTCTCTCATGACCTCAATAAAAGAGTCGTGGAGCAGCAAGCAGAGACAAACAATATACGACGCGCTTTTGCACCAGGATAACCAGTCCGATACCGCGCGCAGGCTTGGTATAACGCAGCCGACAGTTCAAAGGCACCTGTCCGGCGGGCACTATTACACTTATAAAGAAGCTCTTGACACTGTACAAAATATATTAGATGAAATCGGTGATAATAATGTATAGGATTTTTTTCCTGACGGTACTTTTGGGCCATGTTTTAGGAGACTTTTATTTTCAGACAAACAGCATTTCCACAAAAAAGGAGACCAGCCTGAAATGGGTGTTCATTCACAGCCTCCTGTATTTCTTTGCTGTTGCGCTAATCTGTTTTTTATTCTCTTATGTATACGGGAAAGGTTTTCTGATTATTGCGCCCGTTGTCTCGGCCGGGCACATGGCTGTTGATATAATCAAATATTTTTTCCTGAAAAGGCTTACGGCCCCTTCGGTTCGAGCAAAAATATTTTTTGCCGACCAGTTTTTACATATTGCAATTATTGCGGTCTGTGTATACTATTTTGCCGTTGACTGGCAATTTGACGTCCCGCCCATTACCGGATTTTTAGAGACGGCAGATATAAGCCCGTTTGCCTTTTTGTTCTGGCCTCTAGCGCTTCTTTTAATTCATAAGCCCTCTAATATAGCGATTTCCAGTATACTGGCGGTATTCCGTCCCGAAAATCACAGCCGCGAAAATGATAAAAACGCCGGCAGGCTTATAGGCACCTTGGAACGCATCATAATGCTTATATTCCTGTCATTAGGACAGTATTCGGCGCTTGGCCTTGTGCTTACGGCCAAATCAATTGCACGCTATGACAAAATTACCAAGGATCCCGATTTTGCGGAATATTACCTTTTGGGAACCCTTATGAGCGTAATCGTCACGTTTCCCGTAAGCCTTTTGCTTTGAAAAATGCCTCTTGACTTTTAAAAAAAATAGGAGTTATAATATCTACGCAGTGTAGCGGAGACGCGTAAGCCCAGGCAGGTTTACGTGTCTCTTTTTTTGGTTTAGGCAGCTTACCAATCAGCGGAGGGGACAGGCCTTCACGCTGGAAAGGACTCCATAAAAACATTAAACTGCTGTTCAATGGAGGTAAGAAATGGAAAAAGAAATTACAACAAACAAAATGGGAACAGAGCCTGTCGGCCGCCTGATGATGAAAATGGGCGTACCGATGATTTTGTCCATGATGCTTCAGGCGTTCTACAATATAGTAGACAGCTACTTTGTAAGCAGCATGAAGGGTATCGGCGACGCCGCTGTAAACGCCCTCACCCTGGCGTTTCCGATACAGACGCTTATGGTAGCCGTTGGCATCGGCACCGGTGTGGGCGTCAACTCTCTGCTTTCCAAGTACCTTGGCATGGGCGACAGGGAAAGCGCCAGCAAAATAGCGGGCAACGCGATATTTTTGAGCATCTGTACATATGTCCTGTTCCTTATATTCGGCCTTGTGGGCGTAAACGCCTATATAGGCACCCAGACGGACGACCCGCAGATATTTCAGATGGCTTGCTCCTACCTTAAAATATGCTCGGTTTTCTCCTTCGGCTCAATCATATACATGATTTACGAGAAGCTTCTCCAGTCCACGGGCAGGACGGCTCTTTTTACAATCTCACAGATTTCAGGCGCGCTGGTCAATATAATTTTGGACCCGATTATGATTTTCGGTTATCTGGGCTTTCCTGAAATGGGCATAAACGGAGCGGCCTGGGCCACTGTAATCGGCCAGATAGTATCGCTTGTTCTGGGAATAATATTCCATCATAAAATGAACCATGACCTTGATACAAGGCTGAAATATCTCAAGCCCGACAGGCAGACGATTATTTCCGTATACCGCGTTGGCATACCCGCTATTATAATGCAGGCGCTCACCTCGATTATGACCTACGGCGTAAACATCATATTTGTCAGGGTTTCAGGCTCGGTTGTTACGGCCTACGGCATGTACTTTAAAATCCAGCAGTTCATATTCTTCGCAGCCTATGGGCTGAATAACGCCATTATACCCATAGTCGCCTTTAACTACGGCATGAGGGACAAAAGGAGGGTAAACGACGCCATACGCTGCGGACTGCTCTATACCGTTGTGATTATGGCGGCAGGCGCCGTCGGCCTTCAGATATTCGCCAATCAGGTAATCGGCATTTTTGACGTATCAGCGGAAGTAAAGGCACTTTGCGTTATGGCAATCCGCATTGTAACCCTCGGCTATGTTTTCGTAGGGGCCAACGTGGCCTTTCAGGCCGTATTTCAGGCCCTTGGCAGCGGCATCAGGTCCCTTGCGCTCTCGCTTATAAGGCTTGTGGTCGTCGCCCTGCCGCTGGCGTACCTGTTTACCCTGCTTCCAAACGCGGCGGATATGGTATGGATAGCCTTCCCTGCGGCGGAAATATGCGCCTTTATTGTGGCTGTAGTATTTATGGGTAAGGTAAGAAAAAACATGATAGCGAATATATGACAAGGAGTGTGGCAAATGTCTAAGAATATAATTACAGTGAGCCGTGAATTTGGAAGCGGCGGACGTTCCATAGCAAAGCAGGTGGCCGAAAGCCTGGGCTGGACCTATTATGATAAGGAGCTTGTTAAGCAGGTTGCATTTGAGACCGGCCTCAGTGAGAGCTTTATTGAGGAGGAAGGCGAATACGCGCCCAACAAGAGCTGGCTTTCCTATATTTTTTCATCCCACAGCGGAACTCCGGGTGTAATGAACGGCCTTTCAATAGACGATTTTCTATGGGTAATGCAGAGAAAAATCGTGCTTGATATAGCGGAAAAGGGAAACTGTGTCATAGTCGGGCGCTGCGCCGATTTTATCCTTAAGGACCAAAAGGACTGCCTGCATGTGTTCATACATTCAAATATGGACGCCAGGGCTGAAAGAATTGTTCGGATGTACGGCGAAAGCGAAAGCACTCCTAAAAAACGCCTTGAGGACAAGGATAAATCAAGAAGGCTGTACTATAAAAGGCACACAGGCCGTGAATGGGGAATGTCGCAGAACTACGGTCTTTCCCTTGACAGCAGTATATTCGGCCAGGATAAATGCGCCGAAATTATAATAGGTCTGGCAAAATAAAAAGGAGCCCTCAGGAGGGCGGCAAAATAAAACTGTATTGTCAAAATTGTTTTCGGAAAACAGCTCAGCCTGTGGGGAAGGCCCTTTCCCCTTCATAGCTGAGCCTGCCATGTTGGGCCGGAAACGCAAAGGATATGCAAAGGAAAAACGCTGTAATCATAAAAAAATTACAGCGTTTCTTACATTCCGCTCCGTTTTATCTAATAAGCTAAGGCAAAGCTTAAACGCGCCCTTGATATTCGCTGCGGATAATTTCGTCCATTTCTTCCGGCGTTTCCTTGCACCCGCCCGCAAGCCACTTTTTCACAATCGCATTAAATCCACTTCTGAAAAACTCAATATGGTATTCTATATATTGATTATCAAAATCTTTCTTTGCTTGATGAGTGTCATAATACCTGAGCTTAAATTGATTATCATAGCCCAGCTTAAAGTAAGTGCGGTAAAACAGCTGATTTTCTTTTATATGGCGAAAAAGCCTTAGATAATCATTGCTGTTAAAGCTCTGTGTCCTCTCTGCCTCGTAGAGCAGATTTACTTCCTTTTCCAGCTCTTCTCTTACCTTGTCAGCCAGTTCATAAATATCTGCATAATTAGCGTAGAAAGTGCTGCGGTTTAATTCGCACCGTTTGCAGATATCCGAAACGGTTATCTCGTGAAGCTCCTTTGTTTGCAGCAATTCAATAAAAACCTTTTTTATGCGTTCAATGGATTCACGCCGCCGCCTATTGTTTTTTGTGTTCATATTATCCCTCTTTTATTATTCCAACACTTGTATATGAATTGATGATTGTTTCAGCTTTATGCCGCCATTATACTAAACCTACAAAGAAACAACAACTGTTGTATTAATTATTATTGGAGGTAATTTAGAATGAAGAAAAGCAGTTTTGTCGCAATGGTGTTAGGAACGGTCAGCGGAGTTTTATTTGCCCTAGGAATGTGCATGGCTCTTATAGCGGAATGGGGAGCGTTTCAGCCGGGGATTGTATTCGGGTGTGTCGGGCTTTTGATTGGACTTATTACACTGATTGTATGGCGGAAAATGGTACACAAAGCCCCAATTCAGATTTCAGGTAAAACAGTCCTTGCGGTTATCATCGGTGTTATCGGCGCTTTAGCATTGGGTGTCGGAATGTGTTTCAGCATGGTTTGGGGTAAGATGATTCAGGGAATTGTAATTGGCCTGATTGGTATTGTCGTTCTGCTCTGCTTGATTCCCTTAACAAAAGGCATTAAGGAATAAGCATTTATCTTATCATGGCAAAAAAAATAAGAAGAAATGGTGTGTAGTGATGGCAAAATCTAAAATTGTAAAGGTAAATGAAAAGCTTGCCGAAAAGGCGGTCAGAACATTTGGGAAAATTGAGGACACCGTTGTTGGCGGATATACTAAAATAGAGGACGCTTTTGTTGACCGCTATCTTACCAATGACGGCGAAACCATAGAAGAAGCTAAGAAAAGATTAGGGAAAAAATAAAAAAGACGGGTAAAAAGCAATCGCTTCTTACCCGTCTTTCTCCTCACCCTGTATGGCGGCTGCCCTATTTCAGTGTTGATACTGTCTTATGAGCAGATGCTCCCAGGCTCCTTTTTATTCCTTATTCCACAACGGAAACGGCGGCTCGGCCAGCGGCTTCACTGCGATGGACATCAGCAGCGCCGGGTTATCATCGGCCGCTATACGGTTGGAGCTTAGCTCCCCGCAGGTGCGGCAGCGGTGTATAATCGCCCACTCTCCGTTTTTCCTTACCCATACGCCGATCGGGTCCATTATCCCCTTGCATAATGAAGCCCTGTCTCCCGGCCTGTTGTCCACATGTATGCTCGACAGGCAGTTGGGGCAATGGTTGCGGTGGCTGCTTCCTGCGTTTTCAGGCGCCACAGCCGCACCGCATACCTTGCATATGAAGCTCTCCGTACACGGCTCGTGCCTGTAATCCGTTTTGTTAATCTGTTTCTGAAATTTTGCAATATTCTTTTCGCGTGTTTTCTTTTTTCTTAGATATTCTGTTTTGTCGTCGGCGTAGGCTGCTTCATTGTTAAGCTTCTGGTACGCCTCCCACCGTTTCGGCGAAAGCCTGCCGCTTTGCACCGCTTCAGCCACAGCGCAGCCCGGCTCTCCCTGATGGCGGCAGTCTGAAAACCTGCACTTACCCAAAAATTGCTCAACGTCGGCAAAGCTTTTGCCAATGCCCTCTCTTACATCCCACATGCCAAGCTCCCTCATTCCGGGGGTGTCAATTATCATTGCTCCGTTTTTCAGCATAACCAGCTGGCGGCTTGTGGTCGTGTGCCTGCCTCTTCCATCCTTGCTTCTTATATCTCCCGTCGCCATAATTTCCTCTCCGGCCAGAGCGTTTACAAGGCTTGACTTGCCCACTCCTGACGAGCCTAAAAACACTATCGTTTTTCCCGGCTTTATATACTCGTCGAGCTGCTCCAAGCCGTATCCTGTTTTGGCGCTTACGGCAAACACCCCAACGCCTATCGCCAGCCTTTGTGCAGTACGAAGCTGCGCTGAAAAGTCCTCCGTTTGGTCGGCCTTTGTTAGTATTACCGCCGGTATTGCGCCGGACTGCCAGGCAAGCGTGAGATAGCGTTCCAGCCTTCCGGGATTAAAGTTGCCGTCCAGCGACTGCATTATGAACACGTAGTCAAAATTGGCGGCTACGGCCTGCTCTCTGTTTCCCGATGACGATGGGTCAAGCCTTGAGAAATAGGTTTTTCTGGGAAGCGTTTTTATTATACGGCTCTCTCCCTTCTCAATCCAATCTATAAGAACGAAATCCCCCGCTGTGGGACGGCTTTCCTCTCCCAAATAGTATTCACCGGCCTTAAGGCGTGCCAAGCCGGCTCCGTTATCGCATACTATCTCAAACAAATCACGGTGTACAGCCGTGACGCGCGCCGGAGTTCCTTTATCCTGTGTCTCCGCCGCCTTGTAACCATAATTTTCTATATTCAATGTTTTTCTCCTCCAAATAGATTATCCTCCTTATCCACTAAGCTCTGCCAAAACCGAAAAATCCCGCGGAAACATTATGCTGTCCTCCGCGGGATTTAAAAATGGGCGCAAAAAAAGACACGCCGACGTGTCCTGCCATACGCACTGAATGCGCCAGTATTCACGAAAGGGCTGCACGGACATCACAAAAAGGCCATGACCCGGCGGCCACGCTTCAGCAATGCTCCACAGTATGCGGTTTTAAGGCAGAGCCACCTCAAAACCCGACATCAACAAAACCCCTTTCAAGCTCCGCTTTACACGGATTAACTGTAAATATGATACACCCTGCAAAGTGAAAAATCAAGGGGAAAATAAAGGAGCCAATGGCTCCTTTTATATTGTGATTATCTCCACAATACCGAGTTTCCCCATATACTGATATAATTGCCTTATAAATATATTTTGTATTGGGGTGTTTATATGGATAACTTTGAAATCAAATCAAAAAAGTACAGAGGCATTGACGGATATGCCGTAACTTCAATTAGGATAAAGAGAGAAACAATGGAAAGCATAGAGGAAATTTTAAAGCAGACAGACCAAAGCCGAAACCATCTTATAGGTATTTTGCTTGAATTTGCTTTAGATAATTATATAGCAGAAAAATAAATAATTATTTAGCGTACTTCCCTGTAGGGGCATCCCAGTTTGTGGCCCATACAGGGAGGGGCATCTCAGTGTTGCGAAGCCCGGATTTCCCCCTCGCGCTCCCCCTATTTGGGCAACGCCTCTGTTACCTTCATTGACTGAAACCAAATTTATTCCTCTTCATTTTAGATTTATACAATACTTCTTTTATACTTATAGGCTTAATAAAAAGCGTCTGCCCGAAAGGGTTGGGGTGCAGGGGAAGGGACAACGGGCTTCGCAACTCCGAGTGGTCCCTTCCCCGCTAGTGCAAAAAAGTCCGATTTACAAAATGAATAAACAGCGCCGCTGGGTACTCTGAGGTTGTCCCCCCTCGCATGGGCAAAAAATCAATCCCCTGACATCCCCCTCCCTATAGGAATAATACAGAAAAAGGACGGAGTTTTATGCTCCGCCCTTTTTATTCCTGTAATTTTCTTTTCTCTCTTTGTCCCTAGCCCGTTTTTCCGCGTCCCTCTCGGCCTTCTTATCTGTCATATCCTTAATGTCACCGGGAAGCTCCAGGGTAATTCTGCCCATCTTTCCGCCTCTGAACTCGTCAAGCACAATCTTTGCGGCCCTCTCGCAGTCGGGCTCTCCGCCCTTTTTGATAAAGCCCCTTGCCCTTGCTATGCCCTCTAAAACATTGTGCGGCTCCTCAATGGTGTCAAACTCTACCTTATATCTGTTCTTTACCCCTTCGGGGTCAACCGCCATCATAAGGTTTATAAACTCCGTACACAGCGTTTCCGTGTCAAGTATATCATCGTTTATGGAACCTATCATTGCCAGCTTAAGTCCGACCTCCTCGTCCTCAAACTTAGGCCATAATATACCGGGGGTATCCAGCAGTTCAAAATCCTTTTTCAGCCTTATCCACTGCTTGCCCTTCGTCACGCCCGGTTTATCCCCAGTTTTGGCTGTGGTTTTACCCACACTTTTGTTGATAAAGGTTGATTTGCCCACGTTGGGTATACCAACAATCATCGCTCTGATTGGCACAAACAGCCTGCCTCTTGCCTTCTCACGCTCAATCTTGTCCTTCATCAGCGTTCTGGCGGCGTCCGCCACCCTGTTAACGCCGGTGCCCTTCAGCGCGTCGGCAAGTATCACCGTAAAGCCCTGTTCCTCAAAGTATTTCTTCCAGGTCTCGGTTTTTACGGGGTCAGCCAGGTCGCTTTTATTCATAACTATAATTCTGCGCTTGTTTTTAGCAAGCTCGTCAATATCGGGATTTTTGCTGCTGTATGGTATTCGCGCGTCCAAAAGCTCAATAACGACGTCAACCAGCGAAATGTTTTCCGTCATCATTCTTCTTGTTTTAGTCATATGTCCCGGATACCATTGTATATTCATAACACACCTCAAGCCTTATTAATTATTTTAAACCTTACCTTGCCAACTATTTTATCCTTTGTAAACGTGCCTATGTAGCCGTCCCTGCTGTCAGCGCTTACATTTCTGTTGTCGCCCATGACGAAATACTCGTCCTCTGACAGCGTAATCGGATAGTCCCAGTCGCCGCCTGTTTCCATCGGCTCGTTTATATACTCCTCATCAAGAACCTCACCGTTGACCTCGGTTTTGTAGCACTGCTGGTCCTCATCAAAAAAGATGTTTATCTTATCGCCGGGACAGCCGATTACCCTTTTAATAAAGTTCTCGTCGTCCACCCCGCCGTCATATTCGCATATCACAATATCGTTTCTGACCGGTTCGGAAAGCTTGTAGCTCAGCATGTCGGTAAACACATACTCCCCGTGCACATAGTTAGGCACCATTGACGAGCCCTTTACCGCCGTTATTCTGAAGCCGAAGTTCCTGATGGCAAAAACGGCCGCCACACCTATTATTATAACAATAATCCATTCTTTTATTTCCTGCGCCGTACTCTTTTTTTCGCCCATATAAATGGCCTCCAATGGTTTTAGTAAAACAGCGCGCGGAAAAGCTCCGCGCGCTGTGAATAATTATCTTATAGCTTCTTTAACCTTAGCTGCCTTACCTACTCTGTCTCTTAAGTAGTATAATTTAGCTCTTCTTACAATACCCTTCTTAACCAGCTCGATGTGGTCAATTCTGGGTGAGTGTATGGGCCAAGTCTTCTCAACTCCAACGCCTGAAGCAATTCTTCTGACTGTGAAGTTCTCTCTGATGCCGCCGTTCTGTTTTTTGATAACAATACCCTCGAACATCTGGATTCTTTCCTTTGTACCCTCTACAACCTTAGCGTATACACGTACTGTATCGCCTACATTAAACTGAGGAATGTCGCTTTTAAGCTGTTCAGCTTCGATTTGTTTAATAATCTCGTTCATTTGTCTTCCTCCTTTCTTCCAACGGTGTTCATAATACAGTCCTGTAAAAGCGGACCACCGGTAATCATCATGACCTGAGGACATAGCTGTCCCATAGTCGAACATCTGATATTCTAACATAAAAGCTATGCGAACGCAACACTTTTTTTAAATATGTTTAATAATTAAGTATTGTTTTTACTTCATAGTCCTTAAGGCATTCCCTTCCGCCAAGCGCGTCCAGTTCAATAAGGAAGCACAGAGCGGAAACCTCCGCGCCTACGCTTTCAACAAGCTCAACCATAGCCTTTGCGGTGCCGCCTGTTGCAAGCAGGTCGTCAACAATAACAACCCTCTGGCCCTTTTCAAGGGCGTCCACATGCATTTCAATTGTAGCCGTGCCGTACTCAAGGGCATATTCCTTGCTTACCGTTTCAGCCGGCAGCTTTCCCTTTTTCCTGATTGGCACAAAGCCCTTGTGCTTGTTGTAGGCAAGGGGCATGCCGAAAATAAATCCTCTTGATTCGGGCGCTACAATAACGTCGTAATCCACGTCCTTAAGCTTTTCCTCTATTTCGTCAACAGCCTGCCTTAACGCGTCGGGGTTTTTAAGCAGTGTTGTGATGTCTCTGAATATTATTCCCTCCTCGGGAAAATCTTTTATGCTTCTTATCGTATCCTTTAAATCCATCTGTACATCCTCCCAATAATCATATACAGCTATTTTACCACCTGAATGAGCTTATATCAAGCTGAATACTCTCAAAACCGTTATAATAATTCATTTTAGGCGTATATATTATGTCCGCGTAAACCTCTGCCTCATGTCCTCTCAGCAGCTTTTCGCATTCAGCCTGTCCGAATTTTTGGCGTATATCCTCAAGCACCGTGTCCACATTGCCGAACCATATGCCCTCCGCCTCGCCTGTGCCGTCGTCCAGCGTCATTTTTATTGTATTTCTGTTTTTGCCCAAAATGCCCAGCCTGCGCACCTTAAGGTTTTTAGCGGCAAACACGGGCTTCCTGTTTCCCTTGCCGCAGGGCTCTATCAGCTCCAGCTCCTTTATTACGTTTTTATTTATTGCACTGAAATGCACCGCGGCGTCTATTGTGATCCTTTTGAATCTTTCTGCGCTCTCAGGCCAGCCCGGCTCGTTCATCCTTCTTCTGAACTCGTCCAAATCATCCCTTTTAAGCGTCAGGCCAGCCGCCATCGGGTGTCCGCCGAAGCGTGACAGCAAGTCCTTAACCCCCATCAGCCTCTGGAAAATATCAAAGCCCTCAACGCTTCTGGCCGAGCCCTTTATATATCCCTCGTCAGCGCTGTCCGTCAGCACAATGGCCGGCTTGTAATATCTGTCCTTTATGCGCCCAGCCGCTATTCCGGCCACGCTCTCGTGGCACATGGGGCTGTATTCTATAATAACGTCCTCCTCGGGAACGCCGCCATATTTAGCTGTAATGCATTTAACGGCCTCCTCCGTGGCGTGCTTCCTTTCTTCATTCAGCTCTATAAGGCCGTCAAGTATGTCCTCGGCCTCCTCCCTGGACCCGGAAAAAAGCAGATCCATTACAAGCTGTGCCGTAGACATCCTGCCTCCGGCGTTAATAACAGGCCCTATAAAAAAGCCGACCCTGCCCACCGACAGTCTTTCCCCGGGCTTAAGGCACCTGTCCAAAAGCGCTCTCATTCCGTAGTTGTCCGTATCCTCCAGCACCCGGAAGCCTTCCTTTACTATAATACGGTTTTCGTCTGTCAAGTCCACAATATCGCATACCGTGGCGACAGCGGCGTACTGCAAAAGCCTTTCCAGCTCGTCCCTTCCCCTGCCGAAAATGCCGTAGAGCACCTCCGCCGCCTTATAGGCTATTCCTGCACCGCAAAGCTGCTTGAAGGGATAGGGGCAGTCGGGCCTTTTAGGGTCCACAACAGCGTCAGCCTCTGGAATAATGTATTTTGTTTCACCGTTTTCCTTAATATACTGCACCTCGTGATGGTCGGTAATTATTACCCTGAGACCCTTTTCCTTGGCGTAGCTGACAACCTGAGAGGCGGCTATGCCGTTGTCGCAGGTGAGTATCGTGTCTATCCCGTCCGAAAGCGCGGCGTCAACAATTCTTTCGTTTATGCCGTAGCCCTCGGCGGTTCTGTCGGGCACATCGTAGTCGGCCAGGCCCCCGCAGGCCCTTATTGCCGCCACCAGTATATAGCCCGACATACAGCCGTCCACGTCGTAATCCTGCACGACCCTTATTTTCCTGCCGTTTTCAATATCTTCCTTTAATATGGCCGCCAGCGCGTCCATGTCCTTCATATCCAGGGGGCTTCTCATGTCCTTAAGGGTGCCGTAAAGATACATGCTTATGTCCCCGTCCTCAATTATATCCCTGTTTCGTATTATCTTAGCGGTAATGGGGGATATGCCAAAACGCTTTCCTATGGCGGCAAAATCCGCCTTTTTATTCGCAATAAACCATTTTTCCATAATATTCACCAAAATTTAAGGCTGTCAATAAATTATCAACAGCCCGAATTTTATATATGTATTTTTATTGTCCCAAGGCGTTCAGCACAGCCAGCTTAATAACACGGCTGGAATCCGTAGCGCCGCTCACATCGTCGACCATAACGCTCTGCTCTGCCACAATGCTGTCTACAATATTTTCCGCGTCGTCGCCCTTCTGGGTTTTAAATTCCTCAAGAATAATCTTTTTGATTTCCTCGCCCTTTACAATTACCTGAACCTTTGCGTACAGCGTCTCAAAAAGATACTCTCCCTCATAGGTGCCGTCGGCAATGCCATCAAGCGAAATCTCGGAAACCGGAACCTCAACGACCTTGTCAAACTTCTGTCCAACGCCCTTGTAGAAGGATATTCCAAAGCCTATAGCAAAAAGCGTAATTCCCCATACCAATATAAGCAGACATTTTTTGAAAGCCATACTTCTGTAAAATCCAGCCATTATAAACTCCCCCAACATAATATCTTCTTCGACATATTATAGCATTAATATATGTACTTTTGCAACACAATTATTGCGACAACCCTCAACATGTGCATATTTTAGTACATTTTATTCACAATCATTAAAATTTATCCAAAACAAGGCTTTATAAGCAGGCTCAATTAATATTAATGCATAAATATTCAAATAAATGCCTGTTTTTTCTTATAAACGTATTGATTTTTGGATAAGTTCAATGTATACTTCATTTATATTAATTATATGGAGGATGAATCATAATGAAAGAAAAAATCGTACTCGCTTATTCGGGCGGACTTGACACATCTGTTATTATTCCCTGGCTTAAGGAAAACTACAACGACGCTGAGGTAATCGCCGTATGCGGAGATGTGGGACAGGGCAAGGAGACAGACGGCCTTGAGGAAAGAGCGCTTAAGACAGGCGCAAGCAAGCTTTACATAGAGGACCTTACAGAGGAATTTATTACAGACGCTATTTTCCCCTGCGTAAAGGCCAACGCCGTATATGAGGGCAAATATCTTCTGGGAACATCAATGGCAAGACCCATTATCGCAAAAAGGCTTGTTGAAATAGCCCGCAAGGAAGGCGCAACGGCAATCTGCCACGGCGCTACAGGCAAGGGCAACGACCAGGTTCGTTTTGAGCTTACAATAAAGGCTCTTGCTCCCGACCTGAAGATTATCGCTCCCTGGAGGCTTGACACATGGAAAATGGACTCACGTGACGCTGAGGTTAAATACCTTGAGGACAGGGGCATTCCCGCACCTGTAAAGGGTGACGACAGCTACAGCCGTGACAGAAACATCTGGCATTTAAGCCATGAGGGCCTTGAGCTTGAGGATCCTGCCAACGAGCCTAACTATGACCATATCCTCCAGCTTGGCGTATCACCCGAAAATGCGCCCGACAAACCTGCCTATGTAACTCTCGGCTTTGAAAAGGGCGTCTGCACAGAGCTTAACGGCAAAAAAATCGGTCCTGTAGAGCTTCTTAAGGAGCTTAACAAAATCGGCGGCGAAAACGGCGTAGGCATTGCGGACATCTGTGAAAACCGTGTTGTAGGCATGAAATCAAGGGGCGTTTACGAGACTCCCGGCGGAACAATTCTTATGTACGCCCACAGAGAGCTTGAGTACCTCACACTTGACAAGAAAACACAGGCCTTCAATGAAATCGCAAGCAATAAGTTTACAGAGCTTGTATACAGCGGCGAATGGTTTACACCTCTCAGAGAGGCGCTTTCAGCTTACTTTGACAGCGTAAACGAGACAACCACAGGCACAGTAAAGCTTAAGCTTTACAAGGGCAACATAATACCTGCCGGCACAACATCGCCTTATTCATTATATAACGAATCAATCGCCAGCTTTACAACAGGCGACCTTTACGACCATAAGGACGCCAACGGCTTCATCAACCTTTTCGGCCTTCCTCTCAAGGTTCGCGCGATGATGCTGCAAAACGCAGAGAAGAACAATAAGTAAGGAGTATTTGATATGAAGCTTTGGGGCGGACGTTTTACAAAATCAACCGACAGCTTTACCGACCATTTCCATTCCTCCATATCCTTTGACCAGAGGATGTATAAGGAGGATATAACGGGAAGCATAGCCCACGCGGCAATGCTTGGCAGACAGGGAGTAATCCCGGCGGAGGACTCCGAGCTTCTGCAGAAAACCCTTAAGGAGCTGCTTGCGGACATCGAAAGCGGAAAGGTCGAGTTTGACGAAAAGGCTGAGGACATTCATATGAATATAGAGACCATGCTGATTGAGCGTATCGGCGACGTGGGCAAAAGGCTGCACACGGGCAGAAGCCGCAACGACCAGGTGGCCCTTGACATAAGAATGTACAACAAGGAACAAATTATTAATATTAAAAAGCTCCTTCTGGAGCTGATAAGGGCTTTAAACGACATAGCAGAGGCAAACATTAACACCATAATGCCCGGCTACACACATCTGCAAAGGGCACAGCCCGTAACTCTGGCGCACCATGTGCTCGCCTACTGCGAAATGTTCAAGAGGGATATTGACAGACTGGACGATACCTACAGGCGTACAAATGTAATGCCTCTTGGTTCAGGCGCCTTAGCCGGAACAACCTACCCCCTTGACCGCCAGTATGTGTGCGATGCGCTGGGCTTTGACAGCATTTCCCTTGACAGCATGGACGGCGTGTCCGACAGGGATTTCTGCGTTGAGCTGCTTTCAAGCCTTTCGATGGTTATGATGCACTTAAGCCGTTTCTGCGAGGAAATAATACTTTGGAGCAGCCACGAGTTTAAGTTTGTTGAGCTTGACGACGCCTATTCCACAGGCTCCAGCATAATGCCGCAGAAAAAAAATCCCGACATGGCGGAGCTTATAAGAGGCAAGACAGGCCGTGTTTACGGCCATCTTATGGGAAGCCTTACCATGATGAAGGGGCTTCCGCTGGCCTATAACAAGGATATGCAGGAGGACAAGGAGTCTGTATTTGACGCCGTTGATACGGTTAAGATGTGCCTTCCCGTATTCACAAATATGATTAAGACTGCTGTTTTCAATAAGGACAATATGTATAACGCGGCCAAGGGCGGATTTACAAACGCCACCGACGCGGCTGACTGGCTCGTTAAAAAGGGCGTGCCCTTCCGTGACGCACATGCGATACTCGGACAGCTTGTGCTTTACTGCATAAACAATAATACGTCTCTTGAGGATTTAAGCCTTGATGAGTTTAAGGCGATTTCCCCTGTATTTGACGAAAGCGTATATGACGCGATTTCCGTTGAGAAATGCGTGCAGGCAAGAAATATTCCCGGCGGACCCTCGCCCGAATATATTAAAACGCTGATAGAAAAGAACAAAGAATATTTAGGATAATATAAAGCCCTTCCAGCTTATTGGAAGGGCTTTTTTATATCCTGAAATATTCTTTTTGTGTAAATTGAAATACTTATTCTAATTGACCGTATTTGGCCTCGTGTTCCCTTATTGCCTTTTGAATTAAATATATAATCTCACTGCTTATAGAACGGGCATTAAATTCAGCAAGCAATTTTAACTTTTTATGAGTTTCCTTATTTATTTTAATACCTAAATGCTTGTCCTTTTCCATAATTGCGCCTCAATTCCTTGTTTTAATCAGCATTATATCATTATGGTTTATAATGTCAAATCATCTAACTTTTACCGAGTACAATTGAATTTCTACAAAAATTTGACCGAGTAAAAGATTTAAAGAAATATTCATACTTATTGTTTTGTTTTATCTTTAAAACTTTGTATATTATGTACTATTATTTTTAATATTCATTATATCCCCTTTTTAAAAACATATCTTGTTTTATCTTAAATTCAGATATGATAATTTATGAGGCTATTTTTTTGCCTATGCGAGGGGGACAACCTCAGAGTTGCGAAGCCCGGATTTCCCCCTCGCGCTCCCC
>OHAS01001695.1_pt1 | contig 17056 bp, 13 predicted proteins | sample 1577131 | NCBI WGS metagenome assembly OHAS01 (sample SAMEA3541566, study PRJEB24748) | human gut metagenome | biome: human gut; feature: human-associated habitat; material: faeces | place: China | collected 2012 | reverse complement strand
ACCGCAGGAAGCTTGGATACGCCTAGGCGCGGTCCAAGAAATCGTCCGCACCCCCTTTTGCCTGTCAAAAGCCTCATCTACTCCGTATTCCACCGCAACTTTTTGTGAGGGTCGGGATTGAAGGTGGAGAGTGCGAGCGAGCGCGAATGCAGCGGATACTGATACGATAAGTACGTTAGCAACTGCCGCCGAGCGGCTCAAACGAAAGGAACCCTGTATGGAGTCCTCCGCCTACTCGATGCTCTTTAGCCCGATCAAGGTCGGTACGACCGAGGTCAAGAACCGCGTCTTTATGCCGCCGGTGTCCACCAACCTGGCCGACCACGGCTATGTGACCGACGATCTGGTCGACCATTACCGCGCCCGTGCCAAGGGCGGCGTGGGCCTCATCATCACCGAGGTCGTAACGGTTGAGCCCACCTATACCTATCTGCCGGGCGACATGTGCTGCTACGACGACACGTTTATCCCTGGCTGGGAAAAGCTCGCCACGGCCGTCCACGAGTACGGCTGCAAGATCATGCCGCAGCTCTTCCACCCCGCCTACATGGCCTTTAACATTCCGGGCACGCCGCGTCTGATCGCTCCGTCCTTTGTGGGCCCGTCCTATGCCCGCGAGGCGCCGCGCCCCATCACGGTCGACGAGATCCACGAGCTTACTCATCAGTTCGGTGACGCTGCCGTTCGTATGCAGAAGGCTGGCGTCGATGGCGTCGAGGTCCATGCGGCGCACGCCCACGGCATGCTCGGCGGCTTTTTGACCCCGCTCTATAACAAGCGTACCGACGAGTACGGTGGCTCGCTCGACGCCCGCATGCGCTTCCTGCTCGAAGTCATCGCCGAGATTCGCGAGCGCTGCGGCAAGGACTTTATCATCGACGTCCGTATCTCGGGCGATGAGTACACCGATGGTGGTCTGACCCTCAACGACATGATCTATGTCTCGCGTCGCCTGGAGAAGGCTGGTGTCGACATGATCCACGTGTCGGGCGGCACCACTATCAAGCGCGGCTCTGCGATTCCCGCCGCCGGTACCCAGCAGGCCTCGCACGCCGCCTGCTCGCGCGAGATCAAAAAGCACGTGAACATTCCCGTCGCCACCGTCGGCCGCATCAACGAGGCCTGGATCGCCGAGGAGCTGATCGAGGACGGCGCTGCCGACATCTGCATGATGGGCCGCGCCAATCTGTGCGATGCCGAGTTCTGTAACAAGGCCGCTGCCGGCAACGCCGATGATATCCGTCCCTGCATCGGCTGCCTGCGCTGCCTGAACGGCATCATGTTTGGCAAGCGCATCTCCTGCACCGTCAACCCGGACGTGGAGCGCGACGAGGCCGGCTACGAGCCTGCCGCCGAGGCCAAGAACGTACTGGTTGTGGGCGCTGGTCCTGCGGGCATGGAGGCAGCCTACATTGCCGCCAAGCGCGGTCACAATGTGGTGCTCGTGGATAAACAGGACGAACCGGGCGGCGAGATGCGCATCGCGGCCGTTCCGCCGGCAAAGCAGGAGCTCACGCGCGTGATCAAGTACCAGTATCGTCGCCTGGCCGAGGCCGGCGTGAAGTGCGTATTTGGCACCGAGCTTACTGCCGAGGACATTCAGAGCGATTACGCCGGCTACGAGGTTGTCCTGGCTTATGGCGCCGAGCCCATCGCTCCGGCCTTCATGCAGGGCTTTAAGCAGGTTATGACGGCCGACGACCTGCTGGGCGGCAAGGCTTTCCCGGGTAAGAAGATCGTCATCGTGGGCGGCGGCACCGTTGGCTGCGAGACGGCCGATTACCTGGCCCCGTTGGTCAACGACCTTTCGCCGGCCAATCGCGACGTCACCGTTATCGAGATGACCAAGACGCTCGCCGCCAACGAGGGTGGTGCCGGTCGCGCGGTGCTCATCACGCGCATGCTCTCCAAGGGCGTTCACGTGCTGACCGAGGCCAAGGTGACTGAGATTACCGAGGACGCCATCAGTTACGAAAAGGACGGCGAAGTCCACACCATCGCCGACGCCGATACGCTGGTGCTTGCCATGGGCTACCGTCCTAACACCAAGCTGGCCGATGACCTTGCCGCTGCCGGCGTTGCCATCCACGTGCTGGGCGATGCCCAGAAGTGCGGCAACATCCGCGACGCCATCGGCGACGGCTACAAGATCGCCTGCGAACTCTAGCTAACCCCTTGGTGCATGGGGGACGAGTGTCTCTGTGCCTTCCGATAGCAAAACAGCGGCGGCGTCCCGGGTTTCGGGATGCCGCCGCTTGCTCTCGTGATCCTGGCGGCGCAAGCGGTCCCTATTTCACCGCAACCGAGCGGACGGGGGATGCGATAGTATAACGTGATGACATTCGGCAAACCGTGGGCTTCATCCGAGGGCTTTATGGAACAACACCAGCATTATCAGAGCTTGCAAGATCAGGCATACAACGCATTGCGCTCCAAGATCATCTATGCCGAGCTCAAGCCCGGTACGCGCCTTTCGGCGATTGGTCTGGAAAAGGAGACGGGAATCGGGCGCACGCCCATTCGCGAGTCTTTTGTGCGCTTGCGTGAGCAGGAGCTGGTGGAAACGCGTCCCAAAAGCGGCACCTATGTCTCAAAAATCAGCATGGAGCGCGCCGAGAACGCCTGTTTCTTGCGCGAGAAACTCGAGAGAAGCGTGCTCATTAAATGCTGCTCTGCCGCCACGCCCGAGCAAAAGCAGCGGCTCAAGCAGATTCTTGCCGAGTCCGAATCGCTCGACCATCGCGAAACGCGTCGCTTTTTCGACTTGGATAACCTGTTTCATGAGACGTGTTTTGTGATTGCCGGCCGCCACATGTTGTGGGATTGGATGAAGAGCGTCAACACGCATTTTGAGCGATATAACTGGTTGCGTATGGTGTCGCAGGATTTGGATTGGGAGCCGATTCGTCGGCAGCATCGCCGGATTCTCGAGGCCATTAAGAGGGGCGATACCGACACGGCGAGCTATCTGGCAGAGACGCACTTGCACCTGATGCCCGAAGAGCAAGGTCCGGTTATCGCCTTGCATCCCGACTATTTTGAGCTGTCTAAAGACTCGGCTATCTAACTCGCGCCCTTTATTTGCTGCGGTGAAATTAAGATCGTTCTGCGGCTCTGGTGGCGTAGGCAGTTCGTATAAATGCCTAAAATGGCTCAGGTTGCCGACAATGGGGAAACGGGGTGCGCTATGGCGCAGATGAGAATCAAGGACATTGCCGCCGAGGCGGGCGTGAGCCCGGCCACGGTCTCGCGCTACCTCAATAACCGCCCCGGGCAGATGACCGAGGAAACCCGCGCCCGCATCGCGGCGGTTATCGAGCGCACCGGCTATCGCCCGCGTGCCGCCGCGCGCAATCTGCGCAGCTCGCGTACCAATCTCATCGGCGTGATCTTGGCCGACATCGCTAACCCGTTCTCCAGCGCCATGCTCGAAGGGCTTTCCGCCAGCGCCGCCGCACGCGGCTGCTCGCTCATGACGGCCATTAGCGGCAACGACCCCGCCAAGGAGGCAGAGTCGCTCACCAGACTTATCGATGCCGGCGTGGACGGCCTGGTCGTCAACACCTGTGGTGGCAACGACAAGGCGATCGCCGCGGCCGCGGGGCACCTGCCCGTTGTGCTGCTCGACCGCGACGTTGCCGACGGAGGTGTCGATCTGGTGACATCTAACAACCGTGAGCTAGTTGCCGGCCTGGTAGACGCCTTGGCCGCTGCTGACAGCGAGCGCCTGTGCCTGCTCACCGAGGCAAGCGACGGCAGCCCCGTGCGTCGCGAGCGCGCCGAGGCCTTTGTCGACGAGCTTTCGCGCCGCGGTCTTGCGGGCGAGGTCGTCACCCTGGCCGACGGTGGCGCCGCGGGTGTCGGCCGCCTGGATGAGGCCATCCGCGAGTACGCAGGTAAAAAGCTCGGCCTTATCGCCGTCAACGGCTTGGTCTTTCTGCGCCTGACCGAGGCGCTGGCACAGTTGGGACCCTCGTTGCCGGCGGGTCTCAAGATTGCTACGTTTGACGACTATCCCTGGAACCACGTGCTCTTTGGCGGTGTGACCACGGCCGCGCAGGACACCCCCACCATTGCCGAGCGCGTGGTCGAGCGTCTCTCCGAGCGCATCGACATCGTTACCACTACGGTGGGCGACGCCGCAAAGCTCGCCCCCAAGCGCATCGAGATACCCGGCCACATCGAACACCGCGCTTCGACCTCGCGCTAGCCTGTGTGATATTATATAGACAATGTCATACAGGAGGTGCCCATGGCTGCGTCTGTACTGAGTGTGCGAGTGGACTCGTCAATTAAAGATTCATTTGCCGAGCTATGCGAAGAACTCGGCATGACTTCGTCTGTTGCAGTCAATATGTTTATGAGGCAGATGCTGCGCGAGCGCTCGCTGCCGTTTGTTCCTTCACTTGGTAAAAACTCTGCGAGCGAAAACGTCGCCGCAGACATTTTGGATATTGCTCAGATTGAGTCCGCCGTCCGCGAGGCGGCCAGCCCGATTCCCGCCATCAAAACCGTGATTCTTTTTGGTTCGTATGCCCGTGGCGAGGCGCGTGTCGATAGTGATATCGACTTGCGTCTCGAAGTCGATCGCGAGCAGGGCTTTGGTCTATTCGCGTTGTCGGCATTCGGCGAGGCGGTGCGCAAAGAAACTGGGAGGCAGGTTGACCTCGTCTCGAGCGACCATCTTGATGGCGATCTTGCCGCGGTAATCGAGCGCGAAGGAGTGATCCTTTATGATCGCGCGTAAGTCAGACTGTCTCCGCGCCCAAGAGGTCTTGGATGCCATCTCTGAAACGAACGAGCGCATCAAGGCCTTTGGTATCACCGAGGACCAGTTTCTGCATGCAAATGACGTGCGGACGAGGGCGTTGGCGGACTCCCTTTTGATGTGTGCGCTTAGGGTGACGGAAGAAGCGGGCAAGTTGTCAGAACGCTCGCAGCGGCTTCATCCCGAAATTGAGTGGCGTGGAATTATCGGCATGAGAAATTATCTTGCGCATGATTACGGCAATGTCGACCGCTCGGTTGTTTGGGATGCAGTGACGATGGAGTTCCCTGCGCTGGAACGAGCCTGTAGGCAAATTGTCTCCGAATCCGAGCGATAGTTACTTGTCATACCCGCCTGCTCAAGCACGTTTTTTGAGCGCTTGATACGCTTTAACCCTGCGGAAACATTTTTCTGCGATAGTATCTGCGATATAGACCAGTCGAAACCCGCCCGAAAGAAAGGGGAGCGACATGAACCAGCAGAACATCGATTACGTACTCCGCTCCGTAGAGCAGCGTGACATCCGCTTTGTGCGTCTGTGGTTTGTCGACATTCTCGGCCGCCTCAAGAACTTTGCCATTAGCCCCGAGGACCTCGAGGTCGCTTTTGAGGAGGGTATTGGCTTTGACGGCTCCGCTATCGAGGGCTTTGCCACGCCCGAGGAAGCCGACATGCTGGCGTTCCCCGATGCTTCGACCTTCCAGATCCTGCCGTGGCGCCCGAGCCACAACGGCGTAGCCCGCGTGTTCTGCGACGTGTGCACTCCCGATCGCAAGCCCTTCGCCGGCGACCCGCGCGATGCCCTGCGCCGCATGTTCCGCAAGGCCGAGAAGGCTGGCTATCTGCTCAACGTGGGTGCCGAGCTGGAGTATTACTACTTCCCCGACGAGCACACCCCCGAGCCGCTCGACAACGTGGGCTACTTCGATCTTTCGGTGAGCGATGCCGCCCGCGACCTGCGTCGCAACACGGTCCTCACGCTCGAGAAGATGTCCGTGCCCGTGGAGTACACCTTCCACGCCGCCGGTCGCTCGCAGCACGGTATGAGCCTGCGCCATGCCGAGGCCCTGAGTATGTCCGACGCCATCACTACGGCCAAACTCATCATTAAGCAGCAGGCCTACGAGAGCGGTTGCCACGCCTCCTTTATGCCCAAGCCGTTGGCTGGCGAGGACGGCAGCGCTATGTTCCTGTGCCAGTCGCTATTCGACCACGACGGCAACAACGTGTTTTGGGGCGAGGACGACGAGAAGTACCACCTCTCCGAAATCGCCAAGCACTACATGGCCGGCATCTTGGCGCACGCGCGCGAGATCAGTGCCATCACCAACCCCACGGTCAACTCGTACAAGCGCATCACCACGGGTGGCGACTCCGTGCCGCAGTACGCTACGTGGGGCCTGCGCAACCGCGCGAGTATGGTCCGCATTCCGGTCTACAAGCCCGGCAAGCCGCTGTCCACGCGCATCGAGCTGCGCAGTCCCGACCCCATGGCCAACCCGTACCTGGTCAACGCCGTCACGCTGGCGGCTGGTCTGGACGGCATCGAGCGCAAGCTGGAACTCCCGCCCGAGGCCACGGCCGAGACGCTCAAGCTTACCGACCGTCAGATGGTCGAGGCCGGCTACGCGCCGCTGCCTCGCTCGCTCAAAGAGGCGCTCGACGTGTTTGAGGACTCGCAGTTTATGAAGGATGCTCTCGGCGAGCACATCCACAGCTTCTTCCTCAAAAAGAAGCGCGACGAGTGGCATAAGTTTGAGTCTACGATCACCGAGTGGGAGATCAAGCACTATCTGGCGAACTCCTAATCGCGCTGGCTTGTTCCAGTACGATTGAGCTCATTTCTTTGGAGGCCGATATGTCCGAAAAGAGTGCCCTGTTCATGGCGCGCACGACGCGCTTCCACGAGTTTGCCCGCAGCCTGACGACCACCCTGGGTGTCGAGGTGAGCCTGGCAACCCCCGATTCGCCGACTGCGGCGCACGACTTTGACCTGCTGATTCTCGATTCAGATGGCATCCGCAGCGACCGCATCGATCAGATTGCCAAGTGGCTTGACGATCGTGGTGGCGTCCCCATGTTGGTGATCGTTGACGACGAGGCGCTCGGTACCCTGCGCCTGCCGAATCACGCGCATGCCGACTTTGTGTGCCCCACGGCGACGCCCAACGAGCTCAAGGCTCGCGCGCAGCGCCTGATGGGCGAGGAGGAGACCGTCACCGCCGATGATGTGCTCAACATCGATAACCTCGAGATTAATCTGGCTACCTACCAGGTGACACTCGATAACGAGCCCATCGACCTGACGCTGATGGAGTACTCGCTGCTGAGCTTTTTGGCGACGCACCCCAACCGCGCCTACAGTCGCGAGGTGCTGCTGCACCGCGTATGGGGCTTTGAGTACTGCGGCGGCACGCGCACCGTCGACGTGCACATCCGACGCATCCGCTCCAAGGTGGGCCCGCAGATCGCGGCGCACATCACCACCGTCCGCGGCGTGGGATATCTGTTTAAGGACTAGATTTCCACCACAAAGGGGACAGGCACCTTTGTGGTGGTTTTGCCGCAGGTGCGGGTTCCCTTCGAGTTTGCAGCAGAACTTAAGCCTTCCTAAAAGATTGCGTTCTCGTACACGTACGCCCGCATATTGGGGTACAACTCAACGTGAACAATGATGGCCCGCCACGTGTTTGGCGGGCCATTGGTTATTTGACGAAAGGATCGCAGCTATGAGCGAGAACGATTCCCAGCGTCCCCAGGATGTTGGCAATGCCGGCGAGACTCAGCAGCAGCCGCGCGTGCAGGTGGAGTCGACGCCTGCCGACGGCAACAACATTCCCTACGTGCAGGCCTACGACACGCAGACCGGAAAGCCGCTGGGCAGCCAGCAGGTTGTAAACAAGCACACGGTGGTCAAGACCAAGACCAAAAAGCTGCCGATCTTTATTACGGCGCTCGCCGGCTGCGCCTGTGGCGCCCTGCTGGTCATTGCGCTCATTATGAGCGGTACGCTCAACATTGGCGGCGGCAAGAATGCCGTGACGGCGGGTGCTTCGGGTTCATCGACGCAAAAGATCACCATCGATTCCGAGGACACCACGCTGGCCGAGGCCGTTTCTGCCAAGGCCCTGCCCTCCGTGGTTTCCATTACCGCCACTTCGAGCGGCGGCCAGAATGGCTCGCTTTCGCAGTCTGCCGACGAGTCGGACAACTCGGGCAGCGTCGGTTCGGGCGTGGTGCTCGATACCGAGGGCCACATCCTCACCAACAACCACGTGGTCGATGGCTATGACCAGTACGTGGTGACCATGGACGACGGCACCACCTACGAGGCCGAGTTCGTGGGCAACGATGCCTCGAGCGACCTAGCCGTCATCAAGCTCAAGGACGCCGACGCCTCCAAGCTCACGCCGATCGAGATTGGTGACTCCTCCAAGCTCAACGTGGGCGAGTGGGTCATGGCGATCGGTTCGCCGTTTGGCAACGAGCAGTCTGTCTCCACCGGTATCGTCTCGGCGCTCTACCGCTCCACGGCCATGAGCTCTACCAACGGTAACACCATCTATGCCAACATGATCCAGACCGATGCCGCCATCAACCCGGGCAACTCCGGCGGCGCGCTCGTTAACGACAATGGCGAGCTTGTGGGCATTAATTCGCTCATCGAGAGCTATTCGGGCTCCAGCTCGGGCGTGGGCTTTGCCATTCCGGTCAACTATGCCAAGAACATTGCCGACCAGATCATCGACGGCAAGACGCCGGTGCATCCGTACCTGGGCGCCACGCTTTCGAGCGTCAATGCACTTAACGCCCGCACCAACAAGCTGAGCACCGATAGCGGCGCGTATGTGGCAAGTGTCGTCGAAGACGGTCCTGCCGCCAAGGCCGGCATTCAGGAGGGCGACGTCATCACCAAGCTGGGTGACGACGAGATTACGAGCGCCGATGGCCTGATCATCGCACTGCGCAGCCACGAGGTGGGTGAGAAGGTCGAGATCACGCTCATGCGCGGCAAGGAAGAGAAGAAGGTCACGGTTGAGCTGGGCTCCGACGAGGAGCTGCAGAACCAGCAGCAGAACGACAGCGCGACCGATACCGGCAACGGCGGTATTACCGACGAGCAGCTGCGCCAGTATCTGGAGGAGCTGCTTGGCCAGCAGGGCCAGGGTCAGGGCAACGGCCAGGGTTTCTAACGAGCTGTATCGCACATATCGAAGCCAGAGGGGCTGTTCCGCCAGCGCGGGACAGCCCCTCTTTTCGCGATGATCCCTTGGAGACGGAGGAAAACGGATCATTTAGAAACGGCAAGGGCATGGTTTGAACGCGCGATCCGCTCCAGTTTGATGGCTGCCGATTCGGTGCGGTTTGAGACCGCTATTCGGCCCCATGGTGACCGGTGGTACTCTTGTATCCGTTTGAAATCGAGCGAAGGAGTGCCGCTATGGAGCAATCGAGCCTGTTTGGTGACGGCGTGGACATCGATACCGAAACGCCCGCGAGCACGGATACCGCTGCACCGGCCGATGCCCGTGCCCAGGCGGCAGCGCGTGCGGCCGAGCTGCGCCACGAGCTCGATTACCACGCCTATCGCTACTACATGCTCGATGCGCCCGAGATCACGGACGCCGCCTTTGACAAAATGCTCGTTGAGCTGCAGCAGATCGAGGCGACCTACCCCGACCTGGTGACGCCCGACAGCTATACCCAGCGCGTGGGCGGCTACGTGAGCGAGCAGTTTACGCCGGTCACGCATATGGCGCGCATGTATTCCATGGACGATGCCATGGATCTGGACGAGCTCGACGCATGGCTCCAGCGCACCGAGGATGCGCTCGGTGCCGGCAGCGTCACCTATACCTGCGAGCTTAAGATCGACGGTCTGGGCGTGGCGCTTACCTACCAAAACGGCACCTTTGTGCGCGCCGCTACACGTGGCGATGGCACCACGGGCGAGGACGTGTCGCTCAACGTCCGTACCATCAAGGATGTGCCCATGCACCTGTCCGAGCCGGCGCTCGCCCACATGGGCATCGACCGCGAACGTACCATCGAGGTACGCGGTGAGGTCTACATGCCCAAGGGCAGCTTTGTGCGTCTGAACGACGAGGCCGATGCCGAGGGCCGTGGCCCCTTTGCCAACCCGCGCAACGCCGCTGCAGGATCCCTGCGCCAAAAAGACCCCAAGGTCACGGCGCGTCGCGACTTGGCCACCTTTATCTACGCCATCGCCGATACCGATCCGCTGCACGTCCACAGCCAGCGCGAGTTTCTGGACTGGCTGCGTAGCGCTGGCTTTAGCGTCAACCCCAACGTTGCCCGTTGCGCCACGCCGGCCGAGGTCCACGAGTTCTGCGCCCAGGCCCTCGAGCATCGCGGTGACCTGGACTACGACATCGACGGCGTGGTCGTAAAGGTTGACAGCTTCCAGCAGCAGCTCGACCTGGGCTTTACTGCCCGCGCACCGCGCTGGGCCATTGCCTTTAAGTTCCCACCCGAGGAAAAGCAGACCGTCCTGCGCGAAATTCGCATCCAGGTGGGTCGCACCGGTGTGCTCACGCCGGTCGCAGAGTTCGACCCGGTGACGGTCGCCGGCTCCACCATCGCGCGCGCCACGCTGCACAACATCGACGAGATCCGCCGTAAAAACGTGCGCGAGGGCGACACTATCATCGTGCACAAGGCGGGCGACGTGATTCCCGAGGTCGTGGGCCCCGTGCTCGACAAGCGCCCGGCCGACAGCGTTGACTGGCAGATGCCCGAGGTCTGCCCCGTGTGCGGTAGCCCCGTGGTCCATGAGGACGGTGAGGTGGCCTACCGCTGCGTGTCCATTGATTGCCCCGCGCAGCTCAAGGAGCGCCTGCTCCACTGGGTGAGTCGCGGCTGTATGGACGTGGACGGCTTGGGCGACGAGATCGTCGACAAGATGATCGCCGCCGGTCTGATCCATGATGTCGCGGACTTCTACCAGCTCACGGTCGACGACATCGCCGGCCTGGACACGGGCCGCGTGTACGCCAGCTCCAACAGCAAAAAGGGCGTCAAGAAGGGCGACCCCATTCCGGTGGGCCTCAAGACGGCCGAGAAAATCATCGCCGAGCTCAACAAGTCCAAGAGCCAGCCGCTCGGTCGCGTGCTGTTTGCCCTGGGCATCCGCCATGTGGGCAAGAGTGTGGGCGAGGTTATCGCCGAGCGATTCCTGTCGATTGACAAGCTCATCTTGGCGAGCGAAGAGGACATCGCCGAGTGTGAGGGCATCGGTCCCAAGATTGCGGCGAGCGTCAAGCAGTTCCTGGCCGTGCCCGAGAACCTTGCCGTGCTGGAGCGCCTGCGTCAGACGGGCCTGTCGCTCGAGGTCGACTTGGGCGCCGCTCATGCGCAAGCCGCAGCCGACGCTGGCGTGGCAGGCGAGCTCGCCGACACCCAGCCGCTCGCGGGCCTGACGTTTGTGCTGACTGGCACGCTCGTCAACCGCACTCGCGACGAGGCGGGCGCGGCGCTCAAGGTGCTTGGCGCCAAGGTTTCGGGCAGCGTGTCGAAGAAGACGAGCTATCTGGTCGCCGGCCCCAAAGCGGGCTCCAAGCTCACCAAAGCCGAGCAGTTGGGTGTGCCCGTACTGGACGAGGATGCGCTCGAGCGGATCTTGGCTACTGGCGAGGTGCCCCGGGCTTAGCGCATCGATAACCAAATTGAAGATCCGCCCGGAAAGCATGATACCTTTCGGGCGGATTTTATTTGGACGGGGAAACGGGCACCGTGATCTGCGTCACGTAGGTTGCCGGGTCGTCGCTGATGATGTCGTCGATGAGGGCGATTTCGCGTCGCCCCGCTACGCCACCAGCTTGTCAAAAGCCCCGCGCCGGTTGAGCACGGTAAATGCAATCACGCAGATGCCCGCCGACAGAATCGACCCGCACGGCGAGGCGATGCCCATGGGGAACAGCGTGTCGGAATAGGCGTTCGACAGCAGCCATGCGCCGGGCACGCGAATGAGCACCACGGCCAGCACGTTGTGCGCAAAGCCAATGTAGCTCTTGCCATACGCAGCGAAAAAGCCGCTAAAGCAAATGTGGATGCCGGCAAAGATCGCGTCGAGAATATAGCTGCGCATATAGCCGGTACCGGCGGCGACTACTGCAGCGTCCTTGGCAAAAAAGCCGATAAACGCCGGCGCCACCAGCCACATCAGCACCGTGATCAGGCAGCCGTACACCACCGAGATGGTCATGGCGTCCTTGAGTACCTGACGCGCGCGGTCGCCCTTGCCCGCGCCGGCATTTTGCGCCGTGAGCGCGCTGACGGTGGCACCCATGGAGCTCGGCACAATGAACAAAAAGCTGATCATCTTCTCGACCAGGCCCACGGCGGCGGCGTCGACCAGGCCGCGGTGGTTGGCGATGACGGTGATAAACATAAACGCCACCTGGATGCAGCCGTCCTGCACGGCCACGGGCACGCCGATCTTAAGAATGCTGCCGAGCACCTCGGGCTGGGGGCGCAGGTCGCTGCGCTTGAGGTGAATGTGCGTTCGACGGCTCTTGAGCCACACAAGCGCGAGGGCAACGCTAGCCGTCTGCGCGGTCACCGTGCCGAGCGCCGCACCCACGGGGCCGAGCCCCATGTGGCCGATAAACAGAAAGTCGAGCGCGATGTTAATGATGCATGCCACGCCGATCACGTACATAGGCGAGCGCGAATCGCCCAGCCCGCGAAAGATGGCCGAAAGAATGTTGTACGCGGCAATAAACGGAATGCCGACAAAGCAGATACGCAGGTAGGCGGCAGTGCCTTCGACGGCTTCGGCGGGAGTGCCAATGAGCGCCACGATCTGCGGGCAAAGCGCGAGCAGGACAGCGGCCAGTACCACCGAGACACCCATAAACAGCGTGATGGTATTGCCGATGGCGGTCTCGGCGCGGTCAAACCGGCGCGAGCCCACGGCGTGGCCGACGATGACCGTCGTTCCCATGGCCAGGCCCACGAGCGTCACGGTAATGATATAGAGCGTCTGCGCGCCATTGCCTACGGCGGTGATGCCGGCGGCGCCGCTGAACTGCCCCATCATGTACAGGTCGGCCATGCCGTAGAGCATCTGCAAAAAGTACGAGAGCATATAAGGCAGGGCAAAGACCGCGATGGTCTTGGGGACATTGCCGCGTGTGAGGTCGTGTTCCATGGGCGGGGCTTTCTGGCTTGGTCTGTTTACGTACCAGTGTAGTGAAAACCCTACAACGATTGTAGAGTCAAGGTTTGTGTTGGCGGCGGGGAGAAAAAAGTCACGCTCGCGTTCATTTCCAATTGAATACAGGGGCGCGTCCTGCGAGCTTGGCGCCTGCACTAGCATTGCAGAAATCGATTTCGGAGCACTTGACACCGATGCACGGCGCGCCATAATACCTGGGTTTGCGAACAACGTTTGATGGGGGATGAACCTGCGTGCGCAATCTCAAGATTTTGTTTTCCTATCTGGGGGCATACCGCCGCGATGCCATACTCGGCGTGTTCTTTGTGACGGCAGAGACGGCGCTCGAGCTGTTTATCCCGGTCATCATGGCAAATATCATCGATGTGGGCGTGCCCGCGGGCGACATCAACTACATGCTGTTGCAGGGCACGTATATGTTGGTATGCGCCGCATGTTCGCTGGTACTTGGCTTGGGCTATGCACGCACGTCTGCTCGCGTCGCCTCGGGGCTGGGCGCTAACTTGCGCGAGGCGGAGTACCGCAAGATCCAGACGCTCGCTTTTGGCAATCTGGATAACTACGACGCCAGCTCGCTCGTCACCCGCATGACTACCGATATCACCGTCATCCAAAATGCCATCGGCAATGGCTTTCGCCCCATGGTGCGCGGTCCCGTGACGCTCATCGTCGGCTTGGTCTATGCGCTGGTGCTGTCGCGTCCGCTCGCCACCGTTTTCGCGATCATCCTGCCGGTGCTGGCGATCGTGCTGGGCGTTATCACCTATCGCGTCAGTCCGCTCTACCGCCAGCTGCAGACCTCGATGGACCATCTCAACGGTGTGGTGCAGGAGGACCTCACCGCCGTGCGCGCCGTCAAGGCGTACGTGCGTGCCGAGCACGAGGAGGCCAAGTTCGATGCCGTCAATACCGAGCTTGCGCGCACCGCGACGAAGACCTTTGGCAACGCCGTGCTCAACCTGCCGGTGTTTCAGCTGTCGATGTACGTGGCGGCGCTTTCCATTCTGTGGATCGGCGGGCGCATGATTCTTGCCGGCGAGCTCGGCGTGGGCTCGCTCACGGGCTTTATGAGCTATGTGCTGCTGATCATGAACTCGCTCATGATGATTTCCAACGTGTTTTTGCTGCTCACGCGCGCACTTGCCAGCGTGGAACGCATCTCGCGGGTGCTCGACGAGCGTTCGCTTATCCAGGCGCCCGACGCTGCCGCTGCCGTGCACGAGGTGGCCGACGGAAGCATCGAGTTTCGCGACGTTTCCTTTAAATACCGCGCGGATGCAGCCGAGGATGTGCTCGAGCATATTGACCTTTGCATTGAAGCAGGCTCCACGGTGGGCGTGCTCGGCGGCACGGGCTCGGGCAAGAGTTCGCTTGTGCAGCTGATTGCGCGCTTGTACGACGCCACCGAGGGCACCGTGCTTGTGGGCGGACACGACGTGCGCGACTACGACTTGGCTACCTTGCGCGACGCCGTGGGTATCGTGCTGCAAAAGAACGTGCTGTTTACGGGTACCGTGCGCGAGAACCTGCAGTGGGGCAATCCACAGGCGTCGGACAATGAGCTCCTCGCGGCTTGCCGCGCGGCGTGCGTGGATGAGTTCCTCGATCGCATCGGCGGGCTGGACGGCTATCTGGGCCAGGGCGGTGCCGGTGTCTCGGGCGGGCAGAAGCAGCGCCTGTGCATCGCGCGTACATTGCTCAAGCATCCGCGTGTGCTCATCTTTGACGATTCGACCAGCGCGGTCGATATGGCGACCGACGCCAAGATCCGCGAGCATATCGCTCAGATTCCCAACACGACGGTGATTGTCATTGCGCAGCGCATTGCGAGCGTCATGGATGCCGATTGCATTGTGGTGTTGGACGACGGTCGTGTCCACGGCGTGGGCACGCACGAGGAACTGCTGGCGGGCGATGCCATTTATCAGGAGATTTACGCCTCGCAGATGGAGTTTGCGGGGGATGCGGGCATCGTGGATGGCGCAAATGCCCTGTCTTCCTCTGGCCCCAGTGGATCGCTTCAGGCTGCGAAAGGAGATGAGCATCGTGCCTAAGACATCCGCTCAGGCCCGTCCCGCCAATCTGGCGCAGACGCTTCGCCGCCTGCTCTCCTACATGGGGCATGCCAAGTTCTCGCTGCTCGTAGTGGGTGTGCTTGCCTCTGTGGCCGCCATCGCAAGCCTTGCCGGTACCTACATGGTGCGCCCCATCGTCAACGGTTTGGCAACGGGCGGCGAGGAACTGCTCGCCAAGCAGGTTATCTTTACCGCTGCCATCTACGCCGCGGGCGTGCTCTCGGCTCTGGGCTACTCACAGATTATGGTGCGCGCGGCCCAGCGCGTGGTCTCCGATATCCGCCGCGACCTGTTTGCGCACATCCAGATGCTGCCGCTGAGCTACTTCGACAGCACGCGCTCGGGTGACATCATGAGCTTCTTTACCAACGACGTCGACACCGTCTCCGAGGCGCTCAACAACAGCTTTGCCAACGTGTTTCAGGCGAGCATCCAGGTGGTCGGCACCACGGCCATGCTCATCATCCTCAACTGGCAGCTCACGATTATCACGCTCGTGTGCGATGTGGCCATTGTGCTGTACGCGCGCTACTCGGGCATGCGTTCCAAGCGCTTTTTTGCCGCCCAACAGGCGTCGCTGGGCGATTTGGACGGATATATCGAAGAGATGGTCTCGGGCCAAAAGGTCATCAAGGTCTTTAATCACGAACAGGCCAACGTGGCTGGTTTTGACGCGCGCAACCAAGAGCTGCGCCGCACCGGTGGTGCCGCGCAGGCCTACGCCAACTCGATGGTGCCCATGACCGTGGTGATCGGCTATGCCAACTACGCCATCGTTGCGGTGGCAGGCGGCATGCTCTGCATCAACGGTCTGGCCGATGTAGGTGCGCTCGCAAGCTACCTGGTCTTTGTGCGTCAGGCCGCCATGCCCATCAATCAGTTTACGCAGCTGGGCAACTTCTTGCTCAACGCGCTGGCCGGAGCCGAGCGCCTGTTTGCCGCCATGGATCTTGAGCCCGAGGTGGACGAGGGCTGCGTGGAGCTGGTGCAGACGGGCGACGCCGCGTGGGCATGGAAGATTCCCGAGGGCCAGGGCGTGGGCGCGTACGGGCACCTGCATGATGTGGCTGCCGTTGATGAGTCGGGCCGTGCGGTGGCTGCCGACGGCACCGAGCTCACGTGCGGCTTGGTCCCGCTCGCCGGCGACGTGCGCTTCCATGCCGTGGACTTTTCCTACGTGCCGGGCACCCGTGTGCTCACGGACCTCAACCTGTTTGCCAAACCGGGGCAAAAGATCGCCTTTGTGGGTTCCACAGGCGCAGGTAAGACGACCATCACCAACCTCATCAACCGCTTCTACGAGGTCGATGACGGCGAGATCACGTACGACGGCATTGACGTCAAGCACATTGCCAAGGCCAGCCTGCGCGGATCGCTCGGCATTGTGCTGCAGGACACGCACCTGTTTAGCGGCACCATTGCGCAGAACATCCGCTTTGGCAAGCTCGACGCGACTGACGAGGAGGTGCGCGCCGCAGCCGAGGCAGCCTGCGCGGATTCGTTTATCCGCCGCCTGCCTAGAGGGTACGACACACCGGTTACGGCCGACGGCGCCAACCTGTCGCAGGGCCAACGCCAGCTGCTCGCCATTGCGCGCGTGGCTGTTGCCGACCCGCCCGTGCTCATCTTGGACGAGGCCACGAGCTCTATCGACACGCGCACCGAAAAGCTCATCGAACGCGGTATGGACCGCATCATGCGCGGACGCACCACGTTTATGATTGCGCACCGCCTGTCCACCGTCCGCGACGCCGACGCCATCATGGTCCTCGAACACGGCCGCATCATCGAGCGCGGTACCCACGAAGAGTTGCTCGCCCAGCACGGCGAGTACTGGCAGCTGGCGCATGGCTTAAAAGAGTTGGATTAACCCGTTCGAGCACGATGCTTTGGCCCTTCCGTGCCCCTCACCTCGCCTCAAACCATCACAACATTCGACGTTTTTTGCCAAAAACGGGAAAAGCATCGAATGTTGTGATGGTTTGTATGCTGAGGATGGGCTTGGAAAGTCCG
>OHAS01001694.1_pt1 | contig 17066 bp, 10 predicted proteins | sample 1577131 | NCBI WGS metagenome assembly OHAS01 (sample SAMEA3541566, study PRJEB24748) | human gut metagenome | biome: human gut; feature: human-associated habitat; material: faeces | place: China | collected 2012 | reverse complement strand
GAGCATTAGCCTTCCAAGCTGAGGGTCGCGGGTTTGAGCCCCGTCTTCCGCTCTTCAAAGAGAATCTGAGAAATTAGATTCTCTTTTTTTGTATAACTTTAAACCTCTAAGAACATGGAAGATTCTCCAACGCAATCACACGTACTGCAATTGGCACACCCCCCTATCCCAATTGTCCGCATCGGAATCATAGGATTGGGGAATCGAGGGCTACTCACCCTGCAACGTTATCTGCAAATAGAAGGAACCGAAATCAAAGCTCTCAGCGAAATCAGGGAAGGTAACTTGAACAAAGCCCAACTCATACTCAAAGAAGCAAAGCACCCCGAAGCCACGGGATATACCGGACCAGGCGGCTGGCGAAAGATGTGTGAATGCAACGATCTGGATTTAATTTTTATCTGTACAGACTGGCTCACTCACACCCAAATGGCAACCTATGCAATGGAATGCGGCAAACATGTAGCTATCGAAGTTCCTGCCGCCATGAATATAGCCGAATGCTGGCAACTGGTCGATACAGCAGAAAAGACAAGACGCCACTGTATCATGCTGGAAAATTGCTGTTATGACCCTTTTGCCCTGACTACTCTCGAAATGGCACGTCAAGGTGTACTCGGAGAAATAATGCATGTAGAAGGAGCGTATATTCACGATCTCCGTTCCATGTATTTTGCCGAAGAGAGCGAAGGTGGTTACCACAATCACTGGGGAAAAAGATACAGTATCGAACATACAGGCAATCCCTACCCCACCCACGGACTGGGACCTGCATGTCAGATTCTCAACATCCACCGCAATGACAGAATGGAATATCTCGTATCCATGTCCACCCATCAGGCCGGCATGAGCGAGTATGCGCGGAAAAGATTCGGAGAGAACTCACCGGAAGCCCGTCAAAAGTATAAACTGGGAGATGTCAACACCACGCTTATCCATACCGCCAAAGGGAAAACGATCATGCTTCAGTATAATGTTTCGACTCCCCGCCCTTACAGTCGCCTGCAAACAGTATGCGGCACACTCGGCTTTGCACAAAAATATCCGGTACCATGCATTGCCCTGGATTCTCATGGAGATACTCCGCTTGAAGGCGAAGCACTGGAGACAGTATTAACTCGCTATAAACACCCTTTTAGCGCCACCATCGGCGAGGAAGCACATCGTAAAGGATTACCGAACGAAATGAACTATGTAATGGATTATCGGTTAATATATTGCCTGCGCAACGGACTGCCCCTTGACATGGACGTTTATGATGCAGCCGAATGGTCGTGTATCACCGAATTAAGCGAGAAGTCGGTATTGAACGGAAGTATTCCTGTAGAAATACCGGATTTCACCAGAGGTGTCTGGGAAAAACACAAACATTAGATTTTACCTATTTACCCCAATTAAACTATAAAAACACATGAGAACATTCCTATCATTAAAGACATGCTTACTATCTGCACTTTTACTTTGTGCAAACAGCATTTCGGCAAGCAAGATTATTTCCGTATCCGATTTCGGTTTGAAACCCGACAGCCGTATCAACGCAGTGCCATTTATACAAAAGGCAATCGATGCTTGCAAGCAATATCCAGGTTCCACACTTGTCTTTCCAAAAGGAAGATATGACTTCTGGGCACAACATGCTATCGAAAAAGATTATCACGAAACGAACACCTACGATGTTAATCCCAAAATTCTCGCCGTGCTATTGGAGCAGATCAATGATCTGACGATTGACGGTAATGGTTCTGAGTTTATTATGCATGGCCGGATGCAGCCATTCACTTTGGATCATTGCCGGAACATTACCTTAAAGAACTTCTCCGTCGATTGGGAAATCCCATTAACTGCGCAAGGTATTGTCACTCAATCTACCTCCGGATACCTTGAGATCGAAATCGACTCCCACCAATATCCTTATATCATAGAAAACAAACGACTGACTTTTGTCGGTGAAGGATGGAAAAGCAGTCTTTGGGCGATCATGCAGTTTGATCCCGACACCCATCTCGTCCTGCCAAATACAGGTGACAACTTAGGCTGGCGCTCATACGATGCAACAGAAGTAAAACCTGGATTAATACGCTTATCCGATCCTAAAAAGGAGGCTGATAAATTCTTCCCTGCGCCGGGTACGGTCCTTGTGTTACGACACAGCACCAGAGACCACGCCGGTATCTTCATTTACCACAGCATGGACACAAAACTAGAAAACGTAAAACTATTCCATACCTGCGGACTGGGAATTCTGTCACAGTATAGCAAGAATATATCTTTCAATGATGTACATATCATCCCTAACACTTCCAAGAAACGTGTGCTGAGCGGACATGACGACGGTTTCCACTTCATGGGATGCAGCGGATTACTCAAGATTGAGAACTGCAGTTGGGCAGGATTGATGGATGATCCTATTAACATCCATGGAACATGTTCCCGTATTATGGAAGTTCTTTCTCCTACCCGTATCAAATGCAAATTCATGCAGGACATGAGTGAAGGGATGGAATGGGGACGTCCGGACGAAACAATCGGATTTATAGAGCATAAAACCATGCGTACCGTAGCTACTGGTAAAATGAATAAATTTGAAGCACTAAATAAAGCTGAATTTATCATCGAATTATCAGCACCACTTCCAGCCGGAGTGGAAGCCGGATATGTAATAGAGAATCTGACCTGCACACCTGATGCAGAAATACGCAACTGCCATTTCGGAAGTTGCCGGGCACGTGGTCTGCTTGTATCTACTCCCGGCAAGGTTATTATTGAGAACAATGTATTCGAATCCAGCGGCTCTGCCATTCTGATTGCCGGAGACGCAAATGCATGGTACGAGTCAGGAGCTGTCAGAGACGTGCTGATACGTAACAATGATTTCCGTTATCCTTGCAATTCTTCGATTTATCAGTTCTGTGAAGCCGTGATCAGCATTGATCCGGAAATTCCGACATCGGAACAGAAGTACCCCTATCATCGCAATATCCGCATTGTGGATAATACCTTCCACCTATTTGATTATCCGATTCTCTTCGCACGGTCGGTAGACGGACTCACCTTCTCCTCCAATACACTCATACGTGATACGACTTACCAGCCTTATCACTATCGTAAAGAAGGTATTACGCTGGAAGCATGTAAATCTGTGGTTATTTCAAACAATAAGATTGAAGGGGATGTATTAGGACGTACTGTTAAAATTGAAAATATGAAACCTTCGGATGTCAAGATTAGCAAGAACCCTTTCTTTAAACTGAAAAAATAAAAAACACCATATAGGCAATTAAACGTATTCAGGCTCAAGCATGAGCATGAATACGTTTGAGTCTTTATCCCATAAATACAACAAATAAAGGAAGGTTCTCTTTGATGAACTTCAATGCTAAGGTAATCTGCCGTTCTATTGCTTTTTCACTGACTGCACAACGTTCCGCGATTTCCCGATTAGATAGATGCTCTTCGCGGCTCATTCTAAAGATCTGCTGCCGTCTGGCCGGAAGTTGCGAAATCAATTTATCAATATAGTTCTTCAAATCAGCAGCATCCAATTCCTCTTCTATATCATAAGAATTTTCAAGTCCTTTCAGAACTGTCATTTTAAAATTCAGCTCATTAAAATGTCTACGCGAATAATTGAATATAATATTACGGGTAATCATAAAAAGCAACCCATCAAAATTCTTGGTAATATCAAGAAACTCTTTGGACTCCCAAACTTTCACAAAAACATCCTGAACTACTTCTGAAATCACGGAAGATGAAGTGACATAAAGTCGTGCAAAGTTATAAACCTTCAGCCAATAAAGGTCATACAGCAAAGAAAATGCAGCCGCATCTCCCGCTTTTACCTTTTCCAGAATTATTGTCTCCTCCATCTCTTTTCAATTGTGTTACAAAAATAAAGAAATAACCATTAACCACAACATTTTTTTTGATTTTTATTTATAATAAAGTTACCTTTTTTCCTTTAATAATGTCTTCAAAATCTATTCTAATTATTAATTTCAACTAAGTTCTGTTAGAACTAAGATAAAAAAATGACTTTTCGAAAAAAAAACTTCTTTTTGGTTAGTGATTAATTTGTTGAATATTAGCTTATTATGATTTTAATGATAGTTTTGCTATTTTTTTTATCGAAGGGATGTGGGGGTAGACTTAACTCAAGTGTATTTATAATATACGAGTAATAATAAATAGAATAATAACAAAGTAAGATAGGATGGATAAAGATACAAAGATGAGTTTGATTAAAGATTTGCTGGCAGGACGGCTGACTAAAAAGCAGCGAAGAAGCTATGCTGACCTGGAATCAGTGGATAGAGAACTTAAAATACAATGGAATGAATCAGAAAATAAAGCTATAGATTTTAAAATAAAAGAACAGATATGGGAAAGAGTAAAAGCAAGATGTGTAGATAGGAAAAGAAACAAAGTTCTAACAGAACTAAGATGGTATTTTGCCGTAGCTTCACTCGCTCTTTTACTAACAATAGGAGGATTTTGGATGAATTCAGTCAGAGATAATATTAACGACGAATTTATAATGGTGATAGCACAACAAAACCAAATGCACGTTTTACCGGACAGTACAAAAGTATGGATGGAATCAGGTAGTTCCATTAAATACACAAAAGCCTTTAACAAAAAAAGAGAAGTATGGCTAGAAGGCAACTCATTTTTTGAAGTATATAAACATGAAGGCAGTTTCTTCCAAGTACATATTAATAAAGCTTTTATAGAAGTAAAGGGAACCTGTTTTCAAATCAAGCAAACTAATGCTGAAAAAAATGAAATCACGCTGTTTCATGGTAAAATAGAATTTAATGTAGAATCTACAGGAGAGAAAATTATCATGTCTCCATCGCAAAAGGTAATGTATAATCCAAACAATGCACAAACATTAGTTGAGAATGTAATGGATATCAATTGGAAGGACGGAAGATACAACTTCAAAGAAACCCCATTACCCCAGCTCATTTCAATTGTAAATCAAATATACCAATCAAATATAATTCTAGAAGGAAAGTTTACTAAACAATCTTCATTCACAGGTAGCATCCGTTATGATGAAACATTGGATGACGTAATAGAGAAGCTTTGTTTCAGCCTTAACCTTACATACAAAAAACAGAATAGTAAAATAGTAATATATAATTAACCATATTTCTAATAATTAACCCAATATTTAACCTCACAACAAGTTAAATCATGAAAAAAAATCACAGTTGTTACCGGAGGCGATATCTGAAGCATATCGCACTCGTTTTGCTCTTTTACCCCTTGTCCGCTCTTGGAGCTCAGGGACACATATCTATCAAGGGGCAATCAATCACTATTATGCAAGCTATCCAGCTTATAGAAAAAAACAGCGACTACACGTTTTTCTACAATGCAGCAGATCTCGAAGACAAACAACGGAAAGACATTAATTGTAATGGTCCTATTGACGAGATTCTGGATGAAGTTTTCAAAGACAGCGGTATTAGCTATATCGTAAAAAACAAAGAGGTTATTCTTAACGTACAAAAAACGAATAACACCCAACAAAAGAAAAAACGTACTGTAACCGGTACTATTATAGACGCAGTGGACGATAGCCCCATCATTGGAGCTAACATCACGATTAAAGGTGACAAGAACACCGGTACAATCTCGGATATTGATGGTAATTTTAGTCTTTCCATACCCGACAATAAGACGATCCTTGTCGTAACTTACATCGGATATAAAACTCGTGAAGTTCCTGTAGAAGATCTAGGGAATATCAAAATTGTACTGGAAGGAGACGATCATACCTTGAATGAAGTTGTCGTAGTCGGTTCCGGTACCCAAAAGAAGGTCAGCGTAACAGGAGCTATCACAAGTATAAAAGGTGCCAGCCTCAAACTGCCGTCATCTACCCTGTCCAACTCATTTGCCGGAAAGTTGGCGGGTGTCATCGCAAAAACAAACTCCGGAGAGCCTGGCTCCGGTGCCGAATTTTACATTCGCGGTATCGGTACTTTTGGTGGACGAGCAACTCCTCTGATTTTATTGGATGATGTAGAAATATCATCCGGTGACCTTAATTATGTGCCAGCCGAGAATATTGAAAGCTTCTCTATCCTTAAAGATGCATCTGCCACCGCTATCTATGGTTCACGCGGAGCTAACGGTGTAATGATCGTCACAACTAAAGGCGGAGAATACAATAGTAAAACATCCATCAACGTTACAGCGGAAAACTCTTTCAACTACTTAGACAAGTTCCCGGAATTTGTAGACGGAGCTACTTACATGGATATGTATAATAAAGCTTCATTAGCCAGAAACTCTTCCGCTACACCCAAATACAGTGCTACAGACATGGAACGTACGGCATCCGGAGTCAACCCATACCTATACCCCGATGTAAACTGGCAAGACGTATTGTTTAAAAACATGAGTATGCGCCAACGTGCCAACGTCAACATTTCCGGTGGTGGTTCTAAAGTTAAATATTACATGAGTTTGGATGTCAGCCATGATTCAGGCTTGCTGAACACAGGGAAAGCATATTCATGGAACAACAATATTAATATAATGAACTATACCTTCCAGAATAATATTGCTTATAAACTGACGCCGACGACAACAATCAAAATGAATATGAACGCTCAGATCCGTCAGAAAAAAAGCCCGAATGTATCAAGCGAGGATTTGTTCAAACAGATTCTGACTACTACCCCCATAGAATTTCCGGTTACTTATCCAAGTCAGGACGGGCGTATCATGTACGGCAATAACATCATCTCAGGAAGTACCTTATACACGAACCCCTATGCCAGGATGATGACATCCTTTGCCGAAACGAACGAAAATACACTTAACACAGTTATCAAGATAGACCAGGATTTGGATTTTATCACTAAAGGGCTTAAAATTAATGCTTTTGTAAATTTCAAAACCTGGTCAAGTTCTTACTTTGATCGTAGCATTGCCCCTTATTATTATCGCATAAAAAGCGGAAGCTACGATGAAACCGACCTGGAAAATACGAATTATGAATTGGAACTGCTAAATTCGAATGGCAGCGATTATATCAGTCAGTCGGCTATCGGAAAGTCTTCCGACCAAACATTTGAATTACAGTTCAACCTAAACTACGCCCGTCAATTCGGTCTGCATAATGTAGGTGCCATGTTACTCTACAAACAACGCGAATACAGAAGCGACGTGTTACCCAACCGTAATCAAGGCCTTTCCGGACGTCTTACTTATGATTACGGACAACGCTATCTGTTTGAGTTTAACTTCGGTTACAACGGGACCGAACGTCTGGCCAAAGAAGACCGTTTCGGATTCTTCCCTGCCGTCTCTTTAGGATGGGTAATAAGCAATGAAGCTTTCTTCGAACCAATGAAAAATGTAGTGGACAATCTCAAGGTCAGAGGTTCCTACGGTCTTGTAGGTAGCGATGACCTGGCAACAGCCGGCGGAAGTTATTACCTGTATATAGACAAGATTACAAACAACGACCTGTCTTATCTGAAATGGACTTCCGGACAAAATATGGACTACCAATTAGGAGGTCCTCAGATGGCATACTACGCCATGTCCGGTTTGGGATGGGAAAAAGTAAAGAAGCTCGATATCGGTATTGATTTTACATTGTTCCGCAACTGGACATTTACCTTCGATTATTTCTACGACAAGCGTTATGACATCTTCATGAACCGTGAAGCATGGCCGCAATCACTGGCTTATCATATTGCCAAACCTTGGAGTAATATTGGTAAAATGGATAATAAGGGAGTAGAATTCAGTATTAATTATGCCAATAACTTCTCCAGAGATTTGTCTGTCAGTCTACAGGCAAACTTCACCTACAACAAAAATAAAATGGTCTATGTGGATGAACCGGAATATCCGACTATATGGAAGTCAGAAACCGGAAAACCTTATTCACGCATTACCGGCTACATAGCAGAAGGCTTATTCAAGTCACAAGAAGAAATAGATAACAGCCCTGCCCAGAATTTGGGTTCTACACCCAAGGTCGGAGATATTAAATATCGTGACCTTAACGGTGATGGTATCATTGATTCGGATGACCAGACGATGATCTCCAAATATGGAAGTACTCCACGCTTACAATACGGATTTGGCGGAACTGTCAACTACAAAAAGTTTGATTTTGGTGTCTTCTTCAGTGGCTCTGCTCTGCGTTCTATCATGACAAACGGTATTGACCCTTTCCAAGAAGGAATAGCCGTCGGTAACAGAAATGTATTAAAATATATAGCCGATAATTACTGGTCGGAAGAAAAACAGAATTGGGATGCCAAATATCCTCGTTTGGGACTACTTGCAACAGACGTTGCCAACAATACAGTGAACAGTAGTTACTGGTTGAGAAATGGTTCTTTCCTCCGATTGAAGAATGTAGAAGTAGGATATAAGATACCTTACGGACGTATTTTCGTCAGCGCAGCCAATCTATTCACCTTTAGTCCGTTTGACCTTTGGGATCCTGAACTGTCTTCTTGGAACAGTTATCCTATGCAAAAAACTGTCAATGTCGGAATTCAACTTCAGTTCTAATTTATTATGAGAAAAAATATGAAACTAACACGCATCTTTCAAAATATAAGTATAGCAGTTATTATCACTGCATTGGGCTTAACCTCATGTGATTATCTAGACGTTGTTCCACCCGAACAACCCAATATCGATGACGCAATGTCAAGCCCCACCCGAGCTTTAGGATTTCTTTATTCCTGTTATGGAGGTGTCAGTACAGACTTACCCAGTGCCTATCTGGGGGAAATAAACTCTACGACAGACGAATATGTATTACCTTATTCATGGAACACAGACGGTTATTGGGGCGCCTATGCATTTAACACTGCATCATCCACTAACCAAGACTGGCTATGGGGAACTACTTACCAATATATAGGACAATGTTATCTGTTTTTACAAAAGTTGGAAAATGCGGGAAGCGACATTGCATCTGATGCAGAAAAGGAACAATGGAGAGCCGAATGCCAATTCCTGGTAGCTTATTACCACTTCGCTACTTTAAGAAGATATGGTCCCATCCCAATTACAGACTCGTACATTCCGATGGATACCCCAACGTCAGAGTATAATGGACGTTTTCACTTTGACTATTGTGTAGACTGGATTGCGAACCAGCTGGATGAAGCCGCCAAAGTACTTCCTGCCAACCGCACCGTTACCAATGAATGGGGTCGCGCTACATCTACTATAGCTAAAGCTGTAAAAGCACGTTTGTTACTTTATGCCGCATCTCCTTTATGGAACGGAAGTTTCCCCTACCCTAACTGGCAGAATGAGAATTTCGAGACTCCGGGTTACGGTAAAGCTTTGGTAAGCAATACTTATGACAAGAGCAAATGGGAAAGAGCACTTGCCGCATGTCAGGAAGCACTTACATTAGCTACAACTTCCGGTGACCGTGAACTTTACGATGACGACGAATATTACTCCCGACAATCCCTGAACTTACCTTTTGTTCCCGGAGTAGCAGACGTGGAAGATAATAAAGAATTCCTGAAAAACGTAATGAAGATGCGCTATGCCGTAAGTACACGTGAATCTGAAGGAAACAAAGAAATTATCTGGGGATTATCCAACCAGTTTGATTTTTATTCCCGTTATCCGCTTCGTATTCTGAAGAAATCGGATGGAACATGGCATGCTGGTTATAGTGGTGTATCTCCTACATTATATACGTTCGAACATTTCTATACAGCTAACGGGAAACTACCTGAAAAAGACCTTGACTTTACTCCTTCCTCTGAATGGTTTGAGTCAGCAGGTATCTCTTCACGGGAAGACATTATCAAATTGAATGTGGGTCGTGAACCTCGTTTCTATGCATGGATGGCTTTTGACGGTGGTGACTACGGAACTAAATTTGCGGCCGGTTCTCCTCTGAAACTGGAAATGAGGAATTCGGAAATGCACGGTTACAATCCGTCTCTATTTAATCGTGACCATAGTGTCACAGGGTTCCTGACACAAAAGTTTGTTGATCCGGTAACTGAATTCTATACAGCCGGCGGTTCTACAAGCGGAACAAGCGCACCTACTATCTTATTCCGCCTGGCCGAACTCTACCTAAACGTAGCAGAATGCCATGCAGCATTAGGAAATACACAGGAAGCCATTGATGCACTAAATCCTGTTCGTGAACGTGCCGGAATCCCTAAATTAACATTGGCTGATATCACAAATAATATGACAATAAAAGACTGGGTACACAATGAACGTTTTGTTGAATTATGGAACGAAGGTCACCGCTTCTTCGATGTCCGCCGTTGGGCAGAAGGAGCCAAGTACTTTGGAGCAAACAAACGGGAAGGATTGAATGCAGAAGTTCAAAGTCCCACATTCGAAGAATTTAATAAACGAACTACAGTTGATGCACCTTATGTGTGGGAAAACCGCATGTACCTGAATCCGGTATTCTACAACGAAGTATACAAAAATCCGCAAATGGTACAAGCACCCGGATATTAATTATTTTTTATTCATTCATAACAATATAGAATATATATGAAACATATATCAATAGCATTGTGTTTGTGCGGGATGATTCTGATGAATACTTCCTGCGACAATTATGACGATACCTATCCGCAGGAATATGAGAAAATACTATCACTGCAGACCACCGGTGAGCAAGCCGTAGATCTTTATAAAACAGGAGAGGCTACTAACTATTCAATAACGGTCATTAAATCCGGAAGTCAACCCACATTGACAGCTTCTGCCCATATCGGTGCAATGGATGCAGTCAATTTTGAGAAGTATATCTCCGAGAGAGGTTTGGACTATGTGGCAATGCCTGCCAATTGTTATTCGTTCAACATGGAAGAACTCGATTATTCTTCTGCTGAAACCTATAAGATCATCAATTTACAGTTGAATACCAACGAGATAGAAATCTTTGAGCAGACTCTTGAAGAGGGACAAACGTGTGTCCTTCCAATCATGCTGACCAGTACATCCGATTCCATCCTGGCGGATAAAAACACATTAGTTCTGAAACCGGAGATTATTACTCCCTCTCTTTCAGTCACTGAATCCAGTTCAGGAACCGTGACTAAATATCTGCCCCAAAGTGGAGGCACCATTGCTCTTGATTTAGGATTGCAAGTCGAAAACCAATGGAATTTCACCTGTAAAGTAGCAATTGATGAAACTACTACTACCTTAGAAGGAGCAACGTTGGTTTCGGATATCATCTCATTTGAGCCTGGAAACACATCTTCTGTTCAAGTTAATATCCCTAAGTTTACGAAGACCTCCGGAAATGTGGGTATAAAGATTCTGGAAATTAATGGAAAAGACGGTTTCGAATTCGACACGAATCCATTTATACTGGTTGCATCTGTTGAAAAATACAGTCTGACAGCGGACATGCTTTCCAGTAATGCAATAGAACCGTCAGAAGGTTCCTTAGCTAATTTATTGGATGGAGATATAGGTACCTACTTCCACAGCGCGTGGAGTGTATCAATTGCCGACAAGCATTATGTTCAAGTAAAATTGCCCGTATCAACTAAGACATTCCGTTTCACCTATACAAACAGATCAAATAACGGAAATGCCGCTTTGGCATGGTTCAATTTATATACAGGAACGAATGAGAACAATTTACAACTTTACAAGCGTTTTGCGTGGGATGAAGATGGTCTCCCGTCAGGTGCTGCAGGAGTTTATGTTTCTCCCGACGTTTCAATAGACAATGCTGCCAACACCTTACGCTTTGAATGTGAAAGCAACTGGACCGGTGGTTCCTTCTTTGTATGGAGCGAATTTAGTCTGTTCATACTGTCCGAATAATAAATGAGAGACAAAGGGTGAGTCAGACTTTTGATTCACCCTTTTATACCTCATCTATCTTAAAAACTAATACAGCAAAAAAATGACAATAAAAAGATTCATTACTAACCTGTTAGCCCTTTTTACTCTATTCACAGTTTCACTGGCATGCAAGGATACCGAAAAATCGATTATAAATAGCTCCTTCAGTATCAGTGAAGAATATCTGATACAAAATCTGGATAAATCAAGTACGTCTGTCCAGATTCCAATTAACACATCTATGGAGTTAGCTCAATGGAGTGTCTCTTATGAAGCAAACTGGCTACAATGCTCAAAACAAAAGACAGCAGCAGAAGGAACTTTCCTGAGAATTACAGTGAATGAAAATACAGGCGAAACCAAAAGAACAGCCAACATAAAAGTAACATCAACTACTGCTACCTATACTATCACCGTTAATCAATATGCCAAAGGCGAAGTAATTGTTGAGGGTGACATCAAGGTTACACCAACCGGAGGCAAAGCGAGTGAGCATCAGGAGGGACAGGATATTGAAAATACATATGATGGCAAATTTTCAACTGATGGAGCTGCCCCTTTCCACACTCCGTGGGGACAATCCGCCAAATTCCCTGTCACGCTGGAATACTATTTTAAAGGAGATACGGAAATAGACTACTTAATTTATTATACACGATCCGGTAATGGAAACTTCGGAAAGGTCAAAGTATATACAACAACCAATCCTGACCGATCAGATTATACATTACAGGGAGAATATGACTTTAAAGAGCAGAATGCTCCTTCCAAAGTTTCATTTTCAGAAGGCATAAAAGCGACCGGAATCAAATTCGAAGTATTAAGCGGTCTGGGTGATTTTGTAAGCTGTGATGAAATGGAATTTTACAAAACAAATACGGATAAAACACTGGATAAACAACTTCTTACCGTATTCACCGATATAACTTGTACGGAAATAAAGAACAACGTCACCAACGAACAGATACAAGCTCTGCCAGACTATTTCGTCAGAATAGCAGAAGCGGTTCGTGACAATACATACGACAAATGGGAAAAAGAATTTCGCATTCGCAGCTATGAACCATACAGTAATATTGCTGAATGGGCGGATAAATTAATGACTAAGAAATATAGTGATCTCGACAATCCGACTGGTATATCCGTCAAGGCAGGAGACGATATCATCGTATTGGTTGGTGACACATACGGACAGAATATTTCAATGCAGTGTATTTGGGAAACAGGAACAGAATACAAGCAAACAGCTTCTTCAGGCGATGTCTATATGCTAAATCCCGGAGTCAACAAACTGACTATGAAAGGAGAAGGACAATTGTTTGTCATGTACAACACCGAACTGACTTCAAATACAGCAAAACCCATCAAAATTCACATACCACTCGGAAGTGGCACAGTGAACGGTTTCTTCGACCTGAAAGAACATAAGACAGACGAAAAATACGCTGAATTATTGAAAAAATCAACACACAAATACTTCTGCATACGCGGTGAAAAGATCATGTTCTATTTCCACCGCAACAAATTATTGGAATATGTACCCAACAACATCCTCTCAGCTATCCATCTATGGGATAACATTGTCGGCTGGCAACAAGAATTAATGGGAATTGACGATGTACGCCCATCACAAGTCAACAACCATTTATTTGCCATCTCACCGGAAGGAAGTTATATGTGGGCTTCTGACTATCAAATCGGATTTGTCTATACCTACTTAGGCAATATCTTGTTGGAAGATAATGTAATGGCAGCGGAAGATAACGCGTGGGGACCAGCTCATGAAATTGGCCATGTTCATCAGGCAGCTATTAACTGGGCCAGTTCTACCGAATCATCTAATAATCTGTTCTCTAATTTCATTATCTATAAATTAGGAAAATACAAATCGCGTGGTAACGGGTTAGGAAGCGTTGCAACCGCCCGTTATGCCAACGGGCAGGCTTGGTATAATATGGGAGACGCAACCCACCAGAACGAAGACACAGAAACGCATATGAGAATGAACTGGCAACTATGGATTTACTATCACCGATGCGAATATAAAACAGATTTCTGGCAAACACTTTTCAAACTGATGCGTGAAGTGAATATGACCGAAGGTGAAGATCCCGGGAAAAAGCAACTTGAATTTGCCAAAATGGCAAGTAAAGCCGCCAATCAGAACCTGACAGACTTTTTCGAGATGTGGGGATTCTTCGAACCTGTCAATACGACTATCGAACAGTATGGAACATACAAATACTATGTAAGTGATGCGATGATTCGGGAAGCAAAAGAATACATGGCACAATTCCCTGCCCCGAAACATGCTTTCCAATACATTGAAGACAGAAAGAAAAGTGAGTTTCCACCGAATGACTACCGCTATTCGGCAGTCGGAGATGTCGGATATTACACTCAATTCAAAGAAAATCAGAAGATAACCAAAGCTATCACGGCAGAGCTGGCAGGACGCAAGGTCTCCATCCAAAACGGAGATGAAGCTGTGGCTTTTGAACTCAGAGAGAATGATGAAAATGGAAAATTACTTTATTTTTCTACCTTCACGACTTTCGAGATTCCTTCATCTATATTGATGGTGAATGCCAAATTATATGCCGTACAAGCTGACGGAAAACGTATTCTGTTATAAGAATAATTTAACTTAACACACATTACAGATGTAGAAACGGCATCGCTCACTGTTCGGGCGATGCCGAAAATATCATTATAACATAGCGAATAGTGCGACTCTTTTTCTACCCAAAATATAGACGGGCAATGAAAATATCTACAATAATTACACTGGATTGATTAATTAATTAGTATTTTTGACACCGAAATGAAAAACCAATTAATAACCCCCAATTAAAAATTAAAAGAAAGATGAAGAAACTACTACTTAACACACTCATCGGTCTTGCATTGTTGACCTGCCAGACCAGTTTTGCTCAAAAGACAAAAGCAAAGTTCTCTCCGATTAAAGTAGAAACTCCGGCTCGTCCGGCAAATCAGCAAGATGTAATCCAACTCGTTACTCCTAAACTTGAAACAGTCCGTGTAGGCTTTATCGGATTGGGAATGCGCGGTCCCGGTGCGGTCGAACGCTGGACACATATTCCGGGAACTCAGATTGTAGCTTTATGCGATCTTCTCCCCGAACGTGTTGAAAATGCTCAAAAGATACTGGAGAAAGCCGGTCTGCCGAAAGCAGCTTCCTACGCAGGAGACGAAAAAGCATGGAAAAAGCTCTGCGAACGTGACGATATCGACGTGGTATACATAGCTACAGACTGGAAACACCATGCAGACATGGGTGTATACGCTATGGAACATGGCAAACATGTAGCCATCGAAGTACCTGCCGCTATGACACTGGATGAAATCTGGAAGCTAATCAACACTTCTGAAAAGACTCGCAAACACTGTATGCAACTGGAAAACTGCGTATATGACTTCTTTGAACTGACTTCACTCAATATGGCACAACAAGGTGTATTCGGTGAGGTACTTCACGTAGAAGGTGCTTATATACACAATCTGGAAGACTTCTGGCCGTATTACTGGAACAACTGGCGTATGGACTACAATCAGAAACATCGTGGTGATGTATATGCAACTCATGGTATGGGCCCGGCTTGCCAGGTACTCAATATTCACCGTGGCGACCGTATGAAAACTCTCGTAGCTATGGACACCAAAGCTGTGAACGGTCCGGCATACATTAAAAAGTCTACCGGAAAAGAAGTAAAAGACTTCCAGAACGGAGACCAGACCACAACCCTCATCCGTACGGAGAACGGCAAAACAATGCTGATACAGCACAATGTAATGACTCCCCGTCCTTACAGCCGTATGTACCAGGTAGTTGGAGCTGATGGCTATGCCAGCAAATATCCGATTGAGGAATACTGTCTAAGACCTACACAAGTAGACTCTAATGATGTGCCGAATCACGAAAAGCTGAACGCACACGGTTCTGTATCTGAAGATGTAAAAAAAGCATTGATGGCTAAATACAAAGATCCTATTCACAAAGAACTGGAAGAAACTGCCAAGAAAGTAGGTGGACACGGCGGTATGGATTATATCATGGACTATCGTCTGGTATACTGTCTGCGCAATGGTTTGCCACTGGACATGGACGTTTACGACCTCGCAGAATGGTGTTGTATGGCCGAACTGACCAGACTCTCCATCGAAAACGGTTCTGCTCCGGTAGAAGTTCCTGATTTCACCCGTGGCGGATGGAACAAAGTGCAAGGTTACAGACATGCTTTTGCCGAATAAGCCATTATACCTTATTAATATATAAACTTACGGATAGCCAGACTGGGAAAAAGTCAGGTTATCCGTAAGTTCATGTTCGGCACTTTACTGATTATTATAATCACCTATATGAAAGCAGATATTTTAAAACCCTCTAGACAGACTATCCTTCGGGAAGCCAAAGATTATGTGATGATCGCCGTAGGTATGATACTTTATGGCATCGGATGGACCGTTTTCCTACTCCCCAACGACATTACGACGGGCGGAGTGCCGGGTATTGCATCTATTGTATATTGGGCAACGGGATTCCCGGTACAGTATACATATTTCAGCATTAACTTTTTCTTATTGTTGCTTGCGCTTAAGTTATTGGGATTAAAGTTCTGTATTAAAACTATTTTTGGAGTATTCACCCTGACTTTCTTCCTGTCCGTTATCCAGCAACTGGCATCAGGCGTTTCCCTTCTTCGCGACCAACCTTTCATGGCATGCGTCATCGGAGCATCGTTCTGTGGCGGCGGTATCGGAGTTGCGTTCTGCGCCAACGGAAGCACCGGCGGTACGGACGTCATTGCCGCCATCATCAACAAATACCGGGACATAACCTTGGGAAGAGTCATACTGATCTGCGATATGATCATCATTACCTCCAGTTATTTCGTTCTGAAGGACTGGGAGAAGGTGGTATACGGATTTGCAACACTTTACATTTGCAGTTTCGTCCTCGATCAGGTAGTAAACAGCGCACGTCAGTCTGTCCAGTTTTTTATCATATCCAATAAATATGAGGAGATAGGACGACACATCAACGAATACCCTCACCGTGGAGTGACGATCATCAATGCAACCGGCTTCTACACAGGCAGAGAAGTGAAAATGATGTTTGTGCTTGCCAAAAAGCGGGAGTCTACCATCATCTTCCGACTGATGCTTCCGCGTATCCGGTGATTACGACGCCA
>OHAS01001690.1_pt1 | contig 17102 bp, 18 predicted proteins | sample 1577131 | NCBI WGS metagenome assembly OHAS01 (sample SAMEA3541566, study PRJEB24748) | human gut metagenome | biome: human gut; feature: human-associated habitat; material: faeces | place: China | collected 2012 | reverse complement strand
ATCCAAAGACAGTACAATACCTTGCCGGACACGAAAACAGCAAAACAACTATGGACATCTATGCAAAAGTGAAGTACAATAAACCAGAGGAGCTGTTTGGGGTAGTAAATGGTGCGTTTCAGCAGGCTATTGCTGAATGAAAAAAGGCCGTTTTTTATGGTCCGCACACCGGATAACTGAGAGGCAGAAAGCCGGAAAAGCCCGGAGTATCAAGGGAAAACAGCTCAAAAACTCGCGCAGCCAGGTCTCAAAGCAGCGAGACGTGCTCCTCAGTTCTCAAAGAGATAATAACCCAAGAGATATTTACCCCGGAAATGTTAATTTTCCGGGGTTTCTTTTATTTAATAATACATTGTCAAATAGTATACACATTTATTTGTTTCCGTTTGCAATGCTTAATTACTGATAGTATAATTAAAGCAGTTAGGCGGTGGTTTAATGAGTATTGGCGCGGTAATTCTTGCAGGCGGCAAAAGCAGCCGGATGAGAGGACAAAGCAAGGCAGATTTGATAATCAGAGAAAAATCTGTGATTGAACATATATATAATGAGATAGCTTCTTTTGATGAAATTATCATTTCATATAACGGACATGATAAGTATGAAAATATGGGAATTGTAATTATGGACACTTATCAGGACTGCGGGCCCATTGGAGGCCTTTATTCGGTTCTCAAAAACTGCCGTTCAGATAAGCTTTTTATTATTGCATGTGATATGCCACTGGTGAAAAATAAATCTATACATATGTTTTGTAACCTTTATAATGATAAATATGATGGGGCCGTATTAATTGACCAAAAGGGCCAATTACAGCCGCTATTTGGGATATATAAAAAGAAGCTGTATGAATATTTTGAAGATAGGATAAAGGAAAAAGATTATTCTGTAAAAAAGGCTGTCGAGGAGTTAAAATTTCAGTATATCAGCTCGGAAGCCATATCGGCAGACAATAATGAATTTTTTAATATGAACACTCCTGAAGACTATTTTAAATTGACGGGGTATATGATATGAAAATAAGTTTAGATGACGCAATCGGAATTATTAATAGTAATATACAGTCCCTGCCGCTTGAGGATATATCTATTTATGACAGTATGGGCAGAAGGCTTGCGGAAGATATTACCGCTGAAGTAGACAATCCGCCGTTTGACAGATCCCCATATGATGGATATGCTGTCAGGTCAGAAGACACAGGCAGGAATATAAGTTTAAAGGTGATTGGCGCAAGTATGGCAGGAAATCCGTGTAATTTGAAAATTGGGTGCAATGAAGCTGTTCGCATAATGACAGGGGGCGTAATACCTGAGGGCGCTGACTGTGTAGTACCTCAGGAAAACACAGACTACGGAGAAAAGTTTGTGATGATAAACAAAAATTTTTGTCCTTATGATAATTATATAAAAAAAGGGGAGGATTTTTGCAAGGATCAGCTACTGATAGCCACTGGAACCAAAATTAATTCCTCTGTAGCAGCACTTGCCGCATCTTCGGGGAAGAGTAAGCTTAAAGTATTCAGACAGCTTAAAGCGGCTGTTATTTCAACAGGAGACGAAATTGTAAGTCCTGGACAATCGCTTAATAAAGGACAGATATATAACACCAATCTGATTTATACAGTCATGAGACTAGAGGAATTGGGAGTTGAAACTGTATTTACAGCGTCTTCCGGAGATAGCATATCTGACATTGAAGGAAAAATAAGGGCAGCTTGTGAAATTTCAGACTTTGTTGTTACAACCGGAGGAGTTTCTGTAGGAACAAAGGATCTTGTGCCTGCTTCCTTAAATTATATCGGAGCAGAATCATTATTTCATGGGGTAGATATAAAGCCGGGAATGCCTACATTACTGGCTGTTTATAATACTATACCAATACTTGGTTTATCAGGTAATCCATTTGCGGCCGCAGTAGGACTTGAGGTTATAGGAAGGCAGCTTATTTCTTCTCTGAATGGAGACAAATGGATTCTGCCGAAGCCAAAAAAGGCAGTTATGAAAAATGGATACGATAAATTCAGCAAATCCAGGAGATTTATAAAAGCTGTCGAGGCTGGGGGGATGGTTACAGTACTTGACAGTCAATCAAACGGCTCGATTAGAACGACAACACAATGTAACTGCTACATAGATGTGGCGCAGGGAACGGAAGGCTTAAAACCGGGAGACAGTGTGGTGATTTTTGATGTGTAATATTATTGCGGTAAGCGGAGCTAAAAATTCAGGAAAAACAACACTTATTGAAAAGCTGATAAAGTATTTTAATATAATAGGCATATCATGCGCTGTAATTAAACATGATGGCCATAGCTTTTCTGCTGATAAAGAGGGAACTGACACGGGCAGATTCTTTCAGGCAGGCGCTTGCGGGACAGCAATATTTGACGGAGAAAAGTTTCAGCTTGTTGAGCGTAAAAAAATTGATGAAACTGAGTTAATTAAAAATTTTTCCGAAGCTGATATTATATTTTTAGAGGGCTTTAAATATTCACATTATCCAAAGCTTTGGATGTGTTCAAAGGAGAGCATCAAAAGTCCAGAAAATGTAATTGCATGGATAGGCGGAAGCTGCGAACCAAATTTTAAGAGGGATGAAACGGAAAAAATTGCTGAATTTTTATTAGAGTACTTTAATATTTCTGTAATTACAAGGGGGGTAATGAGCATGGATGAACTGAAAAGGGAAATAAAAAAGGCTATCTGCCCGTATGACTGTCCGACAACCTGCGGCTTTTTAGTTGAAACCGATGGAAAAAAGATTTTAAAAATACTTGGGGACGACACTCATCCTGCCTCAAGGGGATTAATATGCAGAAAAATGCAGAGATATGAAAGGTCAGTAAACTCAGAGGAACGTCTGCTGACGCCTCTCATAAGGAACGGTGAGAAGGGCAGCGGATTTTTTAAAGCAATTAGCTGGGATGAAGCGATTAAAATAATTTCTGATAAATGGAAGGAAATAATTAAAGAAAATGGACCGGAGGCAATAGCCTATTGTACATATTCAGGAGTTATGAGCGATATTCACCGTAACTGCGGAGAAGCATTTTTTAACTATATGGGTGCATGCGAGCTTGTAAAAACATTGTGTTCAACGGCTAAAAGCGTCGGCTATGCAAACGTATTGGGAAAAACAGGCTGTCTAGACCCGAGAGAGCTTAAGGACAGCGACTATTTTATAGTTTGGGGAAGCAATATGCTGGCAACCCGGTTACAGTCAATGCCAGACATAGTCAACGCCAAAAGACAGGGCAAAAAAATAGTCTTAATTGAGGTCTATGGAGAACCAATGGGTAAGTACTGCGATGAGACAATTCTTATCAGACCGGGGACAGACGGAGCTTTAGCCCTTGCAATGATGCATATTCTTGTAAGAGAGGGACTGGCAGATGAAACATTTTTAAGGGAAAATACAGAAGGTTACGATGAATTTAGAGAAACACTGCCTGAATATACTCCTAAATGGGCTGAGGAAATAACCGGAATATCGGAAGCTGTAATCGAAAAGCTGGCTATGGAATATGGGAAAGCAGAAGCTCCTGCCATAATTTTGGGAAGCGGAAATTCAAGATACGGTAACGGGGCAATGACTGTAAGACTAATTACAATACTTTCACATTTTACTGGTGCATGGCTGAAAAAGGGCGGCGGATTATGCGGAAGCTCACCGATAGACACTGCTTATATTGACGGCTCTTTAATAAAGCGACCGGACTTTAGAAAAAATTATAGTGAAAAAATTAATATCAATCAGCTTGGAGCCGCAATTAAGAACGATAAAATAAAAAGCCTATACGTATATGCCGGAAATCCTGCCAACTCGGTAAGTGACCAAAAAGCTGTTATTGATGGACTTAAAAGAGAGGATCTTTTTACAGTTGTACATGAAAGATTTATGACAGATACCGCTGAGTATGCTGATATAATACTTCCGGCAACATTTTCAGTCGAGCAGAACGACATATATGAGTGTTATGGATATTGTACGTTGGGAACAGCCTTTAAAGCCGTCGATCCACCTGCTGAATGTAAAAGTGATTGGGATACATTCTGTTTGCTGGCGGAGGCAATGGGGTATGATGATGAGTACTTTAAACGCACTGACATAGAAATGATGAATTATGTTCTTGATAATCCTACCAAGGCGGTTCAGGAACTGCCAGAAGAGAAAAAGAAAATTTTAAGAGAGGGCGGCTCCATAAGCATGCCTTTCTCCGACCATACGGTATGGAAAACTAAAAGCGGAAAAATAAAGATAGTAAATGAGAAGCTTTCGGAGCCAATGCCAAAATATATTGAGGCCTATGGAGGAGAATATCCGCTTAGCCTAATTTCGGCGCCAAGTGAGCACACGCTTAATTCCATATTTACACAAAGAGAAGACCTGGTTGACAGCAGGGGAAGTATGAGACTTGTAATACACACAAGAGATGCCGGAGCAAGAAACATCAAAAACGGAGACAGAATTATTTGCTTTAATGACCTTGCCGAGGTGGAGTTTGAGGCATACCTCAGCGATAATATAGCTATGGGCGCTGTTGCCGCGGTCGGTATCTTCAAGTCTTCACAGACATACAATGGGCTTGGGGTCAATGCACTTCAGCATGACAGGCTGACGGACCTGGGAGCGGCAACTACTATGAATGATAATAATGTAGATATAAAGCTTGCTTAAAACACTGTGGCCTATTGGCCACAGTGTTTTTTACACAATTCAATGAAAGTTTTAGCTGATTTTGACAAATACTTATTTTTACAGAAGATAATAGAAAAACGGCCTGAAAGATTCATGCTGTCCACAGTTATTTCAGAAAGCCGCCCGGATAGTATTTCTTCCTTTGCCATTATATACGGAAGCACGGCAATACCAAGATTATTGAAGGCGGCGCGCAGAAGAGCTTCAGAGCTGGCGCTTTCCCATATAGGCTTTATAGAAATGTTGTTTGACAGAAAGACGCTTTCAGCCTTTTCTCGCCCGGCACTGCCAGCCTCGCGCATAAGCAGGCTGCATGAGGCGATTTCCTCAAGCGACACATTTTTTTTCTTTACCAAAGGATTAGTCGGAACGGCTACAAAACAAATGCGGCTGTCCATAAGGGGCTCGCTTATTATCTGCGGGTATAAAACATTACCCTCTATCATTGCTATATCTACTTTATTATCAATAAGCTGATGCTGGATTTCTTCGTTATTCTCAATAGTCACAGTAGTTTTAATATCCGGGCATACATTGTTAAATTCCTTTATAATAGGCGGAAGGAGAAATGTTCCGGCAGTTATATTGCTGCCGATTCTTAATGAACCGATTGTGTCCCAATTTTTAATTTCCCTTTCCATTTCATCAAACATTGAAATGATATGAAGGGCGTAGTCATAAAATCTTGCTCCGGTGTCTGTAGGATAAATCCGCCTGGAAAGCCTGTCAAAAAGCTTTATGCCATAGTAATTTTCTAACTCCTTTATTGCTAGGCTTACCGAGGGCTGGACCAAATGAAGCTCCTCAGACGCTCTTGTTATACTCATATTTTGATATACTGAAACAAAAATTTTCAAATGCCGCAATGTCATGTTGTTGCCTCCCCAGTATACATAATAAAAAAACTATGTTTTATATATAATAATACTATTTTATATATAAATCAAATGAATATATAATGTAATAAAGAAGGGGGAGTAAAAATGGAGACTGACTTAACCAAGAAACAGCTGCTGATAAAATTATTCATATCTACCTTGTATTTAAGCGCATTTACTTTTGGAGGCGGATATGTCATTATAACACTGATGAAAGACAAATTTGTTGACCAATATCACTGGATAGATGAGCAGGAAATGCTGGATTTGGTAGCGATTGCACAGTCAGCACCCGGGCCTATAGCTGTAAACGGAGCAATAGTTGTAGGATATAAGCTTGCAGGACTTGCAGGATTGATAACCGCTATTATAGGAACTATAATACCGCCGTTTGTTATTATTTCGGTAGTATCAGTATTTTATGAGGCGTTTAAAACTAACCAGTATGTTAAAGTGATGATGGATGGAATGCAGGCAGGCGTTGGCGCGGTAATAGCCTCTGTTGTGTATGATATGGCCTCGGGAGTAGTAAAGTCTAAAAGCATACTGTCTGTATTAATAATGATTGCGGCTTTTATAGCGGCGTATTTTATTAAAATAAATGTTGTGTATGTTATTCTTATCTGCGGAGCAATAGGAGCGGTCCGCACTGTGTATGAAGCGAGGAGGCAGCCATGATTTATCTAAAATTATTTTTAAGCTTCTTACAGATTGGCGCCTTTAGCTTTGGAGGAGGCTATGCTGCTCTTCCATTAATACAGGAGCAGGTTGTAACACTAAATAACTGGCTTTCTTTAAGAGAATTTACGGACCTTATAACAATATCCCAAATGACTCCCGGACCTATAGCTATTAATTCGGCTACCTTTGTAGGTATTAAGATAGCAGGAATCGGAGGGGCTCTTGCGGCTACGTTTGGATGTATATTACCGTCATGTATTATAGTTTCTCTATTGGCGTGGGTTTATATGCGGTACAGAAAGATGGCAATGATACAGGGAATACTGAACTCCCTTAGGCCTGCCGTGGTTGCAATGATTGCGTCAGCCGGACTCTCAATTATAGTTTCGGCTTTCTGGCCGGCAGGTTTTGGAAACGCCAGAATTGATATAGTAGTAATATTTGCGTTGGCGATTGTACTTTTAAGAGTGAAGAAAAGTAACCCTATAGCCGTAATGGTACTGTGCGGCGCGGCAGAAATAGGATATTACCTTGCGACAGCATTGTAAAAAAAGAGACTGTTAAAAACAGTCTCTTTTTTTATGCCTCTTCTATTTCAGCCTCGCGCCAGTAAAACAGAGTTGATATTCCGATGAATAATACACAGCCGATTGAAACCTCAATCGGATATACAAATATTTTTTCGCTGCTAATTATTAACGGCAGCAGAGCAATAGCCCCGCACGGAGGAAAATATTCCTTTGATACCTCAAATACTGCAAACAGCATAAGCATCGCTATCAAAGCGCATATATACAGAGGAAGAGGCGTAAATTCACTGAGTATTCTTCCAAAAGAACCTATGAGCGCGGATAACACAGTAATGACTATGGTTCGAAGCGGTTTTTTTCTGGCAGGCCGGCTGTAGTCTGTAAAAGCAACAAATGTAACGATAAGCGGAGGCGCCATAAATAAATACTCGCCTGTCATAACCGGTAAAATTAGCATAGCCGAAAACAATACAAGCCTTTTTGTCCACTGTTCAAAAACCTCAAATGGGCTTAATTTATTATTGAATTCTACAGTTGCTGAATCATTATAGCTAAGCCTTTCTAAAAATACCTGTCCAAGTACAATTATAATCGTCATTATAAATACTGAAATTGGATAAATTATAGTTGTAGTGCTCATCATAACAGGAAGGATACACGCAGAAATTATTGGAGTCATTGATGTTTTAGATAATGAGACACAAACAGCAGTGAATATAAATCCTATTATTAGCTTAAACGGCATTTGCAAAGGGATGTAGCGCACTATGCTTATTCCGGCGGCAGCCGATAACGTCATTAATATAACCATACGAAGCTTTGTTGTTTTCCATGGGTTTCTGGGAATCAGCCACGCTCCCACGGTAAGGGCTGCAATCTCAGGAAATATAACTTCCTTGTCTCCGATAAGCTCGGATACGAAGAACATTAAAAATACCATTGCAGCGGACATTATATAGCGTATTATTTTTTCTTTTTTCATATATAGTTACCCCCATAACAGCTACAAGTCTAACACCGCTGTAAAAACAATTCAACTGTTTTTAACATTATTTATGGAACTTTCGGACAGAATATCCCGGTCACAGTCCTCTAGCACCTGCTGGCTGGAAGTAATTATATAAAAAAATATGCTGCTGTTAAATTCCTCAAAATATCGGGCGTAAACCCTTCCGTACATTTTAATTGGTCTGAAATCCTCACTGACATCAAAGCTGGGGACTCCATACTGAAGATATGACTGCACAAAACCATTGCTTGAATGAGAGGGGCTGTTAACCGTAAGTTCAGCATCTACCTTTGACCAGTTATCATATCCTGCGTAGTATATGTTTTGGCTGTAGTCAGTCATATCCCAGTCAAACACTATATCATTATAGGGGAGCCCAAATGATGATAGCACAAGGTTTTTCATATCAAATTCAGGAACCTGAGAAGCTGAGGATAAGTCCATACTTCCATCGTCTTCAAATCCATATGGCCTGCCGCTCTTATCCTGAACGGCATATGCTCCGTAAAAACCTCCGAGATAAGGGGAGCTTTCATCATAGAGAAGACTGCAACCATTTTTAGCTGAGAAGGCGGGAAAGTTATACATTATAGTCAAATCCAAGTTCTTATTTCCTGTAAAGTTTTGAAATCCAGCGTTGTCATTGAACGTCATAACGAATGGATACCAGTCCTTTTTTGAAGTTGTAAGTCCGCCGGGAATTATAATTTCAAAACCTTCCTTAGCAGGTAAAGACTCTTTTTTATGAAGGCTGCTGTATACTGACATGACAGCCATACTGCGTACTACAGCGGCTGGAGGTGAACAAAGCAGCATAACAGAGAATATGAGTATTAACTGAGTTCGTTTTTTCATTTGTATCAATCCTTTAGTCTTTATGTCGGAAAAAATCTTGATTTTGACCGGCATTGATGTTAAAATCATTAATGGAGTAAATATAATAATAAAATTGTGAGGTGAGAATGTAATGGAAAACTGTGGCAGTTGCGGGCGAAGTAAGAGTGATAGGCATGATTTAGATGATGGACTGCGGCAGCTTTTCGTACGTTCTTATTCATTATAACATAATTATGCCCATCACTTAATTAACCTACAATGAAAACGGATATTTTCATATCTGCTTAGGGATAATAAGCGGTGGATTTTTTATGCCCTTTTTCAGGTATGAATAAAGCTGAAACTAAACAGGAGGTGTAAAAGGTGATGGACGAAGAAAGAAGAAACATAATGCCGGATGTTCCTGAAAGACCTGACTATGAAAAGGAACTGGCAGCAATTATCAGAAGCAGAAGACCGGATTCAGTAATAAGAGAGGAATTGGATAACTATCATGAAAATGATATTGCCGCAGTACTTGAAGAGCTGACTCCCCAAGAAAGAAAAAGGTTATATAAAATACTGGGAGTCGAAAAGGTGTCTGAAATATTCGCATATCTTGAAGACGATGTAGTAAAGTATGTAGACGAGCTTGACCCCGAAAAAGCGGCTGATATAATTGAATCAATGGACGCTGATGACGCTGTAGATATTCTTGATGAACTGGAGGAGGATAAATCCGGTGAAATCAGGAAGCTTATGGATGCTGAGGCAAGGCAGGATATAGATCTTATCCTTTCATATGATGATGATGAAATCGGAAGCAGAATGACTACAAATTTTGTTTCCATATACAGAGGCTCAACAATAAGGCAGGCGATGAAATCGCTTATAGACCAGGCGGCAGAGAATGACAATATATCAACCTTATATGTTGTCAATAATGACGATACTTTTTACGGGGCAATAGATTTAAAGGATTTAATAGTAGCTAGAGATTATATAGACCTTGAGGATCTGGTATCAACATCTTATCCATATGTATATGCTGAAGAAAAAACAGAAGAGTGTATAGAAGAACTTAAAGATTATTCCGAGGACTCCATTCCTGTTCTTGACAACGGTAATAGAGTGCTTGGAGTTATCACATCACAGGACCTCGTAGAGGCTGTTGATGAAGAAATGAGCGAGGACTATGCTAAGCTGGCCGGCTTGACAGCTGAGGAGGATTTAAATGAACCATTTAAGGACAGCATAAAAAAGCGTCTCCCGTGGCTGGTTCTGCTGCTGTTTCTTGGTTTGATAGTTTCATCAGTTGTTGGAATATTTGAGTCAGTTGTGTCTCAGATAACGCTTGTGGTATGTTTTCAATCTCTGATACTTGACATGGCCGGAAACGTCGGGACACAGTCTCTTGCTGTTACAATCCGTGTGCTTATGGATGAGAATTTATCGGGCAGACAGCAGAGAAACCTTGTATTCAAAGAAATGAAGGTTGGATTTTCAAACGGCATGATATTGGGTGTAATGTCATTTATACTGGTTGGACTGTATATATTAATTGCGAAAGCAAAAAGCCTTATGTTCTCCTTTGCCGTTTCAGGCTGTATCGGTGTTGCACTTGTTGTAGCTATGGTTATTTCCAGCTTTGTGGGAACATCTATACCTATATTCTTTAAAAAGGTCAAGGTTGACCCGGCAGTAGCATCAGGACCGTTGATTACTACAATAAATGACCTTGTTGCGGTTGTAACCTACTATGGGATTGTATGGGTTATGCTGATTAATATATTACAGTTAGTTGAGTAGACTATTGTTAATGGGTCAGCTAATTGGTATAATGACATGTACACAACCGATTAACTGAAAAGGAGATAGAACTGATGGCAAACAAGTATGGAATGGTAAAATGCTATTTTGAGCACGGCCTATGGTCTGCTAATCAGGTTAAAGACGCAGTAACTAAGGGGTTAATTACATCCACCGAGTATAAGGATATTACAGGCGAGGACTTTGATATCGCATATTTAAAGGAAAGAGGAAATAAAAGCAAAAAAAATAAGTGCATTAAACAGTATGTAGTTGACGCATTTACCGACGAGGTTTTTTCGGGAAATCCAGCTGCAATATGCATTTTAAATAATCCCATACCTGATGAGCTTATGCAGAAAATAGCCATTGAAAATAGGCTTGTTGAAACAACCTTTGTGCTGAAAAGGGCTAACTCATATAATTTGAGATGGTTTACCCCTAAAGGAGAAATTGATATGTGCGGCCATGCTGTGCTTGCGGCCGCATATGTAATACTGAATTTCTATGAGAAAAATAAGGAAGTAATAGAGTTCGATACGCTTGATGGAAAAATAACAATAATCAAGAATGATGATGTCTACGAAATGGATTTTCCTCAGTATCAATTGAAAAGCATCCCCGTTACGGAGGAAATGATAGATGCTTTGGGAGCGGTTCCCAAGGAAGCATATTTAGGACGGGACCTTTTGCTGGTGCTGGAGGATGAGGATACTGTAATAAACCTTAAGCCTGACCAGGAAAAGCTTGCGCATATGCATGGGCTTATAACTCACGTGACAGCCAAGGGAAGCAGGTATGACTGTGTTGCACGTTCATTTGCGCCTAAAATCGGCATGGAAGAAGATCCGGTATGCGGGCTTGGGCATTGCTACATAGCTCCGTATTGGAAAGAAAAATTGGGTCAAAATGTACTTGTATCGCGTCAAGTATCAAAAAGAGGCGGAACGGTTTACTGCAAGATGATTAAGGAAGGAAGGGTAAAGTTATGCGGAAAAGCTGCCCTTTATTCAGAAGCTGATATATATGTTGATTAAAAGAATTACTGGCATATATGTTTGTTAAAAATAAGACGCTATATAACAATGTCATGATGTGAAACCTCTCTAAATATTAGAGAGGTTTTTTGTTTAGCTTTTCTTTGTTTTTATCTTGACAATCTTTGTTAAATGATTTACAATTAAATCAAGATAAAGGAACAAAACAACGTGATAAAACACAGCAAAAACTATTAAAAATACTTAAAACATTGATACATATGTGATCATATAAGGGGAGGTTTTACTATGACATGTGAAAAATTATTTAACAAAGCTTGTGAAGAAAAAATGCACGGTTGCCCTGAAAGAGCATACGAATTATTTTCAGAGGTAGTATATGATTACCCTGGAACATCATTTGCTATATATGCGAATGAAGAAATGACAAGTCTTTCAGTTAACAATGCTAAAGATACCTATACTCCATCGTATGTAGATGAAGCAATAGCTTAAATTAGAAGGAACAAGGCAATATATTACGAAGCGCCCCTCAGTACACTGAAAATGCTGAGGGGCGCTTCCAATTTAATAAGATTTTTTATTTGCCGGAAGAAGCAATATAATTATTACGCACCAATATCCTGCAATGGCTGGCAAGGATGCCTCTATTCCAAAGGAGCCTCCGGTAAGAAGACGTGAGGATGTATTAAGGCTGTAATTTAAGATTGCTGAGCTGTTTGGCTCTATTCCTATGTTTATAATGCCTCCTATCATAATTAAATTCCATATTCCATGAACTAATGTGCTGGATACGATTGAATCGCTTTTATAACAAATAATTGATAACATTATCCCTACGCTTATGCCTGAGGCAGTTAACTGGATAAAATCTAAAAAGTTCGGAGTTATCCCTATTAAATGAAATACGGAGAATATTATAGAAGGTATTAAAACGGACCAGAGTCTGCCGAATTTTGTTTCGATTATTTTCATGATAAATCCACGGAAAACCATCTCTTCAGTTAAACTTGCGGTGATGCATGTTAGAACTAAAGCAGTAAGAATACGCTTTAAAAGCTGCATAGCATTCAGACTATTAAGGGAAAATGATCCAGGAATAAATAAAAAGAATACAGCTGATACAGCGCAGGGAAGAAGAATAGCGCAATAAAACCAAATAGGTTTCGGCATGATAAATTTAATCCTACAGTCTGCTGTACTAATATTAAGAAATTTTTTGCAGTACAAGCGTAAAAGAGCGAATGTTAAAAAGATTTGTATTACAGAGGACAACAATATTGATATAAATTCATTTGATATTAATGTTGAGATGCAGGAGAATAGCTGGCAGCCGAGCCAGATTATTATTCCTGCAATTATATTTAGAACAACCTTAGAATACATACTGATTAGCCTCTTTCAAAAAAATTTAAAATAAAAATAAGCCGCATAGCGGCTTATTTTTTCATTATATTTATATCTCCGCTTATTGAGTCAAAGGAGAATTCCGATTTTCCATTACCGTGAACCGCTTCGTCATTTTTCTTAATTATATCGAATTCACAATTAATATCCCCGCTAAGACCGTCATAAGAGTATGTGAACCCTTCATTATTTGGAATAGTGATATTTATATCTCCGCTTATTGTGTCTGTATCAATTTCATCGGGACATACATCCGATAATAGATCAAGATCTCCCGATGTGCTGTCAAAATTAATCCTGTTAACGCTTCCGGAAAGCTTTGCGCTCCCACTCGTTGTTTCAATATCTGCGTGTTTTTTGACGACAATATTGTCAGAGTCAATGCTACCGCTTACTGTTTCTATATCTAACTCTGATACTTCAATGTCCTTTAAACTGACGCTTCCTGAAATATTTTCAATATCTAAATATTTTACATTGATTCCTGTCACATAAGAATCAGAAGAAACAAGGTCAAGATTTAAAGTTTTTAAGTTTGTCATTTCTTCAGGAACTTGCACAGTTAAATGTTTGTCATAATTATATTTGCCGAATGAAAAGATACTTGTATTCGGCTTTTCATACTGTATTATAAGTCTTCCATTGTCATTATAATAATGAAGCATATTTTTTTCATCGAGCTCCTTACGGCTTTCCTCATAGAAGTGTACTGTGTCACCATCGTAGCTTTCTATACTTACATTTCCTTCTATCCAGTTTATTTCGATTTCAGATAAATTGCCTGCATCTATTTCACCGCTTCCGGCAGTATATTTTGAAGCATTGGGATATTTATTAATTCCAAATGTAAAACTTCCAAATCCAATTCCAATCAGCAAAATATTTATAAGAATGAGAGCAACTACTGACCAAAGCACTATTTTTAATATTGATGAATTTTTGCTGTCCATAATTATCCCTGCCTTTTAAGCTCAAATATAGCTTGTATTATTTTTTCAATTGCCGCTCCAACTAAGAATATAACCCATGTAATGTGCCATGCATGCGTTGTAAAGCTTATTATAATGTAGAGAATTGTAATTACACTCCAAATGGCACTCTTTATTGAACGCATAGCTCGAAGATTGGAATCATTTTGACTTTGCCACTCTTTGAACTCTTCTACAATTGTTTCATCCATTTTTTCGTATCGCGGCTTGGTCATAGAATTATAAATAATAAGTGCAGTTGCTATTGCTATCATAATAAACATAAGACATGGACCAAGTACAAGTGAAAATTTACTTTCAGACGATATTGTAAAAACTATAGGCGGAATAATGCTTAAAATGTAGAGAGATACCGCTATGGCTGTGAGCAGTGCAGATTTTTTTCTTGCACGTTCATAGTCTTCATTTGACATATTTCCAGCGGGCCTTTGCTGAAATGCTGACAGCAGCTCCTTTGTATCACCTATACTGGCAATAGAAATATTGTATGCAGCCTCAGGTGATTTCCCTTCATTAATGAGGTCATGGTATTTATCAATAAGGTTTTGAAGTATTTCTTCTTTTAATTCCACTGATTTTTTTGTAGGTGAAATATCCTTAAAAACTTCATCCATATATGCTCTGAGCTTATCTTCCATATTAGTTATCCTCCTTATTGTCTGTCTGAATAAGAATGTCTATCAGCTTTTTTGTGATATTCCATTCGTCCTTAAGCTTGAAGTAGGTAATTCTGCCTTCCGGAGTGATGGTATAATATCTTCGTCTCGCTCCAGTGTTTTCATTTCCCCAGTATGAGCTTATACAACCGGATTCCTCAAGACGCTTGAAAGCTGTGTAAAGAGTTGCTTCCTTAAGTTCATACTGATTATTGGTTTTGAGCTGAATGTCTTTATTTATTTTGTATCCATAGCTGTCTCCGCCCATAAGGCTTGCCAGTATAATCGTATCCGTATGTCCTCTTATTAAGTCTGATGTTATTGACATAAGCTTTCCTCCTTTATTTTAGATATATTAAAACATAAAGATACCTCATCTGTCAAGGTATATTTTATTTTAAGATACTTATAAATCAAAAAGATACAATGTACTAAAAACTGAACATTAATTTTGTGAATATCAGCAAATTGAATTTAATAACAAAGTGATTTATAATTTATTATGTAATTACATTTAGACATTTAGAACATTAGGAGGCGGCGATATGGAATATAAATTTACGGATGACCAGCTTTCAATTAGAGAGACTCTCAGAGATTTTACTAAAAAAGAAGTAATGCCATTAGATTCGGAAATGGATAAGTCGGGGTTTAACACTGAACTGTATAAGAAAATGCAGGAAATGGGCCTTTTGGGCATACATTACCCTGAAGAATATGGAGGCGCAGGATTAGACCCAATAACAGGTGCTATGGTAATTCACGAAATAGCTAGGGGAAGTGCAAGCATGGCACTGTTTTTAGACGCACACTGGCTTGCTGCCGATGCTGTACTTAACTTTGGAAATGATAAACAGAAGAAAAAATATTTGCCTATAGCTGCCAATGAGGGCATTTTTGCTTTCGGGCTTACAGAGCCTGACGCAGGAAGCGATGCGGCGGGAATTAAAACAACAGCTAAAAAGGATGGAAATTATTATGTGCTTAATGGAAGAAAAGCTTGGATAACAAATGCGTGTACGGCCGATGTGTTTGTGATAATGGCTAAAACCTCACCTGAATTGGGAGCAAAGGGAATTACAGCATTTATTGTTGAAAAAGATACTACGGGACTTACTGTATGTGCAGAAGAAGAAAAAATGGGAATGAGAGGAAGCAATACGGCTGGTCTTATTTTTGAGGATATGAAAGTGCCAGAAGAAAATATACTTGGAAAAGTAAACGGAGGATTTAAAATCGCCATGACAGCCCTTGACTGCGCAAGGATAAGTATAGGAGCTATCTCGTGTGGGCTTTCAGAACATGCACTTGAAATAGCTAAAAACTATGCGCTGGAAAGAGCAGCATTTGGAGAGCCGATTGCAAATTTTCAGGCAATACAGTTTAAAATAGCGGATATGGTAATAGGTATTGAAAATATGAAGCTTATTACATATAATGTAGCTGAGAAGTATGCAAGAGGCGAAAGATTCACTTTGGAAGCTGCATGCTGCAAAGTATATACGGCTGAAACCTGTGTCAGAATATGTGATCAGGCCATTCAGATTTTGGGTGGAAATGGATATAGTAAGGAATATCCAGCGGAGAGATTGTACAGGGACGCTAAACTTCTTGAAATAGGTGAGGGAACGTCGGAAATACTTCGTATGCTTATTGGCAGAACAGCACTTTCTAGGTAATAAGATATCAAGGAGGGAATAACCATGAGTCCGGAAGTAGAACAGTTAAAAAAATTAATATATGAAAACGACAGCATTGTATTTTTTGGCGGAGCAGGAGTCTCTACAGAGAGCAATATACCGGATTTCAGAAGTGAAAACGGGATATACAATGCTGTTAATCAGTATGGTTATCCTCCTGAAACTATGCTGAGCCATAGCTTTTTCATATCACATCCTGACATATTTTTTGAATATCTTAAAAAAACGCTGATATACCCGGACGCAAAGCCGAATTATGCACATATAGGATTAGCTAAGCTGGAGAAGATGGGAAAGCTTAAAGCTGTAATTACACAAAATATTGATAATCTGCACCAACTTGCCGGAAGCAGGACAGTATATGAGCTTCACGGCACGCTTTATAAAAACTACTGTGTTAAATGCCATAAAAAATTTGATATAAAATATGTAATGGAAAGCGATGGAATTCCGCGCTGTGATAAGTGCGGAGGAATAGTACGGCCTGATGTTGTCCTTTATGAGGAGGGCTTAGACGGCCAGACTATATATGCTTCTATTAATGCGATAGAAAAAGCTGACATTTTGATTGTAGGGGGAACCTCGCTCAATGTTTATCCTGCTGCCGGTCTTATAGATTACTATAAAGGAAATAATTTGGTTCTGATAAATAAAAGTACTACACCATATGACAGGAGAGCCAACCTTATTATAAGGGAAAGCATAGGAGAGGTATTTAAGGAAATGCTTGATTTATAGTTGGCGGCACATGCTAAACAGCATGTGCTTCTGCTTAATTTCCAAATTCCGATAATAATATTTAAAAAAAACTTGACAAACATTATATGTTTTGCTAAAATCAATAATGCACTGTGAACTTTGAAAACTGAACAGCGTAAAAATTAAACCCAAGTCAAAAGACAATGAGAATCTTGAAAGAGATAAACGAACC
>OHAS01001683.1_pt1 | contig 17159 bp, 13 predicted proteins | sample 1577131 | NCBI WGS metagenome assembly OHAS01 (sample SAMEA3541566, study PRJEB24748) | human gut metagenome | biome: human gut; feature: human-associated habitat; material: faeces | place: China | collected 2012 | reverse complement strand
GCCGCTGCCTTCTGGGAAGAACAGACAAAATAATATAAAGTACGCAGATCCGGGCGTAACCAACGGCAACAACCATACCACCACCGATAGACATACCGTCTTTCAACCAGTCAGGCATAGCGTTAAGAGCTGCTTGAACAGATTGGGTAGGAACCATTAAAAGAAGAGCGGCTGGGATTGCGATACGAAGACCTTGCATAAGAAGGGCGATAAAGTGAGCACGTTCAACTCCTCTGATATCACCTTTTTTAGCGGCAGCATCAGCAGCATGGACCAAACCAACTGAAAGAGTACGAACGATCATAGTGAGGAAAAGACCAGCAACGGCAAGAGGAATAGCAACAGTTTGTGCTACACCGATTCCTGTTTTTGAAAAATCTCCACCAAGAATCATGATGATAGCAGCAGCTACTGATGCAAGAGCAGCATCTGGAGCTACGGCAGCACCGATATTTGCCCAACCAAGAGCGATTAGCTGAAGTGAACCACCCAGAATAACACCGGCAGTTAAGTTACCTGTTACCAAACCAATCAAAGTACATGCAACAATTGGTTGGTGGAATTGGAATTGGTCCAAGATACCTTCAAGTCCAGCAAGGAAGGCAACAAAGACCACTAAAACCATAGAAATAATAGACATGATTTATAATTATCCTTTCATGAGATATGAGGACGTAAAATAGTCAGGCAAGACCTAGAAAGAACTGAGAGGTGTAGCTTTGCTAAACTATCTGTCCAAATTTTATTCAATTAATGTATTATTGAACGTTTGCTTTTTCAATTAAGTCAAACAAGTCTTTCTTAGAGTCATTTGGTACTTTACGCACGTCAAATTCAACGCCAAGGTCACGAAGCTTTTCGTAAGTAGCCACATCGTCCTTGTCCATTGATAGTACGTTGTTAACCATTGTTTTGCCTGTTGAGTGAGCCATAGAACCTACATTGAGAGTCTTGATTGGCACACCGCCTTCAATAGCACGAAGAGCATCTTGAGGAGTTTCAAACAGGATCAAAGCATGAGTATTACCAAAGCGTGGGTCTTTTGAAACAGCAATCAGTTTGTCGATAGGCACAACGTTTGCTTTTACATTACCCGGTGCGGCTTGTTTGATTAACTCTTTGCGGAGTTCATCCTTAGCTACTGAGTCAGAAGCTACGATAATACGGTCTGCTTTTGAATCTGGTGTCCAAGCAGTTGCGACTTGTCCGTGAAGAAGACGTGTGTCAAGACGAGCAAGATTGATTTTCAATTTACCGTCTCCGATAACAGTTCCTTCTGGAATAGCAGCTTGGGCAACTGGAGCAGCTGCAGCAGTTGCAACTTCCTCAGCTGGGTTTAGCTCTTCTGGAAGAGCCTTGATGCCATCTTTGGCTTCTTTAATGATATTAGCAGCGACTTTTTCCACACCTGCAGCAGCGTCCATCAGGCGCTCTGTGTAGGCTTGAATCAACATCGGTAAGTTAAGTCCTGTGATGATGGCAAACTTACGCTCAGGATTTTCTCCCATCACGCGACTAGCTTGGTTGAATGGAGATCCACTCCAAAGGTCAGCCAAAACTAGAACCTCATCTTCTGCGTCAAATGCAGCAACAGCGTTATTAAACTTAGCGTATAGATCATCAGGACCTTCATTTGGCATAAAGGTTACAACTTGAACCTTTTCTTGTTCACCAAAGATCATAGATCCTGACTGATGAATACCCGCAGCAAATTCGCCGTGGCTCGCAATAATGATTCCGATACTCATTATTGTCATTCCTCCTTTTTGTTGTTTCAGTCTTCATTTAAGAAAACTTTAAGACTAAATAAGTATAAACCGTTTTCATGTAAAAAGCAACTATTTATCATAAAAAATTCAAAAGCTCCCCTTTACAGATGTTGATATATTAAGTTTTTAAAGGGTAATCTAGAGTTCATATTTAAAAATTTAATATAAAAAAGTTGGAAGAAGCTTCCAACTTTTAAAATAGGTTTTTATTAAATTAGTGGGTGAAGTCGAGTACCATACGTCCTTGGATTTGACCTTTTTCCATTTCGTCGAAAACGGCTACCGCATCTTCTACTGGACGTTTTTGGACAACTGGGACTACCAAACCTTCTGCACCAAATTGGAAGGCTTCTTCCAAGTCTTTACGAGTTCCAACCAGAGAACCGATGACTTGGATTCCATCTAGAACGGTTTTCACGATACTAAGTTCCATCATTTCAGAAGGAAGACCAACAGCAACCACGCGACCACCAGCACGAACTGAGTCAACAGCTTGGTTGAAGGCAACTTTAGATACAGCAGTTACGACAGCTGAATGAGCTCCACCATCAGTTTTTTCCTTGATGAGTCCAGGTACATCTTCAACTTCGAGGCCGTTAATCACAATATCAGCGCCTACTTCTTTTGCAAGGGCAAGTTTGTCGTTGTTGATATCAACTGCGATAACATGAGCGTTGAAAACTTTTTTAGCATATTGAACTGCGAGGTTACCAAGTCCACCAGCACCGTAAAGAACAACCCATTGACCTGGTTCAACTTTGGCTTCTTTAATAGCTTTATAGGTTGTTACACCAGCACATGTGATAGAAGAAGCTTGGGCTGGATCAAGTCCATCAGGAACTTTAACAGCATAGTCTGCAGTTACGATACATTGTTCAGCCATACCACCATCTACTGAGTAGCCGGCATTTTTCACTGTACGGCAAAGGGTTTCGCGACCAGTTGTACAGTATTCGCAAGTGCCACATCCTTCAAAGAACCAAGCAACGCTGACGCGGTCGCCGACTTTAAGGCTTTTTACATCTGGGGCAATTTCTTTAACGATACCAACACCTTCGTGTCCAAGAACACGTCCTGGTACCTGACCGAAGTCGCCATGAGCAACGTGAAGGTCAGTGTGGCAAACACCACAGTACTCAATTTCTACAAGTGCTTCCCCAGTTTCAAGTGGACGGAGTACTTTTTCTTCAATAGCAACACCAGTGCTTTCTGGATTTACAACAACAGCTTTCATAGCTATCCTCCTTGATATTAACTGAGAGCAGGAGAAACAGGACTGGATTGATTTTGTGTCAACAGAGTCGAGTGTGACGAGCTCTCTTGTATTTATATGTGAAGTATATCACAAAAGAAAACCTTTTCCAAGGTCTTGGAGGTAAAAAGTAGAATAATCGATTAACCGGTTGATAAGACTGTGAAAAGAACACAAAGACCAGCTCGCAAGCTGGTCATACTCTTCGAAAATCAAATTCAAACCACGTCAGCTTCGCCTTGCCGTACTCAAGTACTGCCTACGGCTAGCTTCCTAGTTTGCTCTTTGATTTTCATTGAGTATCAGTATGGACTATAAGAATAAGTCTTGCAGGGTTTTGGCAACTCCGTCTTGGTCATTTGTCAAGGAAATTTGCTCATCTGCATAGGGGAGTAGCTCTGGGTTGGCATTTTTCATTGCATAACCTTTCCCAGCAAAAGCGAGCATTTCGGTATCATTGTGTTCATCTCCAAAGGCAATCAAATCTTTTTTGTCGCGGTTCATTACCTTGAGCAAGTAGTCCAAAGCAAAGGCCTTGTTGACTCCTTTTGGAGTACACTCAAGGATATTGAGCGGACCTCCCCAGGTATTGATAGACAGTTGATGCTGGTAGAAGGCGTTCATTTCTTTTGCCAAGGCATATTTGTCACTGGCTCTGGTCTGCAACAGAATGCAGTTAGGGTCCTTGGTCACCAATTCAGGCTGAAATTGATCTTCAGGCTGGAAAGCTTCTACCCCAAATAGTTTGGGATTGGCAATTTCTTCATTGGGATTTGTGATATAGAATTTTTTACGGTATTCTCCAGCGATAAAATCGGCTTGAATGTCCTCTGAACGTCGAACCATATCTAGCAGATATTTTTTGTCTACAGTCAAACACTTTTCAAAGTCCCAAGTTTGGTCTGGTAAATGAGTGAGGGAGCCGTTGAAATTAATCATAGGAGTGTCTAAGCCTAGTTCACGGTAGAAATCTTTTGACATGCGGTAAGGGCGCCCTGTCGTAATAATAACTTGATGGCCTTTTTCAGTAACTTTTTTTATGGTTTCTTTGGTAAAGTCAGAAATCTGACTGTCCGAGTTGAGCAGGGTTCCATCCAGGTCAACTGCAATAATTTTTTTCGTCATAGGGACCTTTCTAGTGTCTTTTCAGATAAGATGTCTTCTATTATAACAGAAAGCAGGCAGAAAAGCAGATTCCAAACAAAAAATGAAATTGGATCAATTTCTTAAATAAATCAAACAAAGATATTGAAAAAGTGAATGATAAATGATATAATTCTATTATTGTTCGTAAAAATTAAAAGGAGATTAATAATGGACAAATTATTTAAACTAAAAGAGAACGGTACAGACGTTCGTACAGAGGTTCTCGCTGGTTTAACAACTTTCTTTGCAATGAGTTATATTCTCTTTGTAAACCCACAAATTCTTTCGCAAACAGGGATGCCTGCTCAGGGTGTATTCCTCGCAACGATTATCGGTGCAGTTGCTGGTACCCTGATGATGGCCTTCTACGCCAACTTACCTTATGCTCAAGCACCAGGTATGGGTCTTAACGCCTTCTTTACCTTCACAGTCGTATTTGGACTTGGTTATTCTTGGCAAGAAGCCTTGGCTATGGTCTTCATCTGTGGAATTATCTCATTGATTATTACCTTGACAAATGTTCGTAAAATGATCATTGAATCGATTCCAAATGCTCTTCGTTCAGCTATTTCAGCTGGTATCGGTGTCTTTCTTGCCTACGTGGGAATTAAGAATGCTGGACTTTTGAAATTTACGATTGATCCAGGCAACTATACTGTTGTAGGAGAAGGGGCTGACAAGGCTCAAGCAACGATTGCGGCAAACTCTTCAGCAGTTCCAGGCTTGGTCAGCTTTAATAATCCAGCTGTTTTGGTGGCTCTTGCAGGACTTGCCATTACTATCTTCTTTGTTATCAAAGGGATTAAAGGGGGAATTATTCTCTCTATCTTGACAACAACTGTTCTTGCTATCGCAGTTGGTTTGGTAGATTTGTCTAGTATCGATTTTGCTAACAACCATGTTGGTGCAGCCTTTGAAGACTTGAAGAGAGTCTTTGGTGCGGCTCTTGGTTCAGAAGGTTTGGGAGCTTTGATTTCAGATACAGCTCGCTTGCCTGAAACTCTTATGGCTATTCTTGCCTTCTCATTGACAGATATTTTTGACACAATTGGTACCTTGATCGGTACAGGTGAAAAAGTTGGTATCGTAGCGACAAATGGTGAAAATCACCAATCAGCTAAGTTGGACAAGGCTCTTTACTCTGACTTGATTGGTACTTCAATTGGTGCCATCGCAGGTACTTCAAACGTAACGACTTATGTTGAGTCTGCTGCTGGTATTGGTGCAGGTGGACGTACTGGTTTGACAGCTTTGGTTGTGGCAATCTGTTTTGCAATCTCAAGCTTCTTTAGCCCACTTCTAGCTATCGTACCAACAGCTGCTACAGCTCCAATCTTGATTATCGTCGGAATTATGATGTTGGCTAGCTTGAAAAATATCCATTGGGATGATATGGCTGAAGCGGTTCCTGCCTTCTTCACATCTATCTTTATGGGATTCAGTTACTCTATCACTCAAGGGATTGCAGTTGGTTTCTTGACTTACACCTTGACTAAGCTTGTCAAAGGTCAAGCTAAAGATGTTCATGTAATGATTTGGATTTTGGATGCCTTGTTTATCCTTAACTATATTAGTATGGCCTTATAATAGGATAACCCAGGGGGACTTTCCCCCTTTTTTAATACAAAGGAGATAGGTGATGAAAGAGAAAAGTATCTGGAAAGAATTATTGAATCGTGCAGGTTGGCTGTTAATCTTTCTGCTAGCGACAATTTTATATCAGATTCCTATAGGGGTTACTGCTATTTTAACTTTAAATGCAGTACCATTGTTACAGTCAGGACTTATAGTTGCTGGTATTTCAATTGTAGTTTTAGTACTATTTATTTTTGGAGCTCGTAAAACGCAGCTAGCAAGTTTTAATTTTTCTTTTTTTAGAGCTAAGGATTTGGCACGTTTGGGCTTGAGTTATTTAGTTATTATCGGGTCAAATATACTTGGTTCTATCTTGTTGCAACTGTCAAATGAGACGACAACAGCTAACCAGTCTCAGATTAACGATATGGTTCAGAATAGTTCGTTGATTTCCAGTTTCTTCTTGCTGGCCTTGCTTGCTCCAATTTGTGAGGAAATCTTGTGTCGTGGAATTGTTCCTAAAAAGATTTTCCGAGGCAAGGAGAACTTGGGATTTATAGTAGGTACGATTGTGTTTGCTTTATTGCATCAACCAAGTAATTTACCTTCTTTATTGATTTATGGAGGTATGTCGACAGTTCTATCTTGGACGGCTTACAAGACCCAACGTTTGGAAATGTCTATCTTACTTCACATGATTGTGAATGGGGTTGCTTTCTGTTTGTTGGCTCTCGTGGTGATTTTGAGTCGGACATTAGGGATTTCTGTTTAAGATTTTTGACAATTGCTTACTTGTTTCTACTGGGAAAAAGATGAATGCAATCGTGTCCATCTTTTTCTTTTTATGGTAAAATAGAGAAATAATATGGTGAAAAGCCTTGAGGGAGTGACCGATATGTCAACTAAAGCCAATCATGCAAAGACAGCTGTTTGCGGAATTATCAATGTAACCCCAGATTCCTTTTCGGATGGTGGTCAATTTTTTGCGCTTGAGCAGGCGCTCCAGCAGGCTCGTAAATTGATAGCAGAAGGAGCCAGCATACTAGATATCGGTGGAGAATCAACTCGGCCGGGAAGAAGTAGCTATGTTGAGATAGAAGAGGAAATCCAGCGTGTTGTTCCAGTGATTAAGGCTATTCGCAAGGAAAGTGATGTCCTCATCTCTATTGATACTTGGAAGAGTCAGGTGGCAGAGGCTGCTTTGGCTGCTGGTGCCAATCTAGTCAATGATATTACAGGCCTCATGGGTGATGAAAAAATGGCCCATGTGGTTGCTAAGGCTGGAGCGAAAGTGGTCATTATGTTTAATCCCGTTATGGCTCGACCTCAGCATCCTAGCTCGCTTATATTTCCTCATTTTGGCTTTGGTCAAGCTTTTACAGAGGAAGAGTTAGCTGACTTTGAAAAAATGCCAATCGAAGAGTTGATGGAGACTTTCTTTGAACGAGCACTAGCGAGAGCAGAGGAAGCTGGGATTGCACAAGAAAACATCCTGTTGGATCCAGGAATTGGCTTTGGGCTGACTAAGAAAGAAAATCTGATTCTTTTACGGGATCTGGATAAACTACATCAGAAAGGCTATCCAATCTTTCTTGGAGTGTCGCGCAAGCGATTTGTTATCAATATCCTTGAAGAAAGTGGTTTTGAAGTCAATCCTGAGACAGAGCTTGGTTTCCGAAATCGGGACACGGCTTCGGCTCATGTAACTAGTATCGCGGCTAGACAGGGTGTAGAAGTGGTGCGCGTGCATGACGTAGCTAGTCACAGGATGGCAGTTGAAATTGCCTCCGCTATTCGTCTGGCTGATGAAGCGGAAAATTTAGATTTAAAACAATATAAATAAGATGAAAGAAATTGAAAACAATCAGTGGATTGTCAACTATCGGACGGACCAACCGCATTTTGGTTTGGAACGAATGGTGGAACTATTAGCTTTGCGTGGCAATCCCCATCTCAAACTCAAGGTCATCCATATCGGAGGGACCAATGGCAAGGGGTCTACCATTGCTTTTTTGAAAAATATGCTAGAAAAACTGGGGCTGAGAGTTGGTGTTTTCAGCTCGCCCTATCTCATTCATTACACAGACCAGATTAGCATCAATGGGGAATCCATTCCCGAGGCTAGACTGGAATCCCTTATGGCAGACTATCAGTCTTTGCTGGAGGGAGAAGCTGCTGCCAATTTGCAGGGGACAACTGAGTTTGAGATTATCACAGCCATAGCCTATGACTACTTTGCTTCAGAGCAAGTAGATGTGGCTATCATGGAAGTCGGCATGGGTGGGCTTTTAGATAGTACCAATGTCTGTCAGCCCATTTTGACAGGAATTACGACTATTGGATTGGATCATGTAGCCCTACTTGGTGACACTTTGGAGGCCATAGCAGAGCAGAAGGCAGGTATTATCAAACAAGGGATTCCCTTGGTAACAGGGCGTATTGCTCCAGAAGCTTTGGCTGTGATTGACCGCATTGCGGAAGGTAAAAATGCGCCGAGACTTGCCTACGGGGCAGATTATCAGATCAGCCATCAAAAGAGTGTGGTTACGGGCGAAGTCTTTGACTATACTAGTTCTCTCAGACAAGGTCGCTTCCAGACTGGACTGCTTGGTTTGCACCAGATAGAGAATGCTGGGATGGCTATAGCTTTACTTGATACTTTTTGTCAAGAAGATGGTCGAGAGCTACCAGCTAATACCTTACTTGCTAAAGCTCTGGAAGAAACAAGATGGCCGGGGCGTCTGGAGGTCGTGTCAAGAGAACCCTTGATGATTTTGGATGGAGCCCACAATCCCCATGCTATCAAGGCTTTATTAGCAACCTTGCAAGAACGCTTTGCGGATTATCGTAAGGAAATCCTCTTTACTTGTATCAAAACCAAGGCCTTGGAGGATATGTTGGACTTGCTGGGGGCCATGCCAGATACTGAGCTTACCCTGACACATTTTGACGATAGTCGGGCGACTGATGAAAACGTGCTGAAAGAGGCAGCCAAGTCTAGAAATCTCAGCTACCAAGGTTGGCAGGATTTTCTAGAGCAGAAATTGACAGATAAAAAAGAAGAGAAACAAACAGTTAGGATTGTCACGGGTTCCTTGTATTTCTTGAGCCAAGTGAGAGCCTATCTGATGGAGAGGAAGAACGAAAATGGATACACAAAAGATTGAAGCAGCTGTAAAAATGATTATCGAGGCCGTCGGAGAGGACGCTAACCGTGAGGGCTTGCAGGAAACACCTGCTCGTGTGGCTCGTATGTACCAAGAGATTTTTTCAGGTCTTGGTCAAACAGCGGAGGAACATTTGTCAAAATCCTTTGAGATTATTGATGACAATATGGTAGTAGAAAAGGATATCTTTTTCCACACTATGTGTGAACATCACTTTCTGCCATTTTATGGGAGAGCACATATTGCCTATATTCCAGATGGTCGTGTGGCAGGTTTGTCTAAGCTAGCCCGTACGGTTGAAGTTTATTCTAAGAAACCACAAATTCAAGAGCGTTTGAATATCGAAGTGGCCGATGCCTTGATGGAGTATCTGGGTGCTAAGGGAGCCTTTGTTGTCATTGAGGCGGAACATATGTGTATGAGCATGCGTGGTGTCAGAAAGCCAGGTACTGCGACTTTGACTACTGTAGCCCGTGGCGTATTTGAGACGGATAAGGACCTCCGAGACCAGGCTTATCGTTTAATGGGACTATAAAAGAATCCGCTTTAAGCGGATTTTTCTAGAAAGGACTAGTTATGGATCAACTGCAGATTAAAGATTTGGAAATTTTTGCCTATCATGGTCTTTTCCCTAGTGAGAAAGAATTGGGGCAGAAGTTTGTTATTTCCGCAAGCTTATCCTATGATATGACCAAGGCGGCTACAGACTTGGATTTAACAGCCTCTGTCCATTACGGAGAACTGTGTCAGCAGTGGACGACTTGGTTTCAGGAAACCACTGAGGACTTGATTGAAACGGTAGCCTACAAACTAGTTGAACGTACCTTTGAGACCTATCCTCTTGTCCAAGAGATTGAGTTGGAACTAAAAAAACCTTGGGCTCCAGTGCATTTGCCATTGGATACCTGCTCGGTGACCATTCGCCGTCGTAAGCAGCGAGCCTTTATCGCCCTAGGAAGTAATATGGGAGACAAGAAAGCGAACTTGGAACAAGCTATTGATAAACTGCGGACTCGAGGTATCCATATTCTCAAAGAGTCCAGTGTCTTGGCGACGGAGCCTTGGGGTGGTGTGGAACAAGATAGCTTTGCCAATCAGGTGATTGAAGTAGAAACCTGGCTACCAGCACCAGTCTTGTTAGAAACATTGTTAGCCATTGAGTCAGAAATGGGACGGGTTAGAGAAGTGCATTGGGGGCCTCGCTTGATTGATTTGGACTTGCTTTTTGTGGAGGACCAGATTATTTACACAGACGAGCTCATCTTGCCTCATCCTTATATAGCAGAACGCCTCTTTGTTCTTGAGCCGTTAGTGGAAATAGCTCCCCATTTTATCCATCCGATCCTAAAGCAACCAATTCGTTACTTGGTTGACCAGTTGGAGCAAGGAAATGCCTAAGCTTTCCGAGACCTATAGCAAGTGGAAGAGTATCGGGGAGGGACTGCTTGCTATTGTTTTAGGGCTTCTCTTGATTCGTTTTGGACAAGTTATTCCGCGAATGGGGTACCAGTTGCTGATGGGTTACTTTTCCTTATCAGCAGTTTGGCACTTGTTGACTCGCTGGTTTCAAGATAAAAAACGTCGGGAAAATATCTTTGTAACCTTGGGCAAGCTGGTGGTTGCGGCTCTCGTATTTGACTCTATCATCTTGCAAGACCTTGCCCTCTATCTCCTAGTCTTTATCATTGCGAGCTACCAGCTGTTTACGGGCATCATTAGTCTTGTGACTTGGTCTCTCTATCGAAAAAATGCCATTCATCCTCGGCTCCATCATCTCTTCGATGCTGTATGGATGATAGGATTCGGTCTTTATAGCATCTCTCCATTTCACGATGCAGCGAATTTTGAATTGCTCTTGCTTGGATTTTACTTGCTCATGCTAGGAGCCAGTAGCCTCCGGGACGGTTTCTTTTTTGAAAGGATAGAAAACAATCCCAAGCTGAAACGACGTATGCGAATGACTCTGCCGATCTTTGTGACGGCTCTGATTCCTATCAGCACCTTGCGCAAACTAAATGAGTGGCTGTCAAATCATGAAAGCCAAGAAGGGGAAGTTCATTCAGAAAGAAAAAATGATCAGACGGTTGATCTGGAAATTTTTGTCCATACCTCAGAAACCTCCTTCTTCCTTGCTATGGGACATGTGGATATTTGTTATCAAGGGACAGTTATTTCCTATGGTTCCTATGATCCCCGCTCGGAGCGTTTATTCGGTATGGTTGGAGATGGTGTTTTGTTTAAGGCTAATCGGGAAAAATACATCGAACTCTGCAAGAGGGAAAGTCAGAAGACCTTGTTTGCTTATGGTCTGAGTTTGACGGACCAACAGAAAACAGCTATCCAAGCTCGCCTAGCAGAGATAGAAGACCTGTTAATTCCTTGGGAACCAAGCTCGCAGTTGATGAAAAGAAGAGAGGGAGAGGTCAAGCATACCTACTCCTACCAACTGAAAGAGGAAGCAGATGCGACCCTCTATAAATTCAGCTCATCCGAGTTTAAGACCTACTTTGTTCTCAGTACCAATTGTGTCTTGCTGGCAGACTCTATCGTAGGAAAAGCTGGGACTGATATATTGAGTCCCCAAGGTTTCATTGTGCCAGGGACTTATCAGGATTACCTTGATTTAGAGTATACAAAACCCAATGGTCTAGTTGTTAGTCGATCCATTTATTAGAAAAAGAAAACTCTAGTTCCTCAGCAGTTTGCGCCGAGAAGCTAGAGTTTTTAAAATAGGTCATTTTCTTCTGGAAGGAGGATGGTTTCTCTGCCGTCCAAGTCTAAAACAAGGACCCTAGGAGGGTAAAGCGGATCAAAAGGATGATTGAAATCAAAATCGATGCTAGTCGGAAGATGCTGGCTAGAAAAATGGAAGGTGATGGTCCCCTTATTGTTGAGCAGTTGAAACTCAAGTTCTTCTTCTAATTCAAAGACATTTTTCAGGAAATGATCAATAATATACCATAAAGAGTCAATGACATCGTCAGGCAAGCTGGTCACGACGCCAAAACTAGCGGAACGTCTCTGTGTATTTGTAAAAGCCATGTTTTCATCCCCCTTTTATTTTCCTTATCATACAGCAAAATGTCTTAAAAATCAAGAAATCGTAATTGCTTTTTCAAAATGGGAATAAACTGTGAAATTTTTTCAAAGTTTCTCTAAAAAATACTTGAAAGTGTTTACAATAAGTGATAAAATGGAGTAAGTAGATGCGTGAAAGCGAAATTTTCATTATAGAAAGGAAACGGAATGAACACAGATGATACAGTAACGATTTATGACGTCGCCCGTGAAGCAGGAGTTTCAATGGCAACAGTTAGCCGTGTCGTTAATGGCAACAAGAATGTTAAAGAGAACACTCGAAAAAAAGTCCTAGAAGTGATTGATCGCTTGGACTATCGTCCAAATGCGGTAGCCCGTGGTTTAGCTAGCAAGAAAACAACGACAGTCGGAGTTGTGATTCCGAACATTACCAATGGTTATTTCTCAACACTTGCTAAGGGGATTGACGACATTGCTGAAATGTACAAGTATAACATTGTCCTTGCAAATAGTGATGAGGATGATGAAAAGGAAGTTTCAGTGGTCAACACTCTCTTTTCAAAACAAGTCGATGGGATTATCTTTATGGGCTATCACTTGACTGAAAAGATTCGTTCAGAGTTTTCTCGTTCACGGACACCGGTTGTTCTTGCTGGTACTGTGGATGTAGAACACCAACTTCCAAGTGTAAATATCGACTACAAACAAGCAACGATTGATGCCGTGAGCTATCTTCTCAAAGAAAACGAAAAGATTGCTTTTGTGAGTGGACCACTTGTTGATGATATCAATGGCAAGGTTCGTTTGATTGGTTATAAGGAAGCCTTGAAAAAAGCTGGACATTCTTATAGCGAGGGCTTGGTCTTCGAATCAAAATACAGCTATGACGATGGCTATGCCTTGGCAGAACGCTTGATTACATCACAAGCTACAGCCGCAGTTGTAACAGGTGATGAATTGGCAGCAGGTGTGTTGAATGGTTTAGCTGACCACGGTGTGTCTGTGCCAGAAGAGTTTGAAATCATTACGACAGATGACTCTCAGATTGCACGATTCACTCGTCCAAACTTGACAACTATTGCCCAACCTCTTTATGACTTAGGTGCTATCAGCATGCGTATGTTGACTAAGATTATGCATAAGGAAGAGTTGGAAGAACGTGAAGTTCTCTTGCCTCATGGTTTGACAGAACGTCGCTCTACACGAAAACGTAAATAGAAAAAATCAGGGAATCGTGAGATTTCCTGATTTTGTGTTCTAGAGAAGAGGATTAGCCTTCCATATAGTCTTTTAAGGCTTGTCCTTTTAGTCCAGCATTAAGGGCAATTAATAATTTGAGGCGCGCTTTTTGAGCGTTGAGTTCTTTGACAAAGAAAACACCAGCTTGTTGCAACTGCACTCCTCCACCTTGGTAGGCGTAGACAGGTTCAGCAATACCATTAAAGCATCGTGAGACCAAGGCGACTGGAATCCCTTTTTGGAGGAGATTTTCCAACTTTTGAGCTGTTTCTTTGGGAACATTGCCTGCTCCAAAAGCCTGAATGACTAAGCCATCCAGCTGTTCCAAGTCTAACATATCGATCAGCTCGTCTGTCATACCGGCATAGGCTGAGATGATGGGAACTAGACCTTGAATATGCTCAAGATCAAACCGGACACGAGGTTCAGCCGTTTTGAAGTAGAGGATTTCTTGCTTCATGATGAGGCCAAGTGGTCCATGTGTTGGGGTTTGAAAGGTGCTGACGTTGGTCGTATGAGTTTTGGTAACATACTTGGCTGCATGAATCTCGTCGTTCATGACGACCAGCACACCCTTGTCGGCTGCTTTATCATCGCTGGCAACTCGTAAAGCGCTCAGATAGTTATAAACACCGTCGCTACCAAGTTCGTTTGAACTACGCATGGCCCCGGTTAGAACGATGGGGATGGGCGGGATTTTCATGGTATCAAGGAAGTAGGCTGTTTCTTCTAAGGTATCTGTACCATGTGTGATGACAACTCCATCATAGTTATCAGCTTCCTCTTTAATCTTATGATAGAGTGCAAGCATATGCTTGGGTTTGATATGAGGGCTTGGCAGATTAAAAAAGTCTAGGGCATGAACCTCAATCCCTTCAAGCGGATTGGAAACATGGTTCATGGGATTGTCCTGACTAGTTACAACGGCACCAGTGGCGTCTGCTTGCATGGAAATAGTCCCACCTGTATGTAAAACAAGGATTTTCTTAGGCATGATTTAGTCACTCTTTCTGAAATGTGGTATAATCATTGTAACACAAAAGGGGAGAATGGGACAGGATGGAAGTCAAGGCTGTTTTTTTTGATATCGATGGAACGCTAGTCAACGATCGCAAGAGTGTTTTGAAATCCACTAAGGACGCGATTAAGATTGTCAAAGAGCAAGGAGTGCTTGTTGGAGTAGCGACAGGACGAGGGCCGTTTTTTGTCAAGGAATTGATGGAAGACTTGGACCTAGACTTTGCGGTGACCTACAATGGCCAATACATTTTTAATAAAGAAAAGGTGCTCTTTGCAAGTCCGATTGCTAAGTCAAGCCTGCGTCAACTGATTGCTTACGCTAAAAAGGAGCGTAAAGAAATCGCTCTTGGAACCGAGCATGCCGTTGTTGGTTCGAAGATTATGTCATTTGGTCTCGGCTCCTTTTCACAACTGGTTAGTCGTTTTATTCCGACTGTGCTGACAAGAACCGTTAGCCGTTCCTTTAATCGAATGGTTAGCAAGGCAGTTCCTCAAAAGGAAGACGACCTGCTTAACTTGATTAATCAACCCATTTATCAAGTTTTGATGCTGATGACGCCAGAGGAATCTGAGAAGGCAGCAGCTGATTTTGAAGATTTGAAATTAACTCGAAGCAATCCTTTTGCAGCAGATATCATCAACCAAGGAAATTCCAAACTAGAAGGCATTCGCCGAGTCGGGAAAGAATATGGATTTGATCTCAATCAAGTCATGGCCTTTGGTGATTCAGACAATGATCTAGAAATGTTGGCGGGTGTTGGGATGTCGGTTGCTATGGGAAATGGCAGTAGCAGTGTCAAAGAAGTCGCCAAGCATATTACGGCAAGTAATCAACAAGATGGTATCCACAAGGCGCTCGAGCACTTTGGTGTTTTGGCTTCAGAAAAAGTGTTTGTCAGTCGAGACTATCACTTTAATAAGGTCAAAACCTTCCACCACATGATGGATGAACGAACTCAAGAAGAGCCACAGGCATGGGATGCTGAAGGTGCAACCCACCGAGCAGATTTTAAAATTGAAGAATTAGTAGAGTTTGTTCGCGCAGCAAGTTCTTCGGAGGAAGAATTTCAAAACTCCCTTGCAAGCATGCATGAGGCACTTGATAAGGCGGCAGAGAAAGTGGCGAAAAAGACGCCTGCTAAGCAAAATCTGGTCGGTCAAGTGGATGCTTTGATTGACACACTGTATTTTACATACGGTAGTTTTGTTTTGATGGGAGTAGATCCAGAACGTATCTTTGACATTGTTCATGAGGCAAATATGGGGAAGGTTTTCCCTGATGGGAAAGCTCATTTTGATCCAGTTACACACAAGATTTTAAAACCAGAAGACTGGGAAGAAAAATATGCTCCAGAACCTGCCATCCGACAGGAACTACAACGTCAGTTTAAAGCTTATGAGCGACATAAAGAAAGAAAAAATAAAAAATAAGAGAAATTTCTTTTCCCTGGATGAAAAATTCGGGGATTTTTTGAGCTGAAAAACCGAACAATTTTATATATATCACTAATTATTATTAGCATATTTATACTAGAAAAAGAAAAGAAAAAATGAAAAGATAGTGAAAATAAAACAACGGGAAATTACATTGCTTACAAAGAATAGTTGAAAAGCTAGATACATTACTAATATATCTAGCTTTTCTTTTGAAAGAATATCAAAAAAAAGACAAGTCAAATTATTTGATATTTGAAAGTTGCTGTGTTAGAATAAATTAAGAAAGCGAATAAATATAAAATCCTCATGCCGCTATAATATGCTCTTTTTAAAGACAGAAAGTCAACTTGTTTATTTCAGGCCTGTTAACAAGTTGATGTGAGGAGTTCACTCTAGCTTTGAGGTTTAGTTATAAAATTGTGCACAATTGCTTTCCAAATTTTTATTATTTTAATTTTCAAGTTTAAAAATTAAAGAATTAAGAGGTTGAAATGAAGAAAAAATATACCTATTTGACAGCTTCTGTTTTAACAGCTGTAACAATGCTTCCAACTTTTGCACCAAGTGAAGCTCACGCTGCTTACAATTGGAATGGAAATAATAGTTACTATACAAGAACTAGCCGCCGTTCAAGCAATCGTACTTCTAACCGTACTACTGCAAATCGTAGCCGCACATCAAACTATACTGTAAGAAGTTATGGCTACAACAGTTATTACCCAAGCTATAACTATGGCTACAATAGCTACTATCCAAGCTATAACTATGGATATGGTAGCTATTACCCAAGTTACAACTACGGTTACAATAATTGGAATAACTACTATGGCTATGGCAACATTAGCAACTACTATGGTTATAACTATTGGAATAATTACAACAACCTTGCTAGCGATGAAAACTATATTTACTGGAATGGCAATCACTACTACCGTATGAACGATGGTAGCTTCCGTATTTATCGTAACGGTCAGTGGAAACCTTTGACAAACAATAGTAATAACAACTCATCTACTAACAACTTGGAAAACGATCCTCACTATCGTTACGAAAATGGGTACCATTACTATGTATTGGACAATGGTGATTATTACTACTACCAAAATGGTAAGTGGGTATTGGTGAAAGATTCTGCTGATACAACACTAGCACAACCGGCAACACCTGCTGAACCAAAACCAGAACAACCAACAACTCCGGTTGAGCCAGCACAACCAAGTCAACCTGAAGTTCCTGCTCCAACACCAGCAGAACCAGAGACTCCAACACCAGCACCTAGTGATAAACCTGAAGAGCCGACAACACCAACTGAGCCACAACCAGCACAACCAGCAACTCCAAGTGTTGACCTACCAGAAAATCCACCAATTAATGGTGCTGATAGTGAATTTGATCCATTCAAGCCATCAACAGAAACGCCAGTAGAACCAAAACCAGAAACACCAGCAACTCCAGCTATCCCAACAACACCAGGTTTGGTAACAACTGATGAATCAAGTGAAAACCAAATCCCTG
>OHAS01001677.1_pt1 | contig 17242 bp, 14 predicted proteins | sample 1577131 | NCBI WGS metagenome assembly OHAS01 (sample SAMEA3541566, study PRJEB24748) | human gut metagenome | biome: human gut; feature: human-associated habitat; material: faeces | place: China | collected 2012 | reverse complement strand
GACAGACTGGTGCGGAAAGTTACAAGGAAGGATATCATTGAACTGAATCTGGCAAAGGATGGAGGAGCGCTATTACATATCAGAAGGTTATAAGGGTGATGTTTATCAGTTGAAATTGTATTTCAATCAGTTGTTAGTTTGTTAGGATAAGAAGATTGTTCCAGGATAATATTTTTAATCAATGGATTTATAACATGAATAGAAGAAATTTTATAAAGAGAGTGGGCCTTTTGGGGGCAGGATATGCGCTGAATAAAAACTTGATGCTTGCGAATTCAGGCGTAGCTTCGACAGCTACCTCTTTTTCGTCGTTTCCAACAGTAAGGAAGCCTATATCGGAAAGGAACTTCAAAAGTCCTGCCATTGAAAAGGCCATTGCTACTTTTAAACAGAAGGTCAAGAATGAAGAACTGGGCTGGCTGTTTGGGAATTGTTTTCCGAATACGTTGGACACAACCGTTTTTTATTCAGAAAAGGATGGCCGACCGGATACATATGTGATTACCGGTGATATTGATGCCATGTGGTTAAGGGATAGTTCTGCCCAAGTATATCCGTATTTGGATTTCATGTCTGAAGATAAGAACCTGCAAAGACTGATAATTGGCGTTATCAATAAGCAGACCTCCTTTATATTGAAGGATCCGTATGCCAATGCCTTTTATGATGATGATACGAAGTATACAAGATGGAACAGCGATCATACGGAGATGAAACCGGGTATTCATGAGCGTAAATACGAGTTGGATTCGCTTTGCTATCCCATTCGCCTGGCATATGGATACTGGAAAAAGACAAATGATGCTTCTCCTTTCGATGCGCAATGGAAGAAGGCGATAGAAACCATTTTAAGGGTCTGCAAGGAACAGCAGAGAAAAGATGGTAACGGGCCTTATAGCTTTCGCAGAACTTCGGAATGGGCTATAGATGCTGTTCCTATGGGTGGAGTGGGCTATAAAGTAAATCCGGTCGGATTGATTTGTTCTACTTTCAGGCCTAGTGATGATGCTACCATCTTTCCTTTTCTTGTCCCGTCCAATTTCTTTGCGGTGGCCAGTTTGAGGCAGGCTTCCGAAATGGTTCAAAAGATAACCAAAGACAATGTACTGGCTGATGAACTATTGGCGTTGAGTAAAGAAGTTTATAATGCTTTGCAGACTTATGCCGTGGTGAATCATCCGAAGTTCGGTAAAATCTATGCTTTTGAAATAGATGGCTTTGGATCTGCTTATCTTAGTGATGATGCCAACGTCCCTAATCTGCTGGCGTTACCCTATCTGGGTGGTGTTGATAGTGATGATGCAATTTATGCCAATACCAGAAGATTCGTGTGGTCGGAATACAATCCTTATTTCTTTAAAGGTTCTTATTTTGAAGGGATAGGAGGACATCATATTGGTACGGACATGATATGGCCGATGAGCCTGATAATGAAAGCCCTGACTGCTCAAGACGATGAAGAGTTACAGCAATGTATCCAGATGCTCCAGAAAACGCATGCCGGTACCGGGTTCATGCACGAGTCGTTCCACAAGGATGATCCCAAGAAATTCACAAGGAGCTGGTTTGCATGGGCCAATACATTGTTTGGAGAATTGCTGTGGAAAACATTCAATGAGAAACCTTATTTATTGGAATATTAATCATCTAATTAATCAATGTAAACAAAAATTTATGAAAAGAATTACAAAATTCAGTTTGTTACTCTCCCTTGTTCTGGGATTGTACTTTCCTACTGTTTTTGCACAGTCGAACATGACGAACGAAATGTTTGACTTGGCAAAGTTGAAGTCGGGTGTAAAAAACAAAAGAATCTCCAGTACAGATCCTACCGGAGGTAACAGAGATCACTTGGAGCCCTTCAAACCAGGTGAGAAACGCATCATTGCAGACATCAAGGGAACGGGAGTCATCAACCACATTTGGGTGACGATTGCGCCTCCACCTCCCACTTTGAGCAGAAACGACATTATCATTCGCATGTATTGGGACGGCAACGATTATCCTTCGGTAGAGTCTCCCATCGGCCCTTTCTTCGGACAAGGCTGGGATGAGAGATACAACTACGCATCCTTGCCTCTTTCGGCCGGTCCTGAAAACGGTACCGGTCTGTCGTGCTATTTCGCTATGCCTTTCGAGAAGGGCGCACGCATTGAAATTGAGAACCAGAGCGACCGCAACATAGATGCTTTCTACTTCTACGTGGATTATCTGGAGATGGCGAAGCTTCCCAAGGACATGGGCCGCTTTCATGCCTGGTATAACCACAACCTGACTGAAGCACTTCCCGAAGGCGAGACGGAGTGGGGAGTTACCGGTGCCCAGAAGCCGAACACCACCGGCGAACGCAACTATGTGTTCATGGAAACCCAAGGCAAGGGACACTTTGTAGGTATCAATTACTATGTGCATTGTCCCACTCCCATGTGGTATGGCGAAGGTGACGACATGTGGTTCATTGATGGAGAAAAGGTTCCCTCGCTGATAGGTACAGGTACGGAAGACTTCTTCAATACGGCCTGGTGTCCTAAAGAAGCCTTCTCGCATCCTTACTTCGGTTATCCCCGTGTGAACAATGATATAGGCTGGCTGGGTCGTACCCACGTTTACCGATTCTTCATTGAAGATCCCATTTTCTTTGAAAAGAGCCTGAAGGGAACCATCGAACATGGCTCCAACAACAACTTGACGTTGGATTTGTCTACCGTGGCTTATTGGTACCAAGATTCGGCTGTGGCTCTTCCCGAAGCTCCTACAAAGGCACAGCGTGCTCCGAAACCTTTCATCAACCATGTTGATATACATCGTTGGCGGGATGCCTGGCGTAAGTCCAAGGGTAACAAAGCCACTCTGTGGGGCAACGAGTAAACTTTTGTAACGCTCTTTTTTTATACGTTCATAGGCTGATATTTATATCCGGGGTTTTGCCATTATATTGGCAAAACTGTGTCTCTATATTGGCAAAACTGTGCCACTATATTGGCACGACTATGGAAAAATAGTTCTACGGAGCAGCAAATTCAATAAATCATTAATAAAGGTACGAAATGAAGAATATTCCCAAAAAGCAATTTGCGGGCTGGATGCTGATGCTACTGTTGTGCATCAGTATCTCGGCATTTGCCCAGTCGCCTAAGAAGGTGACCGGACGTGTGATGGATGCACAAGGTGAGTTACTCATCGGTGTGAATGTGACGGAGGCGGCAGACCCTTCTAATGGTGTGGTGACGGACATCAACGGTACGTATACGATTACGTTGAAAGGTAATAAGCCGTCATTAAAATTCTCTTATATTGGCTTTAAGGATAAAGTGGTAGCGGTAGGCTCCAAAGGAGTGCTTGATGTAGCTTTGGAAGAAGATGTGGCAGCCCTTGACGAAGTGGTGGTAGTGGGCTTCGGAACGCAGAAGAAAGCTTCTGTGGTCGGCTCCATTACCAATATAGAGCCGGCCAAACTTGCCGCGGCTCCCAGCCGTTCGCTTAGTAACAACTTGGCGGGTATGGTTCCCGGTGTGATTGCGGTTCAGCGTAGCGGTGACCCTTGGTTCAATAACTCCGACTTCTGGATTCGTGGTATCAGTAGCTTTACTGGCAATACCAATCCGCTGGTATTGGTGGACGGCGTCGAGCGTTCGCTCCACGACATCGACCCTGAAGAAATCGCCTCCTTTTCCGTGTTGAAGGATGCTGCCGCCAGTGCCGTCTATGGTGTGCGCGGTGCCAATGGTGTAGTGATGATTGAGACCAAGCGCGGCAAGATTGGAAAGCCGCAGGTGAACGTCCGCTTCGAACACTCCTTTACGCAACCCATCAAGATACCCGACTACATCGGCAGTGTGAAGTATCTGGAACTGATTAACGAAATGTATGCCGAGCAGGGTAGAAACCCGTTTGTAAGCGAAGCCACCCTGCTGAACTACAAGAACCAGACCGACCCGGAACTCTATCCCGATGTGAATTGGTGGGATGTTATCTCCAAAGACCATGCAGACAACACAAAGGCGAACGTTAGTGTCAACGGTGGTACGGACATTCTTCGTTATGCGTTGGTGGCAGGATATTACAATGAGAACGGTATCATTGAACGCGACAAAAACCAGGAGTGGGACTCTTCCCTGAAGGTGAGCCGATATACGGTGCGTTCCAATGTAGATGTGAATGTGACTCCCACCACTTTGTTCCGCGCCAATGTGGGCGTATTCCTGCAAACTCGTAACGCTCCTCCGGGAGACACGGAAACCAACCAGGGCATTTTCTATCAAGCCATGCGTGTACCTCCCTACGTGCATCCGGCTATCTATGCCGATGGGCGCATTCCACGTGTGATGTACAAGGAGAACCCTTGGGCGTGGGCCACGCAGCGTGGATACGAAAAACTAAATCATAATAAGATTGAATCCTTAGTATCGTTGGAACAAGATTTGAAGTTCGTTACACCGGGATTGAAGTTCAAAGGAACCTTCTCTTTCGACAAGTTCTCGGCAACTTCCGTAACACGTTCCAAGAACCCCTATTACTACAATCCCGCCACCGCACGCGATGCAGAGGGCAACATCATCACTGATGTGCAGACCACCGGACAAGAGTTCCTGGGCTATGCAAAAGGAGCTGAATGGGGCGATCAGTCCATCTATCTGGAAGGAATGTTCTCGTACAACCGCATTTTCGGCAAAGTGCACGATGTGAACGCCATGTTCCTCTACAACCAGAAGGAGTATGACAATGGTGATGCGCTTCCCTATCGTACCCAAGGCATAGCCGGAAGATTCTCTTATACTTACGACAGCCGCTATGTTGCCGAGCTGAACTTCGGTTACAACGGCTCCGAGAACTTTGCCAAAGGCAAGCGCTTCGGCTTCTTCCCCGCCGTGGCGTTGGGATGGATTGTATCTTCCGAGAAATTCATGGAGCCGGTTTCCGATGTCATCTCCAACTTGAAGCTGAGAGCTACTTGGGGTAAGGCCGGTAACAGTAACATTGGTGGTAACAGACGTTTCGCCTATATTTCTACCATTGTCAATACCGGTTCGTACAGATGGGGTACAGATGCGGAAATCTATCGCCTTGGACGTTCGGAAGGCGAAATCGGTGTGAACAACTTGACATGGGAAACCGTGACCAAGATGAATGCCGGTATCGACTTAGGTCTATGGAATGGTAGCGTGAACCTCGTAGTGGATGTGTTCAAGGAAAAGCGCGATGACATCTTCATGCAGCGTAAGAATGTGCCTGGTTCTGCCGGATTCAACCGCCCTGTTTGGGCCAATTATGGCAAGGTCGAGAATCAGGGATTTGATGTGTCTTTGAATGTCAACCATAAGTTCAATAGCGATTGGGCCATTTCCGCTATGGCAAACTATACCTACGCACACAATAAGGTTGTGGAAATAGACGAACCTGCCGCCATCTTGGGTACATACCGTTCGCAAACCGGTAAGCCTATAGGGCAATTGTTTGGCTTGATAGCCGAAAGGCTCTTTACGGAAGATGATTTCGATGAAAACGGTATGCTTAAGGAAGGAATTCCGGCACAGAAGTTCAGTGATATGAGTAACCTACGTCCCGGTGACATTAAATACAAAGATTTGAACGGGGATGGTGAAGTGACCGCAGTAGATAAAACAGCCATTGGTGGTACACGTATTCCCGAGATTGTCTATGGTTTTGGAGCTACAGTAAGCTATAAGTCGTTCGATTTGGGAGTATTCTTCCAAGGAACAGGTAAAACCTACCAGCTCTTGGGCGGAGAGACCTGGTTGCCGGGTTCTTCCTTAGGTGCTGGTAACATCTATTCGAACATTGACGACCGTTGGACACCCGAAAATCCGAGGCAAGATGTATTCTGGCCCCGTATGGGAGACAAGGCTGTGGCAAACAATGAACAAGCTTCCACATGGTGGTTGCGTGACATGAGTTTCCTGCGCTTGAAGAATCTGGAACTTGGATATACCCTTCCGCAACGTTGGACTACCAAAATTGGCATCCGCGGCTGCCGTTTGTTTGCAAGAGGAACCAATCTGCTGACGTTCTCCAACTTCAAGCTTTGGGACCCCGAACTGGAAACTACCGATGGATTGAGATACCCACAGATGAAATCTGTATCAGTGGGTTTTAGCATCAATTTCAACAATTAATTAAGATACGAAGAAAATGAAAAAATATAAATCTATAGCAAAAGCTGTCTTATTGTCGTGCACCCTGGCATTGACAACGAGTTGCAACGATTTCTTGGACAAGGCTCCCGACGACCAGCTTACCATGGAGATGATTTTCACGGACAAGATAAGGACTGAGGACTGGTTGGCAGGTGTTTATTCATCCATTCCCAGCCCCATGTGGGGGTATTTCAAGGCACAAGGTTATAACATTATGGGCGATGATATCACTATTCCCCAAGATTGGTCGCCGTATGGATGGAGCAATGTGTATGCCTACACCACCGGAAACTGGAGTCCTATCTCAACATGGGACCCCTATTATTGGGTAGAATTACACAAGCGCATACGTTCCGGCCTTATCTTCTTGCAAGAGGCAAAAGTACTTCCGGAAAAAGACCTGAAGGAATCTTATGTCAACCAGATGAAGTACGAAGTCCGTTTCCTGATAGCCTACTATTACTCTTTGATGATTGAGTTGTATGGTGCCATACCGTTTACTCCCGGTGTGCTTGTTTCCGTCGATGCGCCCGAATCGGAGATGATGACTCCCCAAAGACCCTATGCCGAAGTGGTAGATTGGATTGACAAAGAGCTGCTGGAAGTGTCAGAGCATTTGCCCGCTGTCTATCCCAATAATACCGATTGGGGCAGGGCTACCTCTATCATGGCTTTGGCAATACGTGCCAAAACACTGTTATTTGCCGCAAGTCCATTGTTCAACGGCAATCCGGATCTCAAGGACTGGAAGAATTCGGAAGGAGAATTCCTCTTTGATGCCGAAGCCAAGCCGGAAAGATGGGAAAAGGCTGCCAAAGCTCATCTCGACTTGATAAAGGCAGCCGAAGCGGCCGGACATAAGCTGTACTATGAGTATAATGTGGATGGAAGTATCGACCCCTTCATGTCTTACTACAACATGTCGTTGAAACGCTTCTCAGAAGGCAACAAGGAGATTCTTTTCGGACGCCCCGAAAATGTGGACCTGAACTACTGGCAGGCTCATCATCTGCCGAAAGGTATCGGTGGAAATGCCGCTATGGGTGTTACTCAGGAACTGGTGGACGCTTTTTATATGAAGAACGGTGAAATGCCTATATTGGGATATAACGAGGATGGTTCGCCCATTATCAACCCGGAATCGGGGTATGTGGAAAACGGATTCTCTACCAATACAGAGTATAGAACCACGAAGTGGCCGGGCGGTGGACCTTCGAACCTTGCCAATAAAGAAACCGGTGTAAGCCCGGTAACAGAAGAAGGTACCTACAACATGTATTGCAACCGGGAGCCTCGCTTCTATGTTTCCGTCATCTATAATGGCGCATGGCTGGGAGTTGATAACCGTCGTGTGGACTTCCTTCAAGGAGGCCGTGATACGGATATGACTTTCGACTCTCCGCAGAACGGTTATAATGTCCGTAAGCGAATCTCTTTGGATGTACTTCCCAGAGATGGAAAGTATGTATATCAGCCGGGTATCTTATACAGAATGGCTGAAGCGTATTTGGGCTATGCGGAAGCATTGAACGAGTCTTCGCCAGCTCCCACTCCCGATGTATATAAGTATGTGAACTTGATTCGTGAACGTGCCGGAATTCCCGCTTTGAAGGAAGGGCTGAGTAAGGAAGAAATGCGTGCCGCCATTCAGCAAGAACGTCGGGTAGAGTTCAATTGTGAAGGTATCCGTTTCCATGACCTCCGTCGTTGGAAGATTGCCGACAAATACCTGGGCGGCAAGCTTTATGGTATGAATCATGACGGTTCTGAGAAGAGCGATGATGTGAACAATCCGAAGGCTTTTTATAAGAGAACTTACTACAAGAGCCGTACCTTCAACAAAAGAATGTATTTATGGCCCGTTCCGCAGGCTCAGATGGACATCAACCCCAATTTGAGACAAGCTCCCGGATATTAATAAATAATTAGAGAACAAGTATGAAATCAATAAAATTCATTTTTAGTGCGATGACATTGGCATTTGCTGCATTGACATCCTGTTCGGATGATAACAGTGTGGACTTGTCCAATCGTAAGTTTGTACGTATTGACCAATCATCGGTTTATTTGGAGATTGACGAAACTGCCACAGTTACCGCTTCTGTTGATGACCTGGCAGGCGATTCCTATCAGTTGAAGTGGAGTGTCCTCAACTCCGATGTGGCTACCATTGAAGGTGTGGAAAATAATGCAGCTGTAATTACACCTGTTGCTGTTGGAAAAACGGTCATCAAGGTAGAAACGGCTGATGGCAAGTTGTGCTACTTTAGCGACTTGACTGTTACCAAGACTCCTAAGACGTGTTACATTGACTTTGGTGTCATTGATTCTCCGGCTCCGTTTAACAACTATAGGAATCCCAGAGACCCCGGATTGGTAAATATGCTCGACCATAGAGGTCGTCCTACTACTTTCGGCATCGAGGTGGACAAACCGTTTTCCGGAGAATTGGCTCGCGGTTTGAATAATAATTTGGGTCTTCCAAAAACAGCTTCTGAGGATATGTTTTTCAGCGACGGTATTGCTATTCCGCTCAGTGGATTTAAGGTGACAGGTCTCTCTCAAGGAACAAAATATACGTTCAGTTTCTATGGTCACATCAATGACCGTGGAACTGAAACCGAGTTCCATGTAATCGGAAAGAACGATGGCGTTGCTTATTTGGTTAATGACGATAATTTCGATAGAACGGTAGAGATTAAGGGTATTGAGCCTAATGACGAAGGTGTTGTTTATATCGAAATGAAACCGGGCCCGAACAATGTACAATGGGCCAAATTCTTTGGCGTAAATACCATGGTACTTTCAGAAGAGTAGAATTGATGTGGTTTTATAGACCATAATCTTTTCTATTGAAATAATACTGTCAGTGAGGAGAGATACCGTTTAAACAGGCATTCTCTCCTTGCCTTTTTAAAAAACATATAGTAAAATAGTTTATGAAAATTAATTTGAAAGAAGTTTCTGTTTTCTTGTCTGCCATTCTATTGGCAGGCTCGTATGCCGTGGCTCAGAATCCATACAGATGGACGGATGAGCTGGAGTTATTGAAAAGAGTGGATAAATTGCCGGAGTATCGCACTGGCTCTTATGTGGAGCAGTTCTCGAGTTACGACCGTACCGGAGGTTTTCTCTCTCCGTAATTTCATGCTCAGTAGCTACTGCTCTCTTTGTCTCTTCTTTATCTTTCTGAACTTCTTTCCAGGCATGACTCTTGATTCGCTGCATGGTCACCTGGTCGCTTTCCTCAACCAGTTCTTTTGAACCACAATACGGACAAACCTTTACGTTTCTTGTTTCGTCAACGTCCATAATTCCACCGCAATGTCGGCATTCCAATCGCTTGGACAACACAGGCTTTTCTTTTTGCGGTACTGGATGACCACAAACATGACAGAATTTTGCACTATTGAATAATTCAGCTCCACATTTTTCGCATTTCATAACATTCACATCCCTCAATAAGATGTAAATATTATAGCATACTTAAATTTATATTGACACCCCCATATAGACATACTACAATGTACTTGGACGTAATTAATAGTAGAAAGGGGTGACAATATGCGTCAATATATGCGAAGAACCACTGATGGTTTCATGTTTAGTATAGTTGTCGATAGTTGTGCATGGCTTATAAGTCATGGAACGATAAAAGACAACCATTTTGTTGTGACTACACATAATCATGAATTATTGTCTGTAGATTTGGAAGAATTACTCGAATTAGTCAAAAATGCGATCGCTATACCTTCTATAGCATAATTTCATTAATCCATTCTTTATTACATTTCTTATAATTATTAGCTAGCCCATTGTTTCTTAGGGCCTTTTTCTCATGCTTATATTTGCTCACTCAAATGCATCAATGTTTAATTTGTATGCAACATAGGCATCCATCATCGCTGCCACGGCATCAATCTTCTGATCATACCGTTTCTTTGACAATTTCCGGTTACCATTTGTGTCTTCTATGATAATACAATTTCCCATTGCGAACTTCATCAGCTCTTCATCGAAATAAAGTATTCGCTCTTCTGCCAGCTTCTTTAATTCACCAAGTGGTACTGATTCTGTTCGGGCTCCCTGAATTACTATCACTCTCCACAACGCTCCATTCTCTGTCCCCCATCGTTCAACGAACTCTTTTGCATTATACGGGTCATACCCAAAACATTCGACATCATACTCATGATCGGCAATAAATGCATCTAAATCATCATATACTTCCATCATATTAAGTACAGTTCCCGGCATTACTTTCAAAGAATCTTCCTGTATGAACATGTCATATTTGACTCTCATAGCTGCTGGTAATTTTCTAAGAGTAACCTCCGAAATATAGTTTCGTGTCTTAACCCCAAACTTACCGCCACCAAGAGGAAATAAAAATGTGAAAGCACAGAAGTCATCACCCTGAGATAAATCCGCTCCTAATGAGCAAGGCATTTGCCAGTAGCTTCGCTTCTTATGGAGTAAAGTTTCTTCGTATGTGAAGAAATAAGTCTGTCCTTCCATTGGGATACCAAATCTCTTCGCAAGGATGTCATTCCGGTTGGATGGCGAGTTCTCAGCTTTCTCAACTGCCTGCTGGTAAACCTCATATGTAACTGTCTTATCAATGTTTGGATTGGCTTTGAGCCACATCTCGGGTGTACCGACTTCGTCAATACTATCCAGTTTATACCACCAAATAGATGTGTGAGGATCAATGTAATCGCCTTTTAGAATTTTCATTAAATCCATTTTGACAGTATCACCTGAGCCGTTGCGGACAGTTCCTTCTGAGCTTGTTGCAATAATCAAATAGTCATCGTTCTTAGAGGCACCCTGTTCAATTGCTTCGATTGGATTCTCTCGGACATCAGCCGACAACCATTCATCGACTGTAGCTATCTTACACCTTAATCCCTGGAGTTTATCAATCGTCATTGGACGAATCTCAAGATAAGAACCAGTGATAAAGTTCTGGATACCAACTTTGGTAGATGCCAATTTTTGACGATTTAATTTTGAACCAGTCGTGTTCTGCAGAGAACCTTCTGTCATGTATTGGAATAATGGACCTTTAGATCGGATGATAGCAGTCTTAAAAGGAGTCATAACCTCTTCTGCTTGCTTCATAGTAAAGGCTGTTGTGATTTGATGAGTTGTTGACGGATCAACCGTAAGATAATATGCCTGAATACAGGTATCATATAAAGATTTAGCAGCACCTCGTCCAACGATAAGATACTGCTTAGTGATAAGACGCTTCTTGATTCGCTTCTTTACGTATTTGCCGCCATGCCCTGTCGGGTGCGGTCGATATACCGTTCTCTCTTTGAAATAATACCAACAGAATACTTGCTCCCCCCAAAGTTTGAAGCTGTCAAGAAGATGTAAATCAGAACCGTCAGTAAGTGTCAATTCGTTTTCACAAAATTTTACCCAACCCTCAACTGGCTCTGGATCATAGTACATAGCTGGATTTGCTATAAGATCATCAATTCGATGCATTTCCATCTCTATCTCTTTGCAGATAGGGATATCGCCTCGAATAACGGCCTCTCTAAACCGGCCGTAATACTTCGGGACGGCCTTGTTAGAAAGTGCCATATATTAGTTACCTCTTATTTATCTTTTTGTCCTTTCTTAGGATTTACAATTTCTTTACCGGCTACTTTATTGGTAAGCTCACCAGCAAAATACGTAGCAAGCTGACTACCAATATTTTTACCAGCCTTCTCCAGTGATGACGTTGTTACACCAGTCATGGATTTCAGAAATTTTCTACCTGCGCTAACTTTCGCTGGTGAAGTTCACTGTATTTGCTCTTGTATTTAATCTCTAAATCCATACGGTCAATTCGTTTTTTCAATTCATCATCGGTTAATTTACTGATTTCTTTCGACGTCGGTGTCTTTGAAGGTATCTTTGAAGCTTTTTTTGCTACTGTTTTTTCTTTATGCTTTGAAAGAAAATTTGAAATCTTTGTAGAATGTTGTTTACCAGACTTAATAAGACTACCATCGCGATTCTGGTATCGAAGAATGCCCCATTTCTGTCCTTTAACACCATGGTGATAAAGCTCATCATCTCTAGTAATCATAAATTCTGTATCACCCATTTTGATCAGCCTCCTCCCAAGAATCGACCTGCATATTCAAACGAGATTCAAGTTCTGTGGCTGACGCTTTCATGGCTTCAACCACAAAAGAACTCGTAGGCGGATCAAAGCCCAATCTGGTTTTTATGTAAATGTACTGTTTTGCTCCTTCAAGTAACTTGGAATTACCGAGGAACTCATCCCAGGTATCTGCAGCGCTTGAAACAACAAAACCATCTTTCGGACCAACACCAAGCTGAATCAAAGTCATTATTGCTGAATTGATATGGATGAGGATGTCATTGTTATAGACTTCTTCATCCGGGTCCATATCAAGCATACTCCTTATTGTTTTAAGGATACTTGTTTCCATTATTACCTCCTTCTCCACGGGCAAGTATCATACGGAGTCCTTTCCGGAGGCACTATTAATAGCAAACTCTCGTCACCGTAATGAATTGCATTGTGGGTATTCAAAGATGTGCAAATCAAATACTTTGGATTTAATAGAAATTCACTACTATGATAAATATCATCGAGTGTTATTGGATTCATATGATGAACAATTAAAGTACCTTGAATCTCTCGATCAAGAATTCCTAAATCACATCCTGAATCTCTGATAATTACGTCATTCCTAATAGATTTCCATAAATCAGATTTGAGAAATTTGTTGCGGATATAACTATTCGAACCAAAAGTCTCATCTCCAACTACTCCACATAATTTTAAGTATCGATAACGTTCCTCGAATGTCGGTAACTTGATTAGCTCGCTATATGTCTTAATCGTAGAATTCCTCATCATCAGATCGTCCTTGATACGTGCTAAGAGCCCTGGCCGCATCAGCGTACAGGTCCCCAGTCTGTTTCGTGGAATGTATTTGATCAGTCTTAGCTGTAATTAATTCTTTCTGTCTCTCCAAAATTTCTTTTTCAATTTTCTCTTTGGAGGAACCTAATTTAAGAAAATGAACAATAACCTGTGAAGATGCTGTTCCATCCATTAACTGTTCTTTTGCCCTTTGCATAGCTAAATGGATGCACTGGATTTCTTCTGCTTCCGGAGTTAATGCCGGGCGAATTTTTCTTGTAAGATCTGTTCCACTTTCTTTCTTTTTAGCCACAGTTACAACCTCCTTCACATGGGTTTGTTATAACTTTTAAAAGGATTTATAGGACTTTGTCTACACTTTTTCATCAAACCAGAACAAAAATACAGAAGGCAAAAATCAAAATTTACTACGGCGGTTATATTACGAAATTAGAAAGGAGTCCCACTTTCCTAAAAATCCTATAAACCCTTTTAAAAGGTATAACCGAAATATCATTTGCTTTTCAAAAAATTCCGCCGGAGAAAAAATAAAGACCGGCGCGATGAGGGAGGGGGTGCTGTTTTAGCGAGACCCCCCTATACCCTTTTGAATATCACGACGGTTTTATATTTAATTTTATATTTATTTTTATGTTATTAAACAGAATAATCTGATTTGAAAACTGTTTTGTCATAACATAAATTATTAGCTTGAACAAAAGACAAAGCAACTTACATCATTTACATTTGAAATGGATTGCAAATCAACTCATGACACGCAAAGTGATAAATATTTTGTATCAAATTGTAAATGACTAAAGTTAATGCGAAACTTTTTTATAGATCTTTTCAACATCATATTTGATTATGTCATCAATTGCTCTTTCTATTTCCGCATCATTTTCAGCATCAGATAGCTGATCGGATGTTCTTGCTATTCTGCCTAGCAAAGCACAAGTATTATGATTCATCGTAACATCGTACAGAAACCAAGAATCAAACTGATCAATTGGATCGTACGGATTGTCGACTGTTGTAATTGCTGTTTTCATACAATCAATTGATCTCCTTTACAAATATTTGCTTACTGTAGAAGTAGAAATGCCAAGTCTTGCAGCAATTTCATCAAGAGAATAGTTACTTCCAGCCATTGATTTAATAAGAGCTTTCTTTCCACTACTTAACTCTCTGTTGGTTCGTGGTGTGGCAAGCTCTCTGACTCTGTCCGGATCAGCTTTGGTAAGTATCTGCTTCAATTTAGTCTCTGATATGGCACCGGCTTGTATGGCATCCCACTCTTTATCAGTAATGTTAATACGTGATTCTTTACCAGATGCACCAACTTTATACCGGGCATTCGATAGGGCTACCTGCTTAGCCTTTTTAAGCTCCTTCTTGGTCATATCTGGATTAGCAAGCTGTTTCGCTTTGACTTCGGATGCCGCTATCAACTGGGCTTTACGCTCTTTAGGGGCATTCAGCATGGCTATATTAAGCTTAGCCATGAGATCTGATACCTCTTTTTGATATACTTGTCGAGCTGAACTGCTATATTCAATTTTGCCGGCGGATAACATCTCCTTACGAGCCTGGTTAGCCATAGCCTTCATGGAGTTAGCGTAGTCGGCGTATACTTCTTCTTTTGGGTTCCCAGAGGATAAAATATGAGCATCCTTAGCCTCTGCCATTCTGGTGGATTCCTGCTCTCTGATACGAGTTTTACCAGTCTTCTTATCTACAAAGGTTTCAGTAACCTCTTTATATCTAAGTTCACCGGTCGCAGGATCTATTTTGGGAGTGCCGACTCGTTTAAGAACCATCTGTTTTGATTTAGCTCTTGATAATAAAGTTCCGGCACCCTCGTGATATGTTCCGTCAGGTTCGGTTACACCCTGATATTTCTTTTTAAGACTTGCGATTGCATTGTCAGCATAGCTAGACTTATAATCCAACTTATGTTTTTCAGCATCAATAACAACCATCGAGTGCTTAACTGCTCTTGCCAGCTCGTCTTCAGTAGCTCCTTTGAGAGTCATATCAGTAATAAGATTTGAAATAATACCCATTTCAGTCTGAGTGTTCTTCATAATCTTATATTCCGCACCATTACGGTAATAATGTTTATTACCTTTGGTATCCGTAGTTACTTTATCACTACCATATGTATCTTTAGGTTCAAATCCTTCGAGATCTTTAAGTGGTGGCTTGTGAGAAATCTTAATCTTACTGTTTTCAGAGTTACACGGAATAACCATGACAGTGTCGCCATCAAAATCTGCTCCAGATAATATACCAGCTGTACGAGAACTGATACCGATTGCATCTTTTGCTGCTGTACCAATAACATCTTGTCCTTCTTTAATCTTATTGTTAACTTTAAGAATAGGAATTTCGAATGTTCCGCCATGAGGGAATCGTACAAGGGCTACAGTTTCACCATTTTTATATCCTGGCGCATAAACCTCTTTATCAGATACTGAAGTAAGAGGCAAAATAACGTGATATTTCTGTCTTGGAAGAGCTGCAGCATCCAAATGTACTGCAACCGAATCACAATCATTCGCAAATGACTCTAGCAAATTTTTTTTAACAGTAGGATTCGTCAATGCCATAATATCATCGAATTCCGACTGCTTATCGGCTATCGCCATCTTTGTTTGCTGTTTAATAAGACCGATATTTTGTTTACCAAGGAACTGTGACGACAGTTTATCTGTCCAATCAGCCCAGTCGCCTTCTTCTCGTGTCTTATTAATTAAAGACTGATGAGTTTTACCGTCCGAACCGATATATTCGCTCTGTCCTTTAGCTTTAATCAAAGCACCGAAAGGATTATCTTGATCAATATTTCCATCTTTGTCGCGCTTAACTTCTTTGAGAACATCTCTCATTGATTTGTCTTGGGACTTGTTGGTGTTAAATAAAACATCAACACCTTTTGGAAGATTGTCAGAATATACTGCCATACCTTTCAAATATCGATCACCATCGACCAAGATTCGTACCTGTGCATAATGACTTTCGCCGAGATCAAGGTCTTTTACACCTCTTCGAAGCTCAATGACTCCGTCTTTATTAGTTCCCCCATCTTCAGCATATCTAATTGCTAATCTCTTTGGGTCCATGCTGACTGGAAACTTAGTTTTAGAAAATGTCTCACCATTATCTCTGGAAGTGTATTCACTAACCGAATGAATATGTTCATAGTCAAAAGGTGCGCTCTTTGGAGTTCCTTCTGGTCCGACAATTCGTAAGTTGGTTTTCTTTCCAGGGTTGGTTGCCTGTGGTACAGATCCTTTCCAAACCTGGTAACCTTCTTGTTGCATTATATAAAGAGCTTCGTTCAGTTTCTCTTTAGAAACCCCAAGCTCTCTTTCAACACCGACCCCAACATCTAATACAGCTTTAGGATCGTCTTTAAGTTTTTCTTTCAAACATTGCTTTAACGTATCAGCTGTCTTTTTTGATTTGTTCATCTTGGAAGCAGATTGGTCGTTCAGCAATGATCGTACTGACGAATCATTCTTAAATCCCATAGCTTTAGCAATCTCGTTCAAAGATTTACCGTCTGCTCTCATGGATTTAGCAGTCTGAACGTCATATGTTCTTTTCTCGTCTTTAGCCAAAGCGTACTGTACTCGAAGCTCTTTGGTGTTAGACAATCCCATAATTTTAGCAATTGCTCTTTCTCCTGTAAGAATCTCACCAGTGGATTCGTCAACTGCTGTGGCATTAGATTTCTTAAGACTCTGAACTCTCGCCATGAAATCCGCTGAATGCTGATATGGATTATCACCAGATCCATATGGATATCGTCCTGATCTTCTTGGTATACCGTAATGAGTTAGATTGTCTTCGTCATAAAAGTCGTCTTCGCTCATCGTATAAAAATCATAAACTTCGTCTAACGGCGGGTTTTCTTCATACATTTCTTAATCCTCCATCAAAATATCATTTATCAACTGATTAGCATTCTTATATTGATCCATTGTTAACTGAATATCATTAGGATCGGGATTGTGATACAGTACTTCACCAGACTGATAAATGCGAAGCTCCATTTCAAGGTCAACTGGTTTGTAGTTATAATTCAAACAAAATAAAGCAGCGTAGTTTTCAAGCTGAAACATCTTTGCCGGAGTGTCACCAGTTTTCAAATCATGAATTCGTAACATACCGGTTCTCT
>OHAS01001665.1_pt1 | contig 17309 bp, 16 predicted proteins | sample 1577131 | NCBI WGS metagenome assembly OHAS01 (sample SAMEA3541566, study PRJEB24748) | human gut metagenome | biome: human gut; feature: human-associated habitat; material: faeces | place: China | collected 2012 | reverse complement strand
ATGCATCACACCGGTAAGTCCCACGATATTTGACGGATGCAGGCCGATGGACGGTTCATCCAGCACATAAAGAACTCCGGTAGTACGATTGCGGACAGCGCGCGCCAGCTGCATCCGCTGCCGCTCTCCTGTAGAAAGTGTAGCAGCGGAGCGGTCGAGCGTAAGATAACCCAGTCCCAAATCCATAAGACGCTTGGCTGTACCGGTAAATGCTTCGCAGATGCGTTCCGCCATAGGACGCATTGCTTCCGGCAAGCTTGGCGGAATACGTTGCACCCACGCCACAAGCTGCGCAAGCGTCATACTGCAGGCCTCGTCCAGTGAAATCCCCAGCAGCTTCGGCGCACGCGCAGCTGCGGAAAGACGCGTACCATGGCAGTCGGGGCAGATGTCCTCCTTCAAAAACTTTTCTACGCGCTTCATGCCCTTTTCATCTTTTACCTTAGACAACGCATTTTCGACTGTATAAACAGCGTTGAAATAAGTAAAATCAAGCTCGGCAAAATCGTTGGAATTGCTTTTCTTCGGATGGTAGAGAATATGCTTCTTCTCCGCAGGACCGTGATAAACGATTTCCTTCTCCTGCTCAGTAAGCTCGCAAAACGGTACATCTATGCGCACGCCCATCTCCTTGCAGACATCAGTCATCAGCGACCACATAAGGCTGTTCCAAGGTGCAACAGCGCCCTGCTCTATGGTAAGCGATTCATCAGGCACTAGCGTGTTTAAATCTACCGTACGGACACTGCCTGTACCACCGCAGGTTTTGCAGGCTCCCTGCGAATTGAAGGCCAGCTCCTCGGCAGACGGCGCATGCCCTTGTAGTCAGATAAACGATAGGTCTTGCCATCTACACCTGTCAGTTCAAAATTAGCGACTTCCTGACCCTTAGTGGCAGTTTGTGAACTAACTTGTTCTGTTTTGGTTTGCTCCTTCATAGTAGACTCGTCTGCCATATTTTTAGCCGAACAGGCTGCCAAGCAACAGATTGAGCCTACTCCAAGGAGACATGTTTGCCATTTTTTCATTTCTTTTTCCTCTCTATTCAAATAATGTAGTCAAAATGGAAGCATTTCCCAAAAGAACCAAAATTCCCATCACGATAATGAGGAAGCCACCTACTTTTTTGAGAGTTCCAAGGTAGGGATGAAGTTTTCGGAAATGTTTCAAAACATAGCTGGAGGCGAGAGCTAGAACCAAAAATGGTAGTGCCAATCCCAGCGTGTAAACCAACATGAGACCAGCTCCCTGCCAAGCACCTGAGCCACCAGAAGCCGCCAAGGCTAAAACAGAGCCCAGAACCGGTCCCACACAAGGCGTCCAAGCAAAGCTAAAGGTCAACCCTAGTAAAAATGCCTGACTATAACCGTTCCCCTTTTGCTCCTGTCTATTTAATTGTAGCCTTCTTTCCTTGTAGAGCCCCTGAAAATGTAAGACTTCCATCTGGTGTAATCCCAAGAGAATGATAACCGCACCCGTCACATACTGAAACCAAGAGGCATACAAAAGGTCTCCTAAAAAACCAGCACCATATCCCAGTAAGATAAAGATAAAAGAAATCCCCGCTATAAAAGCCAAAGTTCTCAATAAACTAATAAGTGAGATTGAAAATTTGCCACTAGAAGCCTGAGCACCATCTTTATCATCCAGTAAGACCCCTGCATAGACCGGTAACAAGGGTAAGATACAAGGAGAAAAGAAGGAAAGAATTCCAGCAAGAAAAACACTGATAAAAAAGATTATATTATCCATTGCCTTCCTCCATTCTTTGATTTGATAGGACTATTATAGCTCCAAAAATCAAGAAAAAATAGGGACAATGATAGGGAAAAATAGGAATTTAATCAGGTTATGTAAAAAAAGGTGCAAAAAAAGCCAGACACAGTCTGACTTTGATGGAAACTGAAAAGAAATCACCTGTCCTCCCTACTTATCTGATAATAAATAAGGTCCGCAAGATAGCCTTTTCTCTCTACACCATTGGTAATAGTCTTTTGATAGGACATTCCAGCCTTCTCCATGACACGACCTGAAGCTGGGTTGAGACTGGCATATCGAGCTCTGACATTTTGAAAACCTGCTTGAATAAAACAAAAGTCCAAGACAGCTTTCAAGGCCTCCGTCATTATACCATTTCCCCAGTAAACCTTGCCTAGCACATAGCCAATTTCACAACTTGAATCTTCCTCATCCATCTCAACGATACTGATATCCCCAATCACTTGTCCTGGATTCTCTTTGAGACAAATGGCCCATTTGTAATAGTTGGGATTTGTATAGGAGGCAACCCAATTACGAATGGAGTTTCGAGTCACCTCGACATCAGGATGAGGACCCCAGGTGACGTAGGTTAGATTCTCAGCAGATGAAGCCCAATTCTGAAACATGGCTTCTGCATCACTTTCCACAAATCTTCGCAAGATTAAACGATCTGTCTGTAATATTTGCGTACCAATTGCTTTCATGATACTACCTCACTTTCTGATAAATGTTTCTCTGCCCAACCTCAATTTAAATTTACTTTGCTGTTGAATTTCAAGGTAATAAGCTAAAAAGGCCCCCCGGACCTTCTCGCCCTTCTGTTTCTAGACTCGGGGTAAAAAGACTAAACTCAGTAACAACTAAAAAACAAGTTTTTCATCTAGTTCCTTGACGCAGTCGCTGTCTGGTTTGAAATGCGCTCTAGCAAGCTTTTTCAAACCTAGTCATCGTTGCGGGGGTGAGACGACGAAATCGAACTCGGTGAGTTACCGAACCTTCTCTCACTTTTTTATTTCAAGGCGAGAGGCTGAAAACCTCCACTGGAGGCTATTCTTGCTCCCCAGTTTCCAGGCAAGAAGCTAAAAAGGTCCCCCGGACCTTTTTACTCCCAAAAGTCATCAAATACGGTGATGGGTAAGTGGCGTTTGTGTTGGCCTTTGTGCCACCAGTTTTCAATGGTCGCTTGGGCTTCTTGGCTGATTGTTTTGCCTTCTAGGTAGTCGTCAATCTCTTCATAAGTGACTCCGAGGGCTACTTCATCAGCTAGACCTGGTTTATCTTCTTCTAGGTCTGCTGTTGGGATTTTTTCATAAAGGGCTGGGTCTGCACCAAGTTCCTTCAAGAGTTGTTTTCCTTGACGCTTATTGAGGCGGTAAAGAGGGAGAATATCCGCACCACCGTCACCAAACTTGGTAAAAAAGCCTGTGATATTTTCCGCAGCATGATCTGTTCCAATTACTGCTCCACTATGGACACCCGCAAGGGCATACTGAGCAATCATACGGCAGCGAGCCTTGATATTGCCCTTGTTGAAATCTGAAACAGGACTACCTGTCGCTTCAACTGCAGCTGTCATGGAATCAGCTGATTCCTTGATATTGACCACCAAGCTAATATCTGGCTGGATAAAAGCAAGAGCCTTTTGGGCATCTGCTTCATCGGCTTGTACTCCATAAGGCAGGCGGACTGCAATGAATTTATAATTTTCATCTCCAGTTTCAGCTCGCATTTCTTCCATAGCTAGTTGAGCCAAACGACCTGCCAAAGTCGAGTCCTGCCCTCCAGAAATCCCTAGTACAAAGGTCTTTAGGAAGGGATGTTTTTTCAGAAATCTTTTTAAGAAATCAATGGAACGACGGATTTCTTTCTGGGCATCAATCACTGGTTTCACGCCCAGTTCTTGGATAATCGTTTCTTGCAAACTCATTCTTCTTCTCCTTCACCGAGGGCTTCCTTACGCATTTTGTCAATCAAGTCCATCTTGTCTTGCCATACATCACGCGCCAAATCCACTGGATAATGCTGCGGATTGAGCACGCGCTTGTACTCATCCCAAAGCTTGTCAAATTCCTTACGAGCATAATCCTGAATCTCAGTCAAGCTAGGCAGGTTGTAAATCAATTTTCCGTCTTTGAAGATATCCACCAAGAGAGGCACAGCATCAAAATTACGAACGGTCTTCTTGATGTAGGTGTAAGTCGGATGGAACATCTTGATTTCTGTCATGTCACTCACATCAACACCATCATAAGTGATGTAGTCACCCTCTGACTTGCCTTTTTCACGACTGGTAATGCGCCACACCTGCTTCTTACCTGGTGTAGACACTTTTTCAGCATTATTTGACAGTTTGATGGTATTGCGCATGTTCCCATTTTCATCTTCGATCGCAACAATCTTATAAACTGCCCCAAGAGCTGGCTGGTCATAAGCTGTAATCAGCTTGGTACCCACGCCCCAGACATCAATCTTGGCCTTTTGCATCTTGAGATTGAGGATAGTATTTTCGTCCAAATCATTAGAAGCATAAATCTTAGCCTCTGTAAATCCAGCCTCGTCCAGTTGCTGACGGACTTTCTTGGAGATGTAGGCAATATCCCCAGAGTCAATCCGCACACCCATAAAGTTAATCTGGTCACCCAGCTCACGCGCCACCTGAATGGCAGCTGGTACACCGATGCGAAGGGTGTCATAGGTATCTACAAGAAAGACACAATTTTTGTGGGTCGCAGCATAAGCCTTGAAAGCTTCATAGTCATTGCCATAAACCTGTACCAAGGCATGGGCATGGGTTCCCAAAACAGGAATGTCAAAGAGTTTACCAGCACGCACGTTGCTAGTTCCATTGGCGCCACCAATAACCGCTGCGCGTGTTCCCCAGATAGCCGCATCCATTTCTTGCGCCCGACGTGTTCCAAACTCCATCAAGGGTTCATCTTCGATGACCGAACGAATACGAGCTGCCTTAGTAGCCACCAAGGTCTGGTAGTTGACGATGTTCAAAAGAGCCGTTTCGACCAATTGACATTGAGCTAGAGGGCCTTCCACCTGAACAATCGGTTCATTAGCAAAGACCAAGTCCCCTTCTTGGGCAGAACGAACCGTCAACTCCAACTTGAAATTGCGGAGGTAATCCAAGAATGCCCCATGATAGCCCAGCGACTCCAAATAGGCGATATCACTATCTGAAAAACGCAGGTCTTCAAGATAACTCACAATTCTTTCCAAACCTGCAAAAACCGCATAGCCGTTCTTAAAAGGCTGTTGGCGGAAATAAACCTCAAAGACCGCCTTTTTATTGTGAATTCCTTGGTCAAAGTAAACCTGCATCATGTTAATCTGGTACAAGTCCGTGTGCAATGTCAAACTATCATCTGGATACATACTTTTCCTACTTCCTTATCTAGAAACCCATGAAAATTTTCAAGAACTTTCATGTATTCCAATAAATTAGTACTATTATATCACATTTTAGCTGGATTGAGAAAAGAGTAACAAGCTATTCTCCACTCTCCAGTTCATCCATATCTTGTTCAAACTTTTTCTGAGCCCATTCGCCATAACTTTTAAGGCCGAGATTACCGATAAAAACCCAAGGAAGGTAAATCAGATAAGTAATTGCCCAAGCAGATAGGTATTTAACGTTCAAAGGATTGTGCTGATAAATTTCTATGTTGAATTGATAATTCTGTAACATCAAAAGAGCCGTAATAGCCAAGGTTAAGAAAAAACAACCCAAAATCGTAAAATGAAAACGACTATAGTAGGTCACTCCCAGATAACGGGCACGATTGAAAAAGAAGAAAATTCCTACTATCAGAGTATACACTAGAAAATTCGGATTAAAAAGAGATGGAGCTAACACTGCTACTAAATAGCTTAGAAGTACAAGCCCAATAAAGAGTGTAAAAGACTCTGCCCCAGCTTTATTGATTAGTTGTTCTTCTCTTTCGTCAAGTAATTGATAATGAATGAATTTATTTACCATCTTCTTCCTCCCAAAATAGTTGGTCTAGGGTTTTTCCTAAACATCTGCAAATAGACTGGCAAAGCGAGAGACTGGGATTGTATTTCCCTGCCTCTATCAAACCAATAGTCTGGCGCGTCACCCCCACAGCCTCTGCCAATTGACCTTGAGTTAAATCAAGCCCTACCCGAGCTAATTTTAATTTTAAATTTTTAGCCACCTGCGTCCTCCTTATAGTTTTAAAAAGTTGCGCCTCTTTTTAACAACATTATATCATATATCTAACTTAATGCAATATATAAATGTCATTTTGTAAAATTTTGTTAACAAAAAAACTCTCTACCATAAAAATAGAGAGTGTTAAGTTTAAATATAGGATTTCAAAATATCGACAACATTACTTCTTTTCTTAACCTTATAGACCTTGATTCACAATTTCTCAGCTACGATTGTATTGTCCTCAATATCACCTCAAAAGATACAATTTGTAGGATTTAACTGATATTTATCGAGAATCTCCTCCATACTTATGTCAAGCCCCCTCTTTACTTTATGATTTCATATTCTCATTACAAATCTTTTTGGTAATAAAATCTTTTTCCTGTGTAGGGATAGTCTTGTAAGGTAAAAACTTCCTTGTAGCTATGCCTTTTATAAAAATCTGGAGCTTGAAACTGGTAGGTATTGACAAAAGCAAAACGACAGTTTCGATTCTTAGCTTCAGTTTCTGCTTGCTGCAATAGTTTTGAACCGACTCCTTGCCCTCTCAGTTCCTCTTTTACAAACAAATACTCAATTTCCAACCAATTTCCAAAAGTCTCTGCTATCAAACCTGCCAGGAGATTGCCCTTTTCATCTTCGACATAAAGATTAAGTGGCTCACTTTCAGCTTCTTCTCTTTTTGAACGATTATAAGCACGAATCAAATTCCCTATTTCCTGAACTTTCTGTGATTCCTCATTTTCCAATCTAAAGTACATCCAAACCTCCTTGAAAACTGATACAGCTTGATTATAGTCTTATTTCAAAAGACTGTCAAACTAGCAAAAACCCACCAACCTGAGTTGATGAGTTTCAAATCTATTTTCTAAATTTCCACTGGCTATAAATACCAAAACCGATAATCCAGATAGCTGATCCGATTGCTCCTACAAATGTAGACTCTTGTAAAAAGAGGGTTACAAAGACAAAGGCAAAGAAGAGCATGGTTAAAGGATTTAAGAAACGATAATGGGGCATGAGATAGCCATCCGCCATAAAGTCTGGTGACTTGCGGTATTTAAGGTGAGCCACCATAATCAAGATATAAATGGCGATATAGACACCTGATGATGATGCCGTAATCAAGGCAAAGGCATCGGAAACACCTGGCAAGACATTGATAAAGGCTGCTAGGGCAATCAAGATTGCTGAAGCGATGATGGCATTTTGTGGCACGTTATGACGAGAAAGAGTATCTGCCTTAATAGCCTTTAAGAATGGATTTGGCGAATCATGGGCAATCTGATACAAATGACGTCCTGTTGAGTAAAGGGTTGAGTTAAGAGCAGATGCTGCTGACGTCAAAACGACGAAGTTAATCAAGGCAGCTGCCCACTTGATACCGGCCAATTCAAACACTGTAACAAAGGGAGAATCAGCTGATGCAAGTTCACGCCAAGGAATAATGGACATAATGGCCAAGAGAGCTCCACCATAGAAAAAGACGATACGCAAAGGAATTTCCTTAACGGCTTTTGGCAAGACCTGGCGTGGATTTTTTGTTTCTGAAGTCGTTACCCCAATAAACTCAATCATGAGGTAGGCAAAGAACACCATCTGGAAGGCCATGACAAAGTTAACTCCACCATTTGGGAAGAGGGAGAAATTGTCGGCGATATTAGCCAAACTTGCTACTCCATGTGGTGTCTTAAAGCCTGTCAAGACCATAAAGACTCCTGTTGCAATCATGGCTAAAATAGCCACAATCTTGACCATAGCAAACCAAAACTCAACTTCCCCAAAGAGCTTCACCGCAATCAAATTGACCAAGGCTAGAATGGTCAAAAATCCAATCTCAATCATCCAACTTGGCCAGTTAGGGAACCAGAACTGAACATAGTGAGAGATAGCTGTGATTTCTGCCATACCGATAAAGACAACGGATAGCCAGTAAGACCAAACTGAGAAATAGCCCCAGCCCTTACCCAAATGGCGCGTGATAAAGTTGATAAAGGTATGTTGCTCAGGATCTTGGTAGAGCATTTCCCCAACAGCACGCATCATGAGGAACATGAAAGCTCCAGTAATCATATAAATCAGTACAATGGACGGACCTGTTAGGCTGATAGAGCGACCTGCTCCCAAAAAGAGTCCTGTTCCGATTGTTCCAGCGATGGCCATAACCTGCACGTGACGATTGGTCAGACCACGCTCCATCTTATTTTTTTTCTTCTTTGAACTCATAACGTCTCCAATTCAATTTAAAATGGAAAAAGGAGTGAGTGAAGCGCACTGCCTCCCCACTCCTTTTTTCTGTTTTTAGGCTGTTTTTTCAACCTTTAAGATTTTTACATCATAGCTACCGACAGGCGTTTCAATGGTTGCTGTGTCACCTGTTTTCTTGCCAATCAAGGCTTGTCCAATTGGGCTTTCATTTGAAACCTTACCTGCAAAGGCATCCGCACCAGCTGAACCTACGATAATATAAACTTCTTCTTCGTCCTCACCAATTTCTTGGATAGTAACTGTTTTACCAATCGCTACTTCGTCTTGGGCAACTGAGTCACTATTGACGATTTCAGCATAACGGATTTTTGTTTCCAAGCTAGAGATTTGTCCTTCGACAAAGGCTTGTTCATCCTTAGCTGCTTCGTACTCACTGTTTTCTGAAAGGTCACCATATGAACGGGCAATCTTAATGCGTTCTACCACTTCTGGTCGGCGGACCAATTTCAATTCTTCTAATTCTTTTTCAAGTTTTTCCTTTTCCGCAAGGGTCATAGGATATGTTTTTTCTGCCATTTTTCTCAACTTTCTTTCGATAGTATTGAATCTCTATCTGAGATTCTCATTTTTGTAGTCTTAGTTTGAACTACTATTTTGAGTAAGCTTGCTATTGACGTGCTCAGCTACATTACGATCATGTTCTTCCTGTGTAACTGCGTAATAGACTTTACCATCTGTAACATTGGCTACAAAGTAGAGGTTCTCACTCTTAGTTTGGTTGATACTTGCTTCAATCGCGTCCTGACTTGGACTATCTACTGGACCAGGCATCAAACCAGGTTTGGTATAAACATTGTATGGTGAATTAATTGATGTGTCAATTCCAGCATCGTCTGCTAGGCTGATATTTTGGCCAAGCTTCCCTTGGGCATACAAGATTGCAATATTGCTTTGAAGTGGCATACCAAGGTTCAAACGATTGTAGAAGACACCTGCAATCAACTTACGGTCTTCAGTCTTAGCACCTTCTTTTTCAACAAGTGACGCAATTGTTAGCAATTCATTAACTGTCAAGTTTTTAGACTTGATTGCACTATAGTGCGGAGTCAAGGTCTTATCCATGGCTGCCAACATCTCATCAATCAAGCTTTCAATAGTCGTGCTTTCCTTGATAGAGTAGGTCGCTGGGAAAAGATAACCTTCCAAACGGTAACGAACTCCACTTTCTTTCGTTGGCAAGCTTTCAAGTAGGTTTGGATATTTAGCAGCTTCTTGACTGATAAAGTTGTCATCTTGCACTTTAGCTAAGAAAGCTTCCGCTGTCAAAGGTTCTTTAAATTCACCTTGTAATTGGCCTACAGCTTGGGCAATTTGATCAATGGTATATCCTTCTGGAATGGTCAAATCTGCAAGTGACGGTTCTTGAGGCTGAGCTGTACCACCTTTTTGTAGTTCCTTGATGATATCCTCTGTACTCATGCTCTTTTGCAAATTGTAATATCCAGCCTTCAAATCTGAATAATTCTTATATTTTGCATAGAAAGCAAAAATCACACCGTGTTTAATCACACCAGAATGCTCAAGAGTTGATCCGATTTCTTGGACATTTGATCCCTCTGGGATTTGAACCGTTACATATTCCTTAGAATTTGCATCAACTGGTAATAAAGATGATTGAACATACTGGTAACCGAAGTAACCACCTGCCGAAATCAAGACAAGGAAAATCAGTAGAGAAATGAAGAATGCCTTCAAATGTGATTTTTTCTTCTTAACTGGTTTAACTGTCTCACGGCGACTACGTCTAGGAACTGAACCTAGGCTATCTGCCGATTCAGCTGACTCAGATAGCTCATTATCCACTGCAGGAGTACTAACTTCTTCCTGTTGTCTACTTGTTTTATACGACACCGCAACCTTTGTTGGAATCTCGTTAAATTCTTTGTCTTCGTTAAGTTTTACAGGTTCTACTTTTGGTTGAACTGGCTCAAAAATAGGTTCTACAGGTTCAACTACAGGCTCAGCAGCCACTTCAACTTTAGATTCTGCAACTTCTTCATTTGCTGCAATTTCATCCGAAATATCATTTGAACGTAACGGAACACTAGGAGCATTCTTTAATATTTGATCCACAACAGAAAGAGAATTAGCCATCAACTCTTCTGCTGAAGGTTCATGTTCCTGAGTTGAAGGAACTACTGAATCTTCTTGAGATGAAGGAGTTTCAAAACTTGTAATCTCGTTTTCTTGCTCACTTCTATCTTGTTTTTTTACTCTCTCTAAATCACGTAAAATTTGCTCTTTAAAGCTTAATTTTTCGTCTTCTCTTGTTTTTTCACTCAAAAGTTTATCCTCCTCGTTGACAATCCATAATATTATATCTTAAAAACGAAAGAAAAGCAACCTAGCATGCTTTTCTAGCTTATTTTTTAGCGTCCCAGACCATATCATACCATGTTTCTCCTGCAAAGGTTGATTGGGACTGGCCTTCATTGACAAATCCATGTTTTTCGTAGTAGGAGATGAGATAGTCATGACAGGTTAGGTTAATACCTTCTCTTTCGTGTTCAAGAGCCAACTCTTTCAAGGCTATTAGTAATTTCTGACCAAGTCCACGGCCCTGTGCTTCCTTGGCAATAGAGAGACAGGTCACAGAGATATAGCCACCCCGTTCATGACTATAGTCTTTTATGTCTTCTGTAAAAGACTGGTCTTGCAGATAGCGGTGAGGGGCAACTGGCCCTTCTATATACCCCATGATTCTGCCCTCTTTTTCTGCAACCAGAAAGGAGGTCTGAATTTCTCGCAAATGTGCCTCAAAGACAGATCGAGGAATAGCTTCTTCTACCGAGAAATTCTCTAGTTCAATCTCAACAATCCAATCCAAATCTTCTAATTTTGCTTGTCTGATCTTCATTGTACCTCCAGATAAAAAGGATTAAACCAAATCATACTATAACCCTGGCTAGCTGCATAAAGGGAAGTTTCTTCATCAATAAAACCGTTCATTTCAAAATAGGAAAGCAGTTCATCAGGACTCTCCAAACGAATAGCTTTGTAATCCAGCTCAACTGCCATCTCTTTTAAAGCCGCAAGAAGAAGCGTTCCCAAGCCCTGTCTCTGATGGTCAGTATCAATGACTAAAGAATGTACTTTTAGACATTGCGGATTGTCTAACTGGGGACTTGATAGAATATAGCCTAAAAGTTGATTTTCATCCCTAGCTAGAAGAAAGGTATCCGTACACTTACGGATACTTTCTTCTAAAATATGGGAAGGTTGCTGCTTTTCAGCTGGAAAAGATGAGGCCTGAAGTGTCTCTACCTCAGCCAAATCAGACTTACTTGCCTGAATGATCTTAATTGGAATTTCCATGGGAAAATCCTATTGAACATTGCTTGTCAAGTTAGACAAGAGGCGCTCAAATGAGTATTCATAGGTTTGGATATCTCCTGCTCCCATAAAGACATAGACAGCATTGTCATGGTCAAGGAGTGGAGAAACATTTTCAACAGTGATCACTTGGTGTTTCTTATTGATTTTATTGGCTAGGTCTTCTACCTTAACATCACCATGGTCTACTTCACGAGCAGATCCATAAATTTGGGCTAGATAAACAGCATCCGCTTGGTTCAAAGCGTGGGCAAATTCGTCCAACAAGGCAATGGTTCTTGTAAAAGTATGCGGTTGGAAGACTGCAACAATTTCCTTGCTTGGGTATTTTTGACGCGCCGCATCCAAGGTCGCAATAATTTCTGTTGGATGGTGAGCAAAGTCATCGATAATCACCGTGTCATTGACAATTTTCTCAGTGAAACGACGCTTAACACCGGCAAATGTTTTCAAGTGTTCACGCACCAAGTTCAAATCAAATCCTGCTGTGTAAAGCAATCCAATAACGGCTGTCGCATTCATGATATTGTGTCGACCAAAGGTTGGAATATGGAATTGCCCTAATTCTTGACCACGGAAATGAACTGTGAAGGTTGAACCAGTTGTTGAACGAAGAAGATCACTAGCAACAAAGTCATTACCTTCTGCTTCAAAACCATAATAATAAATCGGAGCATCAGACGTAATCTTACGCAATTCAGCATCTTCACCGTAGATAAACAAACCTTTGGTAATTTGTTTAGCATAGTCGTTAAAGGCATTGAAAACATCCTCTAGACTTGTGAAATAGTCTGGATGGTCAAAGTCAATGTTGGTGATAATAGAGTATTCTGGGTGATAAGGCATGAAATGACGCTCGTATTCGTCAGATTCAAAGACAAAATATTTAGCATTGGCCGAACCACGACCAGTCCCGTCTCCAATCAAGAAGCTAGTATCTGTAATGTGAGACAAGACATGAGACAACATCCCAGTAGTTGAAGTTTTTCCATGCGCTCCAGCTACTCCCATGCTGACAAAGTCACGCATAAAGCTACCTAGGAACTCATGGTAACGTTTGTAGCTAATGCCATTTTGGTCCGCATAGGCAATTTCGACGTTGTTATCTGGACGAAAGGCATTTCCAGCGATAATTTCCATATCACCGTCTAGATTCTTTTCATCAAAAGGAAGAATAGTAATCCCTGCCTGCTCAAGACCACGTTGAGTAAAGTAGTACTTTTCAACATCTGATCCCTGTACCTTATGCCCCATTTGGTGCAACATCAAGGCCAAGGCACTCATACCTGATCCCTTAATTCCGATAAAATGATATGTCTTTGACATGTTTTCTCCCCTATTCCGTAATTCTTGTCAGATTCAACTCTTGGGCCACCTGACGTTCTTGTTCTTTTTGTTGATTCTTTTTATTGTAGATTTGGCTCTTCTTCAGAAAATCATAGTTGTTTTTCTTTGGACTTGAAGTTTCTTTTGACTCAGCTTGAGTCGACATATTGTTCACTTCTTCCGCCAAGATGTAATGAGACTGAGTCAATTTTTGACTGTATTTGACAAATTCACCAGGATTTTCCTTTTGGAAAGGAGCTGTAGGTTGATTGCCCTGTCTAACTAGACTTGGCTGAGGATGGCGTCTTGTAGGAGTAATATCCTTAGTCAGATAGCTTGCTGAGCGTTTCTTTTTCAAGTCCGCACGCGCTTCTTCACGCGCTACCTCCGCATAGCTCCTTCCTTCTTTTTTAACTCCTAAACCAGCCTTCTTAGGCTTCTCTACTGGCTTTTCAATCGGTTTTTCTGGTCTTTCTTCAGTAATAGGGGCCCACTCCAGATAATTCTTATCACGGTATTCTCCCTTGATATTACTGATAAAGTCAGATTCATCATATAGGTCCATAACCGGCATCTCAGTCAGCATGACCTCATCATCTGACACCAATGGAAATCGTTCTTCTCTCATTTTCTATTTCCTTTCAACACTTCATTATAGCGTATTGTCTTGATTTTTCAAGTGTTGGCTTCAGAAATTCCCAAAATTTCTCTAATTTCTGCTAGGGTCAGACTGCCACGTGACTCTGTGCCGTCCAATACTTGTGACACCAGATGTTTCTTTTGTTCTTGGAGTTCCTGAATTTTTTCTTCAATGGTTCCCCTGGTCACTAAGCGATAAACCTCAACCGTTTCTTCCTGCCCCATCCGATGGGCACGGCCAATAGCTTGCGCTTCCACCGCAGGATTCCACCAAAGGTCAACCAAAATAACCGTATCAGCACCTGTCAGATTCAGACCGACACCACCAGCCTTGAGGGAAATCAGAAAGGCATCTCTTTCCCCTTGGTTAAAGGCCTTGGTCATGTCTTGTCTTTCCTTGGCTGGGGTTGAACCCGTAATTTTAAAGGATGTCATGCCCAAGTCTGGCAGTTCTTGTTCAATTTTCTCCAACATTCCCTTGAACTGCGAGAAAATCAAGACACGGTGTCCGCCGTCTGCCACCTGTACCAGCAGGTCTCGGAGACTATCCAGTTTACCACTGGCACCCTGATAATCCTCCATAAAGAGGGCAGGGGTGTCACAGATTTGGCGCAAGCGCATCAAACCAGATAAAATTTCCACACGACTTCGCTGGAATTCCTGATCTGAAACTTGAGCCAGACGGTCTCGCATCTGTTGTAACTGGGCTAGGTAGATAGCCTTTTGCTGGTCTTCCAGTTCATTTTTATAAACCACTTCAATCAAGTCTGGTAATTCAGTCAGAACTTCATCTTTCTTGCGCCGCATCACGAAAGGCTTGATAAACTGAGCTACGCGCTCAGCTGGCAATTTCATAAATTCTTTCTTGCTTGGCAAAAGTCCTGGCATGACGATTTGGAAAATAGACCACAGTTCACCCAGATGGTTTTCAATCGGAGTTCCTGACAAGGCAAAAACTGACGGCACCACAAATTGTCTCAAGATCTGGGCAATCTTAGTTTGGGCGTTTTTCATGACCTGAGCTTCATCTAAGAAAAGGAAGTCAAAGGCCATCCCCTGATAAAGCTCACTGTCCTGACGGAAGGTAGCATAACTCGTCACATAGATTTGATGGGTCTCAGCAAGAATATCCTCACGACTAGCTTTCAAACCATGAACAACAGCCACATCCAACTGTGGGGCAAATTTCTGAAACTCATCTGCCCAGTTATAGATTAAACCTGACGGAGCTAAAATCAAAACCCGACTTTCTTTTGTCACTTGACTGGTCAAAAAAGCAATGGTCTGAAGGGTTTTCCCAAGTCCCATATCATCAGCCAAAATCCCTCCAAAACCATAATGATAGAGCATTTGTAGCCAGCCGATTCCCTTTTCCTGATAATCTCGCAGATCAGCCTGAACCTGAGTTGCTTGTCTAGGGAAGTCCTCTGGATGCGTCAAATCGTGGGCCAAATTCTGGAATTCCTGTGAAAAAGAAACACGGTCACGTCCTTCAAAGAGATGAGCTAAACTGTAGGCCAAGGATTTTCGAGCCTGCAAGGCCCCATCTTTTAATTCAAACTGCCCCAGTTCCTGTAGATTTTGGCGAATTTTCTTGGTTTCTTCATCGAAAAAGTAGACTTGATTGGACGCACCAATGTAAAAATCTTGATTGGCAACCAAGGCCTGCATGGCTTGGTCAATTTCCTCTTGGGCAATATCTTGAAAATCAAACTGGATTTCCAAGAGACCTCCCTTGGAAGCAATCTGCACTTGAGGGCTTGCTAGGCTATAAATTTCTTCTAGCTTGTCTGATAGATCAACATTCCCGAGTTTTTCAAAAACTGGAATGATGTCATGGAAGAAATGATAAACAGACTCGGCTTTTAAGGCCTGACGCCAAGATTGAAAGTCTGCTTCAAATCCAGCTGCCAAACAGACTTGGAAAACTCTTTCTTCTAAGTCAGCATCACTCGAAAAAGGTAATTCTTCTAGCTCTTGTCGGCTAGATACCTTCCTGTCTCCATAATCAAACTGAATTTCTAAACGAATCCGATTGTCTTCTTCCCTATCAAAGTAAAAAGAGGGTTCAAAAGTTTTGATATGTAGACGTTCTGGAGCTGAAACGGTCCCCATCTGGCCAAAGAGAGTTAGACAAGAAGCCAACTTATCGCGGTCACTGCTATCAAATTGCAGGTATTTCTTTCCATGTTGATCCAAAGGCAGCGCTTTGATTTCCTTGAGAAGACGCATCTGCTGGTCTGTTAGAAAATAAACCTGTCCTTTATTGAAAAGCACAGCTCCCTGATAAAAGACATTGACCCTTGGACTCTCACTGATTTCCATTTCAAAATAATCCGAGTATTCTGTTACTGTAAAGGCAAATAGATTAGCATCCGCATGCAAATCCTGAAAAAGTAGGGTTTGGTAGCTATCCACTTGATGGTCAAATTGAAAATGCGGCAAGGCCATCAGTAAATTCACACCCTGCTCAAAAAAGGTCAGAGGAAAAAAGAGATGCCGACCTTGGTTTTGGAAAAAAAGCTCTGGACTAAGTCCTTCCTCCATTAGTCCGCGTAAGAAAGTCAGAAGTTCTTGGCTGGCCTCATCAAAGGATTCCCAAGAAAGAGACTCCTCATAAATTTTGCCAATCATATAAGGTTTTCTCTTCTCGACAACTTTTAAAAAGAGTGGAATATCCCGAATGACATAGTATTTTTGACTATTAATTTGCCCGATTCTAAGTGTCCACAAGATACGATTGCTTCCTGCTTCCACTTGTCCCACAGCCGACAACTCATAGGCGCGTTCTGATTTTGGAGACAAGATTCGGTCCAAAAATTTACCACCCAAGGTCACCTTGGTTTCAACGGCTTCTTTTTCTTCATGACCTTCTTCCAGACTCTGCAAGATTTCCTGACCACGCTCATCATTTTTCAAAAAATGCTCCAACGCTGCCAAATGCACACAGTAGCCCCTCTTTTGGAAAAAATCGCAGGCACAAAAAACCAAATCATCCTCTAAACTATAGCGCAGTTCTTCTTCTGCGACGCGAGCGTAGAGCCGATTATTCTTTTCCTTGATGATGTCAACTTTACCAGTTTCATAAAGGGCAACGCCTTCGATACGGACTTTCCCCGGAATCAATTTAGCCATATTTTTACCTTTACCTTATCTTTTTATTATACCATATTTTCCCCTATGAAAATAGCCTTCTAAGGATACTTTTCTCCTAGAAGGCTGGATTTTTAAAGTTTAGCAAAAGTGGTCACGATGCGTTGGCAAACCTCTTCTAGTACTGACTTCGGCATAGCTACATTGAGGCGGGCATGGAGACTTCCTTCCTCTCCAAAATCCAAACCACGGTTGAGGATAACCTTGGCTTCATTTCTCAAAAGCTCTTGTAATTTTTCATCAGTCAGGTCATAGGCTGAAAAATCAAGCCAAATCAAGTAGGTTCCTTGCGGTTTCATGACCTTGATTTTAGTCTCTTTTCCAAATAAATCCACCACATAATTAATATGGTCTTCAAAGACTTGCTTGAGTTCCTCTAGCCAATCTTTACCGTATCGATAGGCAGCTTCTGTCGCCAAATAACCCAAGCCTGAAATTTCATGCTGGTTATTGGCCAACTGGCGTTTCTGGTATGCCACTCGCAACTTAGGATTTTCAATAACTGCATATGAATTTTTTGTTCCAGCGATGTTAAAGGTTTTAGTGGCACTGCTCAAGACGATCGCAAATTCTTTAAAGTCAGGATCAATGGTATTGAAGGAATGATGCTTGTGACCAAAGAGGGCCAAATCTTGGTGAATCT
>OHAS01001647.1_pt1 | contig 17415 bp, 14 predicted proteins | sample 1577131 | NCBI WGS metagenome assembly OHAS01 (sample SAMEA3541566, study PRJEB24748) | human gut metagenome | biome: human gut; feature: human-associated habitat; material: faeces | place: China | collected 2012 | reverse complement strand
CTATTCTTTGGCATAACGCCGATAGGCTTTTTCGCCCGGATATCGGAGGCCCTCGACGAGGCCGGGGCCCTCGAGGCCGAGACGGCGGCGCTGCTCGAGGGCGACGAGACCTGCGCGTGCCTGCTCACCGTGCCCGGCATCGGCCCGAGGACCGCGGCGCAGCTCGCGGTGTCGGTCGACATCGGGAGGTTCCCGGACCACGACCACCTGGCCTCGTACTGCGGCATAGCCCCGAGGGTGAGGAGCTCCGGCACGTCGGTGAGGTCGGTCAGGGCGTCCAGGCGCGGCGACGCGAGGCTCAAGTCCCTGCTGATCTTCTCGTGCAACAGCCTGGTGAGGTCCTCGGGGCGCTACGGCGAGTACTACCGGGCCTGCAGGGCGCGGGGCATGGGGCACGGGCGGGCGCTCAAGGCCGTCGCGAGGAAGCGGCTCAGGGCGATATACGCCGTGATGCGCGACCGGGTGCCCTACCGGGAGTAGCCCCGACGGTTGACAAAACTATAGGAACACCCAATGACTAGTCTGAAGGAGTGTCCCCAGCTGCCGGCAGAAAAGGAACGTCCCTAAGTGCCGACTAGTCGATTAGGAGTATCATCGTCTGCGCAAATAAGCGCGAATGAGCATGTTAGAGATTGAGAGCGTATGGCAGACACCGCATCTAAGCACATTGACATGACCACCGGCTCGCTGTGGCGCAATATTCCCCTGTTCGCCTTTCCCGTCGCCGCCACGAGCATCCTTGAGCAGCTGTCGAACCTCATCGCCACGGTCATCATCGGTAACTTCTCGGGCGACCAGGGAACCCTCGCCATGGCGGCGGTCGGCTCCAATGTTCCGCTTACCAGTCTTATGATCAACCTGTTTATTGGGCTGTCGCTTGGCTCCAACGTGGTCATCGCCAACGCCATCGGCCGCAACGATCAGAACATGGTCAAGCGCGCCGTCCATACCTCGATTCTGATGGCGCTCGTGGGCTTTGTCGTCATCGCGCTGGGCGAGATCTTTGCCGAACCCATGCTCGCCGCGCTCAACGTTCCCGCCGAAACCATGCCGCTCGCATCGCTCTACCTGCGCGTCTTTTTGCTCAGCATGCCCTCGATCTTGCTCTACAACTTTGAGGCCGCAATCTTCCGTTCCGTCGGCATCACCCGTATGCCGCTACAGGCGCTTGCCGTGTCCACCATCCTCAACATTGGCCTGGACCTCATCTTTGTCCCCGTGCTCCACTGGGGCGTCGCGGGCGTCGCCATCGCCACCGCCATCGCCTACACCGTCAGCGCCGCCACACTCTTTGTCCACTTGCTCAAGACCGATTCCGTCGTCCGCGTCACCCCGCGCGACCTGGCAATCGATCCTGTCGCCCTCAATCGCATCGTCAAGATCGGCCTGCCCGCCGGCATCCAAAGCGCCGTCTTTGCCGTCGCCAACATCATCATCCAGTCCGCCATCAACAGCCTGGGTACCGAGGTCATGGCGGCATCCAGCGCCGCCATGAGCCTGGAGTATGTGTGCTACAACCTGCTCAACAGCTTTAGCCAGGCCTGCACCACCTTTGTGGGGCAAAACCACGGCGCGCGCCAGATCGCTCGCTGCACTAAGACGCTCAAGGTCTGCCTGGTCGAAGGCGGCATCGTTGCACTCACCACCATCGTCATCATCGTCGGCTTGGGACGCGAGATCCTAGCGCTCTTCAACAGCGATCCCAACATCGTCTCGATCGGCTATATCCGCGTGTGCTCGATCTTCCCGGCATACGCCTTTAGCATGTTCTACGAAAACATGTCCGGTTACCTGCGCGGCTTTGGCATCTCGCTCATGCCCGCCCTCATCACCATGATTTGCGTCTGCGGCATCCGCTTCTACTGGGTATTCTGCGTGTTCCCGCACTTCCGCACCTTTGCGAACATCATGATGGTCTACCCCATCAGCCTGGGCACCACGGCGTTCTTTATGGTCGTGGCGGTATTGCTCTGCCACCCGGCACGCACCTACCGTCTGGCGCAGGCCAAAGCGACAGCCCGCTAATCACCACGCTCAACGTCACGCCAGTCATTAATTGACAATATGCGAGCTCATATAGTCGATAAAGCGCCTCGTGGCGATAGGCATGGTGTCCCAGCTGCGCCAAGCCGCCACGACGTCGCGCGAGGGAGCATGCACGATGGGGCGCACACAAATATCGGCCCGCATGCCCTCGACGGTACGGCGGTAGAGCATGCTCACACCGAGGCCCTCCTCCACCATCGCCATAATGGTGTAGTCATCGGTGACCTCACTCGTCACATGCGGCGATAGCCCGTGCGCGGCAAACGCATCGAGCACCAGACTCTGTTCGCCCTCATCCAGCAGCACAAACGGCTCGGACGCCAGGTCGGCGAGCGTCACCTTTTCCTTTGCCGTCAGCGGATGCGCGGCCGGCAACAGTGCCACCAACTCATCGTGATAGACCACGCGCTTCTCGAGCCCAGCAGTAAATCCGCGTGCCGTAAAGCAAAAATCAACCACGCCATCGTGCACCCACTGGGCATTGCGCGTGTAATCGCCCTGTTTGAGCGTAAAGCGTACACCCGGATGCAGGGCACCAAAGTCGCGGATCACGCGCGGCAACACGGTGCGGCTCACGTTGGTAAACGTTGCGATACGAATATCAGTCGAGGAGAGTCCCAGCAATTCCTGGCGCTTGCCCTCAAGCTCGGCCTCGGCAGTTACAATCTGGCGCAGATACGGCAGGTACTGCTTGCCGTCGCGCGTAAGCGAAACGCCCTGCTTACCGCGCTCGATAAGCGTGGTACTCAGCTCGCGCTCGAGCGCCTTGACGGCCTGGCTCACCGCACTTTGCGTATAGCCTAGCTCGTCGGCCGCGCGTTTCAGGCTGCCGCAATCGACCACCATACATACAATCTGATATCGCGATGCCATCGTGCCTCCACATCGGTATAGCCGTAAAACGTTTTGCCAGGGCTTTTTCTACTAGCATTAGTATTTCTTAATCATACTGAAGATACATTCGCTTTACTACATCCATATCTGGGAGCAGAATCCTTTTTGCGAAACCGTTCTGTAACAAAAGGAGTCCCATGGATCGCAAAAAAGCAATCGCGCTCTCGTTTTCCGTTCCCGTCGCATGGGGCTTTTCGTACCCCCTCATGAAGATCGGCATGGACAGCATGAACGCCACGAGCATCGTTGCGCTGCGCTGCATCATCGCCTTTGTGGCCTGCCTGCTGCTCTTCCACAAGCACGCGCTGCGCATCAACCGCGACCTTATGGTTCGCGCCGCCATCATCGGCGCCATCATGGCAACCGAGCTCACCTGCATGTGCCTGGGCTCCAGCCTCACCTCCGCCTCAACCGCCGGCTTTTTGCAGAGCCTGACGGTCGTAATCGTGCCGTTTGCCAACGCAGCTCTGCTGCGTCGCGCCCCCGAGCGCAAGGTGCTCATCGGAACCGCCATCGTCACCTGCGGTATGCTGCTGCTCTCGGGCGCCGACTTTACCGGCCTGAATCCCGGCGCGATCATCATGCTGCTCTCCGCTTTTGTCTATGCCGGCCATATCATTGTGGCGAAGCGCTTTGTCGAAGATGTCGACCCGCTGGCTCTGGGCGTTTGGCAGCTGGGCTTTGGCGGCCTGTTCTCGGGCATCGCCGCATTTGCCTTTGGCGGCTTTACGCTTCCCAGCACGCCGAGCGAGGTCGCGGTCGTCGTCGCACTCGCGCTCATCTGCTCTGCCTATGGCTTTATCACCCAAACGCTCGTGCAGCCCCACGTGCCCGCCGAGACCACCGGCTTCGCCTTCTCGCTCGAGCCGGTCTGCTCCGCTGTCTTCTCGTTCTTCCTGGTCGGCGAGGTCCTGAGCCCCATCGCCTTCTTTGGCGCCGCCCTCATCCTCACCGGCGTCATGGTGGCAACCGTCGAGCTTCCGCGCCTACGCGCGCATGAACAGGCTCGTATGGCAGGAACGCCCGAGCGCGTCTCGTAGACCCCACTCTTCATACAGCCGCGGCATAAAGGCAACCGGTGCGCCTTTACAATAGATACCAACAGAGTATCTGCCATAAAGGAGCCCCATGGACACCGCAACTCGCGACCGCAACATAGCAACCTGGTTGGGCGATGCGCCGCAGCCGGTACGTGACACTACGAACCAGCTGCTCGAGCGCATCGCCCTTTTGCGTGCCGAGCAGACCATCCACCCGGCACAAGACGACATCCTCAATGCCCTCGCCTACACGCCGGCCGACCAGGTCAAGGTTGTCATCTTGGGTCAAGATCCCTATCACGGACCCAACCAGGCCATGGGGTTATCGTTCTCGGTCCCCGCGACGCAAACCAAGTTGCCGCCGAGCCTGCGCAACATCTATAAGGAACTCAAAGCCGATCTGGACTGCCCCTTTCCTGCCACGGGAGACCTAACCCCATGGGCACAACAGGGCGTCCTGCTCCTTAACACCACGCTCACCGTGCGCGAGCATGCCGCCAATTCGCACGCCAAGCTGGGCTGGAGCACGCTCACCGACTATATTATCGAACGCTGCTGTCAGCTGCCCCAGCCGGTCGTCTTTTTGGCATGGGGCCGCTTTGCCCAGCAAATGGTTGAGGGCAAGCTCGACGCGATCGGCGCGGGCAAGGCAACCGGCAAGTTCTGCCTAGCTTCTACGCACCCCTCGCCGCTTTCGGCCAACCGCGCCACGGCAGAACTCCCCGCCTTTATAGGGTCGCGCCCCTTCTCGGCAGCCAATCGGCTACTCGAACAGCACGGCTCGACCCCCGTCAACTGGACTTGCCTCGGCTAAAAATCAATACATCAAAAACGCGCCCGACGGATTTCCATCGGGCGCGTTTTCTACTCGGGCCAGATAAACTGGGTGCGGCCGGCCTCGCCGCCATCGATCAGCAGGCTCTGCCCGGTCATAAACCGGTTGGCCACGCCCACAAAGTAGATCCACTCGGCGATCTCTTGGGCGGTGGCCCAGCGTTTAAGCGGCGTGAGCTCCATAATCTGGTTCCACAGGTGTTCGTCTTCCATCACGCAACGGTTGAGCGACGTGATAACGCCGCCCGGGTCCACACTGTTGGCGATGGCCTGCGGCGCCAAGCGGTTTGCAAGGTTCTTGGTGTAGGCGATAACGCCGCCCTTGCTGGCGGCATAGGCGGGAAACTCCGATCCCGTATGCCCGCTCGCCGACCCCACATTGACCACGGATGTAATGGCCGGCGCCGGCTTGGCGGCAAGCCCCTCCCCCACAAAGGCATAGCGCTCGGTCACGTTGATGGTGCCGCACAGGTTGGCGGCAATATCGTTGGCCGAATCCTGCGTACCGGCGACGTTTACGATCACCTGGGGTTCAAGCTCGCCTGGAAACGAGTCCGGCTCGCGGACATCAACGATCAGATGGCGGTAGCGCTCGTGTTCGATCGCCGCCGGCAGCAGATCAAAGCCCACGACCTCGTGGCCCTCGTCCAAAAAACGCTGCACGCACGCGGCTCCGATACCGCCCGAGGCACCCGTGATCAAAACCCGCATACTTGCTCCTTAGGCGGTTGCGTGACGCTCGAGGTACTCGGCGCCCACATTCTCGCGCTCCCAGCCACGCACGACCTTGTAGCCCACGGGGCTCAGGAAGACCTCGCACAGCAGCTCGGCGACGGCACCCGTCAGCGAGCACATAAGGACCTGTACCCAGGTCCAACCAAAGAACGTGTGGCTTACCACAATGGCAAAGACCAGGTTGTCGATAAACTGGCCAACGCCCGTGGACACATAGGAGCGGAAGGCAAAGCTCGCAAAGTTATTCTTTTTGAGCATACGGCCGAGCGACTGGTTGAGCGTGGAGTTAACCACGGCAGAAACGAGCATTGCCAGCGAAGAGCCCAGCACCACGTACCAGGTGCCGCCGATGGTGGCGTTAAGGGCATTGTTGACCTCGATCATGCCCGTATCGTAGTACGCGCCCCACATGCCGGGCGTGAGCGAGCACGCCCAAAAGCACAGGCTCACGGCAAGGTTGACCGCCAGTGCGAGGATAGAGATTTTGATGGATGCCTTGGCGCCAAAGCGCTTGCAGATCATGTCCTGGCACAAAAACGAAACCCAGCTCACCACAAAGCCGCAGTCGAGTGCCAGATACGGCAGGCTGATAAGCTCTTTGTTGGCCAGCAGGTTCATCATGATGACGCTCACGAAAAACAGCGAAACCGTTGCCGCGGGAATGCTCCGCAACAGGACCTTGTAGTCCTCCATGACCTTCTTGATCATTATGTACTCCTTTGGTTTTAGGTTTAACGAGCAGGATATCGGACCCGAACTGCTCGGACGCCCCGGTCTTGAGACGACGGTGGGTATGATAGCCGCTCACACGGCATCAGGCAAGCAAACGGCGCGGCAGCCCCGCAGGACCACCGCGCCGATGCGTTAAAAGGCTACGTTGCCAAACTCCGACAGGATAAGGTCGGGGTTGTGGTCGGTTGCCCAATCCACGTTCCACGGGCTCGTGAACAGCAGCAGCTTGCCGCCGCGCATGTCCTCGACGCGCAGCGTGTCGCGCGTAAGCGAAAGGCCCGGGATATCGATGGTGTCGGGGTCGTTCTGGATCCAGCGGATGTCCGTATAGGGCAGCGGCTGGCGACGAACCTCAACACGGTACTCGGCCTTAAGGCGGCGCTCGAGCACCTCAAACTGCAGCACGCCGACCACGCCCACGATGACGCTCTCCATGCCGGCACCCAGCTCGCGGAAGATCTGGATGGCGCCCTCCTGGGCAAGCTCCTCCATGCCCTTTACGAACTGCTTGCGCTTGAGCGTGTCGACCTGCGTAATGCGAGCGAACATCTCGGGGGCGAACGTCGGGATCTGTGGATACTGCACGTGGCGCTTGCCGGAGCACACGGTGTCGCCGATGCTAAAGATGCCCGGGTCGAACAGGCCCACGATATCGCCCGCATAGGCCTCGTCCACGATGGCGCGGTCGTCGGCCATCATCGAGGTGCCCGTCGCCAGCTTGAGCTTGCGGTTGCCCTGCACGTGGAAGGCGTCCATGCCGCGCTCGAACTTGCCCGAGCAAATGCGCACAAAGGCGATGCGGTCGCGGTGGTTCTTGTCCATGTTGGCCTGGATCTTAAAGACAAAGCCGCTAAAGTCGTCGCGGCAGGGATCGACCGGCTCGCTGGTAAGCGTATCGGTATAGGTGCGCGGCGTCGGGGCCAGACGCAGGAACTCCTTGAGGAAGGGCTCCACGCCAAAGTTGGTGAGTGCCGAGCCAAAGAACGCCGGGCTCAGCTTGCCGCAGGCCACGGCATCCAGGTCGAGCTCGTCGCCGGCGCCATCGAGCAGCTCGATGTCATCCATCAGGTTCTTATGGTTCTCCTCGCCGATAAGCTCATCCATGGCGGGGTCGCCCAACTCTGCCTCGACCTCGGCGACCTTCTTGGTGGCGTTGGCGTGACCGTCGCCCTCAAAGGCAATGACGCGACGGGTCTGGCGATCGAACACGCCGCGGAAGTTGCGGCCGCTGCCGATCGGCCAGTTCATAGGATACGTATTGATGCCCAGGACGTTCTCGATCTCTTCCATGAGCTCAAACGGATCGCGAGCCTCGTGGTCGAGCTTGTTCACAAAGGTAAAGATGGGAATGTGGCGCAGCGTGCAGACCTTAAAGAGCTTTTTGGTCTGGGCCTCGACGCCCTTGGCGCCGTCGATGACCATGACCGCGGCGTCGGCCGCCATAAGGGTACGGTAGGTATCCTCCGAGAAGTCCTGGTGGCCGGGGGTATCGAGGATGTTGACGCAGGCGCCGTTATAGGTGAACTGCAGCACCGAGGAGGTAACGGAAATACCGCGCTCCTTCTCGATGTCCATCCAGTCCGAGACGGCATGCTTGGCCGAGCTCTTGCCTTTGACCGAGCCGGCGGTCTGAATGCTGCCGGTATAGAGCAGCAGCTTCTCGGTAAGCGTGGTCTTACCGGCGTCCGGGTGGCTGATGATCGCGAATGTGCGACGCGACGAGATTTCATCCGACAGGCTTGCCATGCGGATCCTTTCTTGCATTGAGTGCATTACGTCGTTGTAACCGCACTATTGTAGCCGCGAAACCTCGCCATAGGGCACCTATCAGGACAAATTCATCAGCTGAGCTCGCTGTGTAGTGGGCAGCCGCCTCAAGGACTGTCTCAATCTGTAACAGAAAGACGGGTTTTGAGCCTCCACCTGTTACAGATTGAGACAAACCGGCAGGCCCGCCGGCACAATCTCGATTTGTAACATCTGACCGCCCAAATTGGGTCTAGCTGTTACAAATCGAGATAAACGGGAAGGCGAGCCGCCAATGTCTCGTTCTGTAACATCTAGCCGCGCAAATCGACTCTTACTGTTACAGATTGAGACAAATAGGCAGGCGGGCAAATAAGATCTCGATCTGTAACATCAGGCGACCCAAAACGGACCCAGGTGTTACAGATTGAGATTGTTTTGGAGCAAGCGCGGTGCCGGCGGGCTATTCCACATTTAGCTCTTGCGTAACTGTACATAGTGTATATATACTGTGCTTACCGGTTATATACACGTGTAGCCCAACAGCTAAGGAGCCGCTGTGGACATCATCCTATCCAATTCGAGCGACAAGCCCATCTACGAGCAAATAGCCTCGCAAGTCAAAGCTCAGATCCTTTCGGGCGCGCTCGCTGCGGGAGCCAAACTCCCCAGCATCCGTGCACTCGCGAGCGATCTTGGCGTGAGCGTCATCACCACCAAGCGCGCCTATGCCGACCTGGAGCAACTCGGCTTCATCTGCACCGTGCAGGGCAAGGGCTGTTTTGTCGCCGAGGGCAACCAAGAACTCTTGCGCGAAAACCAGCTCTGCCATATCGAAGAGCTGCTTGCGAAAGCGGCGAACCAAGCCGAAGCCCTGGGCGTCACGCGCGACAAGCTGCACGAGATGCTCGACCTTGTAGCCCCCGAAACCATGCAGTAGCCATCTGCAAGAAAGGCTATACCATGCAAACCCTGCTAGAACTCAAAGGTGTATCGCGCCGTGTGAGCGACCGTTTTTCGTTGCGCGACGTCACGCTTGCCGTGGATCCCGGCCAAATCGTCGGCTTTGTGGGCGCAAACGGCGCCGGCAAGACAACGACCATTCGCGCCGCGCTCGGGCTTATAAAGCTCGATGCCGGCGAGGTACATCTGCTTGGACAGCGCTGCGATGCCAACGCACCCGACGAGACGCAGCGCCACCTGCGCTCCCGCGTCGGCCTTGTCCTGGACACGTGCCCCTTCCCCTCCACGCTCAAGGTGGGCCAGATCGAGACGCTCGTAGGCCCGGCGTACCCCACGTGGGACCGCAAAACGTTCGCCGGATTCATCAACCGATTTGGCCTCGATCCCAAGACAAAGGTCAAGGACCTCTCCCGCGGCATGGGCATGAAGCTGCAGCTCGCGTGTGCGCTCAGCCATAATGCCAAGCTGCTCGTTTTGGACGAAGCCACCGCGGGTCTCGATCCCATGGCGCGCGAGGAGCTGCTCGATGAGCTGCTTGCCTTTGTCGCCGACGGCCAACACAGCGTGCTGCTCTCGAGCCACATTACGTCCGACCTCGATCGCGCCGCCGACCGCGTCATCTGCATCGATAACGGCTCGATTGTGTTTGACCTGCCGCGCGAGGATATTACCGACCGCGCCGGCATCGCCCACTGCACCCAGGCACAGGCCGCCGAGCTTATGGCTTGCGTCGAAGGCGCCCGCGCCGCCCACCACGCCTATAGCGTGGACGTGCTCGTGCCCAACCGTCGCGATACGCTCGAGGCCTTTCCCGAGATTCCCTGCGATCGGGCAACCATTGATGACTATCTGCGCCTCATGCTGAAAGGAGCTTCGAAATGAAACGCGCCTTTATGTCCGATCTCGCCATCGTTCGCACGCTCGTCCCGAGCATCGCGGGCGTCGGCCTGTTCATCTTCGTCGTGTTGACCCTCGCCAACGCATCGGACGGTGACTCTGGCATGAGTGCCGGCGCCTGCGCGGTCAGTGCCATGTCGCCCATCATATTCATGAACTCACTGGCCGGTTTCGACAATCAAAACGGTTGGGAGCGCTATCGGGCAACGCTGCCCTTCTCGCGCAAAGACATCATCTGCGCACGCTACCTGAGCGTTATTGTCTTCTCCGCCGTCATGGCATGTGCAGCTACGCTTTTGAGTATCGTCGCCATCCCGCTCTTCAGCAGCGCGGGCATTCCTTCGACGGGACAGACGGTCTTTGAAATCGCAATCGCCTCGGCAGCATCGATGCTCATCTCCCTCATGATGGTGTTCCTGGCACAGCCGCTGTTCTTTCGATTTGGACACATGGAGGCGCTACGCCTATCCGTTGGCCTGTTTGCCCTGCTTGGTTGCGGCACCATGGCCACGCTGAGCTCCTCCAACCCCATCAGCAACTGGCTCATGTCGATTGCCGGAGCGAATCCCGACCCTGCCGTTCTTGGCTGTCTGTGTGCAGGCATCGCCGCACTTGCCCTCGTGCTATGTGCAATCAGCTGCACCGTCAGCACCAAGGTCTATCGAGCACGCGACCTGTAGGCAAGCGCGATATCATCGGGCGTGCGCCGCAGATCCGGCGCGGTCTATTTTGGGGAGGCACTCAACCTGTGTCGTAGGTTACAGCAGCATTTTGGAAATAACGATCCGTCAGGAGCACAAGCTCAACTTGAAAACCCTCACACCGGACTCGAGATACCCGTATTGACCGTACGCTACCGCGCTACTTGCGTAGCAGCTTGGGCAGCGGAATGCCTGCCGCGATGACGGCGGCGATGATCATGCAGACAATGCCCTTGAGCGGGAAGCACATGAGCAGCAGGCCCACGACCATGATGGGCTGGCGCATGACGGCACCCATCGTCGAGGCGGTACAGACGGCGACGCAAAAGACCGGATCGGCGCCGGTGAGGATGGCAAGGCCATAGCCCAGGCTCACACCCGAGAAGATAACCGGGAAGAAGTGGCCGCCACGCCAACCAAGGTTGATGAGGGCGGGCGTCAGCATGGCCTTAACAAGACCGGTCGCGATAAGCACGCCGGCGGGAATGGTCAGATAGGTCTCCATGAGCACGTCGGCTTGGGTCTCGCCGGCAAACATGGTGTAGGGCAGGACCGTGCCACAGATGGCGAGCGCCAGACCGGCCAGCATGGCCTTGACGACAGGGCGCTCCCCTATTGCATGGGACAGTGTCTCGCTTGCATGCTCAGAGACAAAGTACAGCCAACCGCAGATTGTTCCGATCAGCGACAGAGGAATGAGCCAGGTAAGCTCCAGGTTGCCCACCTCGGCGGACTCGAACCTCGGCATACCCATACCGCCGCCCATAAGCTGGCCGAGCAGCAGATAGGTGCCCAGGCCGCCGGCAATCGCAATGCCGTAGACCACGGTCTTTTGCGCCTTGGGCAGCTTGATGGTGATCTCATCGGACTCAGAGTCCTCGTCGTCGTTGGCGCCCTGGCCGTCGGCGCTACCGGCGAGCGGCGCCACAAAGCCAAAGACGGGCGCGGTGAAGAGCGCCGTCAGGGCAGCCTGGGTGCCCAGAAGCGTGAGCTGCCTAAACTCGGCGCCAAAGTGACGCATGCGGTCGCCGACCCAGCTGCACAGACCCGCGATAACGCCGGTCAGGCCGGCCTCCGGTCCAATGCTTCCGCCAAACAGCAGCGGCAGCAATGCCGCAAGCGAAAGCTTGCCCAGGTTGTCGTACGGGTAGCGTCCGTCCCGCTTTACCTTGGCCATCACCTGGTTGAGGTCATCGGTCTTGACGCCCGTCATCTTTTCGTACAGACCGATCAGCAGGCCGCCCAGCAGGCAGACGAAAAACGGATACGGCAAAAACCCGAACGGGCCGCTCGCGAGCTCGGGTGAAGCGACGCCCAGCATATGCGGGATCTCGGTCCATAGATAGTCGATACCGTGCTCCATCGCAAAGAAGAACAGCCAGACCGCGGCGCCCGCAAACGCACCGGTCACAGCCACGCTCACTAAGAACAGCGCACGGTTTTTGGGTTTTGCAAGGGTATCCATCGGGACCTCCCGTGGTCAAATCGACAAAGATACGTTTTATTGTAGGACGGGCAGAGCGTGGGCGGGCCAACCATCTACGCCGCGAACAGCACCGTTGGGTGCCGCACGTGCGATGGGCCCAAGGCTCAGTTGCCGATAATCGAGGCAATCTGGCGCAGGTCATCGGCAAAGTAGATGCCCTGCTGGCGCTGCGGGCTCGATAGACCTTTATCGATCATGTGCTCGAGCAGCGACTTGAGATCGTTGTAGTAACCGTCCAAGTTGTACAGGATACACGGCGCGCTCAGATGCCCCAACGACACGGCCGACATGACCTCAGCGATCTCCTCGAGCGTGCCCGTGCCGCCCGGAAAGGCGATGAACGCATCGCCGAGCTCGATCATCTTGGCCTTGCGCTCGGCCATATCGCTCGTCACGATGAGGTCGTCGATACCATCGTGCTGAAACTCGGCCTCGATAAAAAAGCTCGGCTCCACACCGGTCACGTGCCCGCCGGCATCGAGCACGCTATCGGCAAGCGCACCCATCAGCCCCGACTTGGACCCGCCGTATACCAGCGCGTGCCCGTTGGAGCCAATCCATGTGCCGAGCTGCCGCACCGCAGGCAAAAACGCCGGGTCGTTACCGACGCTGGCGCCCAGATACACGGTGATATTCATATTCAGTCCCCCTCATTGTGACGCGCGGCGCCCGCCCTAGTGTTGGCGTCGGCGATACTCGCGCACGCGGCGCGACAGGTCGGCGAGCTCATCGCGGTCGAGCTCTTCCAGGTGCTCAAGATCGTCCATGAAGCGCGCCATGGTGTCCTTTTGGCGCATCTTGATGAGCGTATTGCAGTAGTTCACCGCCACGCCCGTGAGCATGGCGATGTAGAAGATGCTGATGACGCTCAAAACGACAGTGATGGCGCGGGCAACCGGCGTTTCGGCCGGGATATCGCCAAAGCCGATCGTCGATACGGTCTCAAAGCTAAACCAGAGGCCATCGCCAAACGTAAGAGTCGTGGGCTCGGACAGCCAGACGGCCGTCGAGCACAGCAGATAGAAGACGAGAAACAGGCCCGTGATGCGCGCAAAGCCAGCCTGGCGCAACACGTCAGCAAGCGTCCTCAACTTATTCATCGCGACCCCTTTTCCAGACGCCCAATCACATTCGCTCGTTATTGTCCCACACCCGGCACTTGGGGACGTTCCTTTTATGCCGGCAGAAAGGGACTGTCCCCAAGTGCCGGGCGGGACCGTTTTGCGGTGCAGCTGCCGACTAGGCGGGCTGAGCTGGTATCCTTATGTGGTATTGTCTCGACTCGATAGGATTGCCTGTGAAACCTTCCGCCGTCCTTCGCTTAGCTCTATATCGCGCCCTAGCCGTCGCGCTTGCCGCACTCACCGTGCTGAGCGCCGTCATGCCCGCCCCTGCCTTTGCCAACGACTCCGACCAGCAGGTCAAGACGGTCCGCGTCGGTTGGATCGTCGGCAACAACGGCTTCCAGGAAGGCATGCCGGGCGAGCGCCTCTCGGGATGGGGCTACGAGTACCTCCAGACCCTCTCGTATTACACAAAGGGCTGGAAATACGAATATGTTAGCGGCACCTTCACCGAGCTTATGGACATGCTCGAGGCAGGCGAAATCGACCTCATGCCCAACATCTCGTATTCGGCAGAACGCGAGCAGAAGTTGCTTTTTTCCTCAAACCCGGAGGGCACCGAACGCTACTACATCTACGCCAGGCCCGATCGTGAAGACCTGTCCCGCGGCGATCCCCAAGCACTCCAAGGCCTCACCATCGGCTGTAACCCCGGCGTTATGCAAACCGCCGTCGGCCAGCAGTGGCTCGCCAACGAAGGCATCACCTGCACCTATAAAGAAATCGACACCGGCGGCGCCCTCTTTGAGGCGCTTGCGGCCGGCGAAGTCGACGCCATCATCATGAACGACACCATTTCGTCGCCCGATGCGTCGCCCATGTTCTACGTAGGCTCGAGTGACTACTATTTTGCCGTCCCCAAAAGCCGTCCCGATCTGATGGACGATATCAACGCCGCCATGACATCAATCTCCCGCGTCAACCCGCGTTATAACGATGAAGTCAAGTCGAGCTACTCGGCCCAAAACAGCGGCTCATCATCGCTCACCGCTGCCGAAACCTCTTGGCTCAAGGCAAACGGCAACACCATCACGCTCGGCTATCTTGTCAACCAGCTTCCCTACTGCACGCAAAATGACGATGGCGAGATGGAGGGATCGCTCGCCTCGCTTGCAACGACGCTGCATGACAAGTTTGGCATTACGGTTAAAACCGTCGCATTCTCAAACAACGAGAAGATGGTTGAAGCCCTTTCCGACGAAACCATCGATGCCGCCCTGCCATTCTTTCGCGACTACTGGCTTGCCGAACAGAAGGGGGTCACCCAGTCAAACTCGATGGGAACGATTTCCCTAACCGCTATTCACGTCAGTAACGACCTAGACAGCGACCTAAAGGACATCGCTTGCACAGAGAACGCGATCGTCAACCGGTTTGAGCTCGAAAGCCTCTTCCCCGACGCGACGGTAACCGAATATCCGAATAAAGACGAAGCGCTCAATGCTCTCCGTGTGGGAAAGGCACATTGCATCGTTGTCCCCAGCGCGCGCCTGGAAACCATCCGCGACGCCTATGACATCGAAGATTTCGAAACACAGGAACTCACCAACACGGCAGAACTATCGTGCATGATTCCGCGCGGCAAACCCGAGCTGTTGGGAATCATTAACAAGGGCATCATCAATGCAGGCGAATCGCTCTCTGCGAGCAGCTATTCCCCCACATCGTACTCGGCGCAAGAATCGGACACGTTCCAGTTTGTCTACCGCAACCGCACCGCCATTGCGACCGTTATCATCTGCATTTTGCTCACCGGCATCGCCATCCTTGTCTGGTCGCTTTACCGCGCACGGAAGGAACGGCAGAAAGCCGTTGCCGCCAACGCCGCCAAAACTGCTTTCCTCACGCGCATGAGCCACGATATTCGCACGCCGCTCAACGGTATCCTGGGGCTTATCGAAATTGAGGAACTGAACGAAGACGACATACAAGCCGCGCGCGAAAGTCGCGCCAAGGCACGCGTCGTCGCCAATCACCTGCTATCGCTGATTAACGACATCCTCGAGATGGGCAGAATCGAGGAGCGCAAGGTAGTACTCGAGCACGAATCATTTAACGTTAAGGAACTGTGCGATGATGCACTCGTACTGTGCAAGCTCCGCGCATCGAGCTGCGGCATAACAATGACAGACGTCAGCGAACCTTACGCCCTCGGCCAATACATGTTCGGCAGTCCCACCCATATTCGACAAATCCTCGTCAACCTACTCAACAACAGCATTAAATACAACAAGCGCGGCGGAACCGTCACGTTTATGTCGACCATCAAACCGCTCAACGACGAGCATGCACTCTTTTGCTTTAGCGTCTCGGATACCGGAATTGGCATGACTCCCGAGTTTTTGAAGCACATTTACGAGCCGTTTGCCCAAGAAGGCGCAGATGCGCGCAGCAAGTTCCAAGGAACCGGTATTGGCATGTCAATCGTCAAATCGCTCCTCGACATGATGGACGGCACGATTGAGATTTCGAGTGAAGTGGGCGTGGGAAGCACGTTCAACGTCCAGATTCCGCTCGATATCGACAAGAACCCTCAGATACAGGGACGTACGGATAAACAGGAAACCAGTTGCTCGCTTGCCGGCATGAACGTTCTTTTGGCAGAAGATAACGAGCTCAATGCCGAGATTGCCCAGGCCCTGCTCGAAAGCGAAGGCATCGTCGTAACGCGGGCCGCCGACGGCAACGAAGCGGTCGACCTATACGTTGGTCATCCCGCTGGCAGCTTCGATGCGATCCTGATGGACATTATGATGCCGGGCATGGATGGCTACGAGGCAACCCGCGCGATTCGCCTGAGCGAGAAGGCCGATGCGGCCGACATCCCCATCATCGCGCTCACCGCCAACGCATTTGTCGAAGACGCCAAGGCAGCACACGATGCCGGTATGAACGCCCACCTGTCCAAACCGCTCGACTTTAACAAGCTCAAAAACATACTCGCTTGCATCAAGAAAAACGGAGCCGTTTCGCTATAGTTTGTGCTCAACCACCATATACAGGTAGAAAGGAAACCAACGATGTTTAGGCCCTTACGTCGCAAGAAACGCGCCATCACTGACGAGGAAGCGCGCGAGTTGCTCGCCACCTGCAAGCGCGGTGTCTTTGCCGTCAACGGCGATGGTGGCTACCCGTATGCCATTCCCGTCAACTACTTCTTTGACGCCGAGCATGACAAGATCTATTTCCATGGCGCCAAGGCTGGCCACAAGGTCGATTCACTCAGGCGTGATGACAAAGTCTGCTTTACCGTTTACGGCAACGAGTGGTACAAGGACGATGACTGGGCTCCTTACGTTATGAGCACCGTGGTCTTTGGCCGTTGCCGCCTGGTAGATGAGGCCCCCGCGTTTGTCGAGGACAAAGTCCGCCAGCTCGCGCTTAAGTACTACCCTTCTGCCGAAGAAGTCGAGGAGGAAATCGCCAAAGACATCAAGGGCGTCCAACTCTACGAGATTTCGATTGAGCATCTTTGCGGCAAGCAGATCCATGAAAAGTAAGCCCAAAAATAGGTCCTGCAAATAGCAAAATGGCTCGGTTCCAACCAGTATTGGAACCGAGCTATTTGTTTATGAAGCGTCGGCAGCTATGTGCGCAAGCGCCTCAACGAGATCCTGAGAACTCACGGGTTTGCTCAGATGCGCGTTCATGCCCGCCTCGCGCGAAAGCCTACGGTCGTCGGCAAAGGCATTGGCGCTCACGGCGATAATCGGCGTGGTCGCGGCGTCCTCGCGATCGAGCGCTCGAATCTGACGCGTGGCCTCAAGGCCATCGATGCCGGGCATCATGATGTCCATCAATACCACGTCGTACTCGTGCGGCGCACTCGCGGCAAACGTCTCGACGGCAGACTCGCCATCTTTGACATGTGTCACGACGGCACCGGCGCGGTCGAGCGTAAACTGTGCGATCTCGGCATTCAGGTCGTTATCCTCTACGAGCAAAACACGCAGGCCCTGGAGCACGTCGCTGTCGCCTGCATCCACGCGAACTGCCTGGGGAATCTCGGAACTCTTGCACTTCTCAAACGGCAGGCAAATGGTAAACGTCGTCCCCCGCCCCAAGGCGCTCGTAAAGCTCATGGTTCCGCCCATAAGCTCGACCAACTGTTTGGCAATAGACGCGCCCAGGCCAGTTCCCGATGAAGCGCCTTCCACCTGTTGTTCCTCGCGGCTGAACGCGCCGGAGCGGGCGGACGGGTCGATTGACGTCAGCAA
>OHAS01001645.1_pt1 | contig 17424 bp, 13 predicted proteins | sample 1577131 | NCBI WGS metagenome assembly OHAS01 (sample SAMEA3541566, study PRJEB24748) | human gut metagenome | biome: human gut; feature: human-associated habitat; material: faeces | place: China | collected 2012 | reverse complement strand
TAACAGAAATTTGCTTTAATAACAACTTTTTTTCTAGTGAGATAGCCCGTCTTAGTGGGAAGTATCCCCATTCCAGATAGAATTTTTCACGATCACATAATCAACGTGTTTAAGGTCAGCAACCTGACGTCCACCTGCATAAGAAATAGCACTTTGAAGGTCTTGTTCCATCTCAGTCAAAGTGTCTTGTAAATGACCTTTAGCAGGAAGCAAGATGCGTTTGCCCTCCACATTTTTGTAAGCACCTTTTTGATATTGTGAAGCTGAACCGTAGTATTCTTTGAACTGTTCTCCATCGACTTCAATCGTGTTCCCTGGACTTTCGATGTGTCCTGCAAAGAGGGAGCCAATCATGACCATGCTGGCACCGAAGCGGATAGACTTGGCAATATCACCATGAGTACGAATTCCTCCATCAGCTATAATCGGTTTACGTGCCGCCTTAGCACACCAACGGAGAGCAGCTAACTGCCAACCACCTGTACCAAAACCAGTCTTGACCTTGGTGATACAAACCTTACCAGGACCGATTCCAACCTTAGTAGCATCTGCTCCAGCATTTTCCAATTCACGCACAGCTTCTGGTGTTCCCACATTTCCAGCAATGACAAAGGTATCTGGCAATTCTTTCTTGATGTGTTGAATCATAGAAATCACGCTATCCGCATGACCATGGGCAATGTCAATTGTGATGTATTCTGGAGCATCAGCCTTGAGCTGGCTTACGAAATCATACTCGTAGTCCTTAACACCAACAGAGATAGAAGCAATGAGTCCTTGATCGTGCATGCGTTTAATAAAAGGAATGCGTCCTGCCTCATCAAAACGGTGCATAATGTAGAAGTAACCACCTTTAGCCAGTTGCTCTGCTACATTTTCATCCAAAATCGTCTGCATATTAGCTGGCACAACAGGTAGTTTAAAGGTGTGATTTCCTAGAGTGACACTTGTATCCGCTTCTGCACGGCTTTTAATCACACATTTATTTGGAATCAATTGAATATCTTCGTAATCAAAAATTGGAAATTCATTTAACATATCGATGTCTCATTTCTTTTGTAATGACCTACCTATGCTCTCGCATCTCTACGTCTTTTCCGACGTTTCCTTAATTTATTATAAACTAAAGTACAGTTTTTGTCAAATAATGTTATAAATTATAATATAACGTTCGGTTTTTATTTTATGAATTACAAAAGAAAGAGGAGAGATTATTTTCTCCCCAATTCTTTAGTAATATTCCTTTTAAAAGCTTCTTCAGAGTTTTCCATCATTTCACAAAATTCACGATAGGATGAAGACTCTCTAGGAATTTGGATAGACCATTTCTTTAACAAAGCTCCATAACCTGCTAGCTTTCCTATCTCATTATCAACAACCTTGTCCTTGCTCGGAAAAACAAGACCAGCCTTCTCAGCTTTCAAAATATAAGAATAGGAAATCAGCTGGAATAAGTCCTCACGGTTGATTCCTTTTTCAGTCAATTCTAGTTTTTTATACTTAGCATCTAATACTATTTTAAGCTCTTCTTGATAAAAATCTGGAAATACTTTTCTTTCTTGACTAGAAAATACTGAAATTCCGTCCGTCTTATCTTTATTTCGTGGATGGATGAAATCTTTTGGCAACAAGGTATGGACATACTCTTCCCAAAGCCAGGCAACATCAAAAAGAATACCATGAATTTTTTGATCTTGATATCCTAAACCGTGCTTTTCTTGGTTTAGGATCATCAGACAAAGTTCTTGTAACTTTCTGTACTCGTGAAAGTATGCATGACGTATAGGTTTAGATTGATTTACCCGAATAATCTTAGCACGATCAGCTAGTTTATAAGAAGGCATTACACGAACGATTTCAGCTACGTTTTCACGACTAGTTGAGAGATTATCTAGTACCCCTTGACCAATGCTTTTCTGGTTCTTAATGTATTCAATAGTGTGACGGACCAACTGCATGAGGGAATTATCATAGGTGAACTCTCTCGTTGTGTAGGCAATATTTCCCGTGAAAGGAAGGTTTTTCTTGAGATGCTTTCTTACATCAATCACTCCCTTAACATTACTGTCGTTATGAGAAAATCGATGGTATTCCTTATAAAGACCTTTTCGAATAGCAGCTTGTAGATACTTGGGGAAGAGATACATCAAAAGTTGATAGAGCTTATCTTCACGTGACAAAGCTACATCTAAACTAGTGAGATTGATATGAAGAACCTTTTGTAAAAGATAATGCAAAAAATGGTCATTACTCTCATTAGAAAAGCGAGAGGAAATCGTTAATCTTTCCTGACAACACCCCAGAAAACCAATCACATTTCCAGTCTTGATTTTCTGATTAACTGTTTCAAAGATTTTTTGGTCCTTCTCTAAGTCAGGAGAATTCTTCAAATCATTTGGAAAAATAAAGATATTGTCCTCTTTAGAAAGGTTATCCAGTGTTCTATCAAGAACTGCTTGACTTAGTTTGGGATATTCTGCGACAAAGTCTTCCTTAGCAATTCTATGCTGATTATCAGTTATACGCATCATTATCACCAATATCTTGCGGTTCTGTTCGCTCGTTATTTATCAGATCAAATGCTTTTTTCAAAGTTTCCAGAGTTTCAAATTCCTCATAAGTACCCCGTACATAATCTTCCAAAAGCGGTTTGAGATAATCAGACCAGAGTAATTCATAGTCAAAATCTACATCCTTCAAGTTAAGGAAATAACTTGGTCCGATATGGTAATGACTGTTTAATTCTTGAATATTTTCAATAGCAGCATTCAAGTTTCTTAGACGAATTTTTGCTTCTTCAGCTTTATCACCAAGAGCAGTATCGAGCATACCTAATTGGCTTTCAGCAGTAACTTCAACAAAACGGAAACGACGACGCATAGCAAAATCAAAGGTGTCCACCGAGCGGTCAATATCATTCATTGTTCCAATTATATAGACATTCTCTGGAATATAGAACTTGTCATCAGTCTTGTGTAAGTTAGCATACTGAGTAGAAACACTTCCCTTTTCACCACGATAGCCAGGGTCGATAGAGAAAAAGAGTTCGCCAAAAATCTTAGAAATCTCCCCACGATTGATCTCATCGATGATGAAGACAAAATTCTTGTCTGTTTCAACCTCTTCTGGAGAAATATAGTCTTTCAAACCAAATCTTTTCTTTAAAGTTTCAAGGACTTTTTTTCCTTGGTTATGATAATAGGGCTGTTTCAGATAGTTTTCATCTTTATATAGTTCATAAACATAAGATTTTGTTAAGACAGTTCCTTGGGCTTTAGTTTCATAATTGATATTAAAATTATTTCGACTATTTACTGTTAGATAGGAAAATTCTGTCAAATATTCTTTTTCATCTCTGTTATTTACATACTCAAGATAAAGATCCCAAGCTTCATCAAAATTATCTTGACCTCCAATCTTCTTAGAATCTATAGCATTCTGACAAAACTTCTTAAAAATACCTTCTTTTAATTTAAAAAATATACTGCCATCCTCATTTGAATCCGGTCTTAAACCCTCAACAAAATCCGTATAATCATAAGATGGATGAAACTGTACAAAGCCGATTTGATCTTCGTTTCCATCCGTTAATTCTTTAGCAATTTCTTTAGCAAGATAAGTTTTTCCCGTGCCAGGAGCACCGCGGAGGATGAGGTTTTTGGATTGTAATAGAGATTGAGTTAATTGATGACGAAAATTGTTTGATGAATCCATTGTACTATTTTCTTCCTTATTTTCCATAAAGAGCTTAGAATACTCAAAAAGCATAGTTCCTAATTTCGATGGCTCCAACTCAGGATAAGTTTTGGACAACAGTTCAATTATTTTATGATTTTGCAGATAAGGTCCACCTTGAGTTGTTTGAGAAACAAAATGGCTCCAAAATTCTTTTTGACTATTAATATTTACACCAAAGAAAGGATATCCCTCAGAATAGATACAAAGTAATTTTGTCACCATAGCAGAACGACCAACAAATTCATTTGTGGACTTTTTCATATCAAATATAGGATTGTCAAAATCAAGTTTACTACCGATTTCAATAATCTGATACAGATCTCTTTTTAATTTATTAAAACGTTGCTCCAATTCAGATATAGGAATGATTTTATTAGCTTGATTTTTATAGCTTTGGGTATCCTCATTCCAATAAATACCAAATTTTGAAGAGCCTCCTCCTCCAATACCTAAAAATAAAGATTTGTATTTCCCCCTCTCAAGACTATAGCAAAAAGAATTACTTTTAGCACCCTTTCCAATAACATAATCATCAATAGACATGGTTAAAATTCTATCAAGTGGCCACTCTTTAAGAAATTCTTCACGTAATTGTTCATTGTAAATACTATATTTAGATGCATCGTCTCTTAATCTTATTTTATTTTCTTGGTACCAAGCATAAAAATCATCCAAACTAACTTTTCTTTTCAGCATAAATCGTACTCCTTTTATAATAATGTTCGAATAAAAAACTAGATATTTCATATATAGAATATCATACCCTATAAAAAAAGAAAAGAATTTCTAAACAAAAAGCCCAGTGTTAGGAGCTTAAATATCTCATAACACTAGACTTCATTTTTATCTTAGTAATACTCTCCCTGACGGTAGTCCCATGAGTTAAAGGTGTCTGACAGGTGCATCATAATTTTATCAATGTCAAGCCCTTTACGGATTACAACTGGAGCTGGTGAAGTTGAGCGTGCTCCTCCTTGTTCTGGGATGAGTTTGCCGTCCTTATCGACCATAGACACCATCACACCTTGCTCGTAGCGAGTTTCAATCGTTTTGTCAGGCTGGATAGATGCCACATAGTCGTCTGCTTCGATGACAAGGTCCACTGCCCCTTCGATACGTTCTCCGATACCTTCCACCTTACCGCGGTTTCCTTTTCCAGATGGGTTAGCTGATGAGGCGTAGACCATTTTACCTTCTTCCCAAAGTTTGGCAGCCAGTTGTTCACCAGCTTTACCAAACTTGATGACAAAACAGCTAGTACCACGCACGTCAGTCATAAGTTCTTCACGGCCATCACCGTATGCTTTGAGTTTCTCAAAGGCTTCTGGTTTCCAAGGAAGGATACAACCTAGAAGAATGTCTTCGTCCCAATGTTTTTGGTAGAAGGCTTCAATTTCTGGGTTGAGTTGTGCTAAAGCGCGGAGCTCATCCATACTACCGCAGAGAACAACTCCTGGTTTGTTACGGTTACGTTCTTTGGCTTCAAACTTGCGTTCAAGTCCTGCCTTGTCACTAGTCATGATGATATAACCAACTTTTGTAGGACAAACGATACATCCGCCCTCCCCTTTTAAAATATCATAGCCTTCTTGTGAAAGTGTTCCGTTCCATTGAATGTGTTTTGTCATAGTTCTATTTCCTTTTCTAATTTTCGTCTAATACTGCCAGTAGGCTGGTCGTTGTTTTTCATAAGCAGCAATCAAATCTTCATACTGCAAAGTAATACCGATATCATCCAAACCATTTAAGAGCTTGTGTTTCCACTCACTATCGATTTCAAAAGTGAATTCTCCAATTGGTGAGATGATTTTTTGTTGTTCCAAGTCCACAGTTATCTGGTCAGTTGGTTTCAAGTGGGCTAGTTTCTCTCTAACCTCTCTGGGCTGAACAATTGGCAACATACCATTGTTGAGTTCATTATTGTAATGAATATCCCCAAAAGACCCTGCAATCACGACTTTAAAACCGTAATCAGCTAATGCCCAAGCTGCGTGTTCCCTCGAAGACCCTGCCCCAAAGTTATCCCCTGAGATGAGGATAGTGGATTTGCGGTATTCTGGTCGGTTAAAAACAAAGTCTGGATCCTCAGTGTAGTTATCGTCCAGATAACGCCAAGCATACATGAGGTACTTGCCAAAGCCTTTCTTATCAATCAACTTGAGAAACTGCTTGGGTAGGATTTGGTCGGTGTCGATGTTATCATTCATGAGAGGAACGGTCGTTCCCGTATAAACTGTAAATTTCTCCATATCCTCTCCTTACTGGGCTTCTGGCATCTGTCGAACATCTACGAAACGCCCTGCGATAGCTGCTGCTGCTGCCATGGCTGGACTGCAGAGATGAGTCTTAGCGCCAAATCCCTGTCTATCTTCAAAGTTGCGGTTACTGGTTGAGGCACAGTGGACCCCATCAGGTACCTTGTCAGGATTCATCCCTAGGCACATAGAGCAACCGGGGTCTCTCCACTCAAATCCAGCATCTAGAAAGACCTTGTCCAAGCCCAACTTTTCAGCAGCTCGTTTCACAGGACGAGAGCCAGGAACCACAATTGCTGTTAAATTGGGTGCTATTTTCTTCCCTTTGACAAATCGCGCAGCCAGCTGTAAATCGCTGAGCCGGGCATTAGTACATGAACCAATAAAGATATATCCTAGTTCAATATCAGCTGGCTTTTGACCTGGCTCCAAGTTCATGTAATTGTAGGCTCTCTCATCATTCATATCCTTAATTTCTGGGAAGCTACTGTCAAAGTCAACTCCCATAGCAGGATTGGTTCCCCAGGTCACCATAGGAGCTAGGTCTGAGACATCCATCCGGATAACCTTATCGTAAACGGCATCATCATCACTGACAAGGGTTTTCCAATCCGCCACAGCCTCCTCGAAAGCTTCTGGAACACATTCCCGTCCCTTGAGATAATCAAAGGTGGTTTGATCCGGATTCATGATTCCCATCTTGGATCCAAACTCGATGGACATATTGCAGATGGTCATTCGCTCTTCCATGCTCAGTGCATCAATAGCCTGTCCACGATATTCCACGACATAACCAACACCACAAGCAACGCCGTATTTAGCAATTAAGGCGAGAATGAAATCCTTGGAATAAACTCCTTTTTGAGGAACACCAGTGAATTCTACCAGCATTTTCTTGGGTTTGACCTGCCAGAGGGTCTGTGTCGCAAAGACATGCTCAACCTCACTGGTCCCAATCCCAAAAGCGATTGCTCCGAAAGCTCCGTGGGTTGCCGTATGGCTATCCCCACAGACGATGAATTTTCCTGGTTGGGTCCGTCCTGTTTCTGGACCAACCATATGAACGATTCCTTGTTTTTCTGAACCGTGGGCCGCATGCTCAATTCCAAACTCTTCAACATTTTCGGCTAGCTTATCAATTTGCGCTTTAGAAATCACATCTCGAATATCATAGATATTGACCGTCGGGACATTGTGGTCAAAGGTTCCAAATGTCAAGTCTGGTCGTCTCAATCTGCGACCTGCGTCTCGTAATCCTTGAAAGGCTTGGGGACTGGTCACCTCGTGAATATAGTGTTGATCTACATACATGAGTTGGGGCTGCCCCTCTTCTCCTGTGATGACATGACGGTCCCATAATTTATCAAAAATCGATTTTCCTGCCATCCATTACCTCCAAATAACATATAAGGCTACTAGTGTGGACACCATCCCGAGAAACCAAACTGTTTTAAAATACCATTTTCGAGTCTTGTGGTGAAAGATGATTCCTGCTAGCCAGGCACCAAAACCACCACAAGTAAAGGCTAAAATGAGTAAGATTTTCTCTGGAATGCGCCAAGTTCTTCTCCTTGCCTTGGATTTGTCAATGCCATAAATGATGAAAATCATGACATTCCAAATCAAGAGGACTAGAGTAATTTTTTCGTCTAACTTCATAACCTTGCAATAATAGCTTCCGTCATTTCCTTGGTCGAAGCCTGACCTCCTATATCTCTCGTTAAAATTCCAGCTGCCAAACTTGCCTCGACAGCATGTTCGATACGCTCTGCATCCTCATAACGTCCAAAACTATCTCTCAACATCATGGCCACTGATAAAATCATGGAAACAGGATTGGCAATGCCTTGACCTGCAATATCAGGAGCTGAACCATGAATAGGCTCATAGAGACTTGGGCCATTTTCAGAATGACTGGCTGATGGCATAACCCCAAGTGTGCCAGATAGAACGCTCGACTCATCCGAGAGAATATCTCCGAAAAGATTCTCCGTAACGATGACATCAAACTTAGCAGGATTGGTAATCATAAGCATAGCAGCTGAGTCCACCAGCTGGTGTTCCAAGGTCACATCTGGGAAATCCTGTGCGACTTCCTCAGCTACTTTGCGCCAAAGTTTTGATGTTGCCAACACGTTTTGCTTATCAATGCTAGTAACGATTTTTCTTCTACTTCTTGCAATTTCAAAGGATTTACGAATAATTCGCTCCACTTCCTCATAGCTGATATCACGCGCTTTGCGCTCTTCAAGGATATGATCCCCAAAGTAAATCCCGCCTGTCAACTCCCGTACCACAACAAAGTCTACACCAGCAATTCGTTCTGGTTTTAGTGGTGACAAATGCTTGAGACTCTCAAAAATCTTAACAGGGCGAATATTGGCATAAAGATTGAGTTCCTTACGGAGAGCCAGCAAGCCTTGTTCAGGCCGAACCGCTGCTCCATCATACTGGGGACTACCGATAGCCGCTAGGAGAATAGCATCTGCTCCTCTACATGCCTTGAGTGTCTCATCAGGTAAGGGATGCCCTGCAGCATCGATACCTGCACCTCCAAAAGGTCGTCTATCAATCTCATAATCAAAACCTGTTTTTTCAGCTAGAGCTTCCAGAACCTCTAAACCAGCCTCCATGATTTCTGGGCCGATTCCGTCCCCTGCTAGAGCTACTATTTTCTTTGTCATAGCCTTCTCCTTTACACACTAGGCATATCGCGATAGGAAACGCTACGTCCCATCTCACCAGCATTCTCTTTTTGAACAAAGGTATTGGCATTCATGTAGGCAATAGCCGAAGCCTTCAACACATCGAAATCAAGCCCTGCTGCATTAAAGATAGTTTCTGTATCTCTGTTTTCAACAGTTACCAAGACCCGAGCCTGGGCATCAATTCCATCTGTCACAGCATCAATGGTATAGGACACCAAGCGGACGGATTGGTTAAAGAACTTATCGATAGCGTTGAAGATTGCTTCAACAGAACCTTGTCCTGACGCGTTGAACTCAACTTTCTCACCATCCATATTAGCTAGGCTAACGAGCGCTTCGATATCATTATCCGCATGCGTTTGAAGTTGTAAATCATCAAAGTGGAAGCCTTCTGGATTTTCAACCATGGTTCCAGCTACCAGAGCACGAATATCTGCGTCTGTGATTTCTTGCTTTTTATCAGCCAACGCCTTGAACTTAGCAAAGAGTGGTTTGATATCCTCTTCTGTAAAGTCTAGGGCCAATTCTCTTAGTTTCTCGACAAAGGCATGGCGACCTGACAATTTTCCAAGCGGAAGACTATTACTCTTAACACCAACCAATTCAGGGGTGATGATCTCATAAGTGAGAGGATTTTTAAGAACTCCATCTTGGTGAATACCAGACTCGTGAGAGAAGGCATTACCACCAACGACTGCCTTATTTTTAGGAACTGGAATACCAGAGAATCGAGAAACCATTTCAGAAGTATTGATGGTTTCATTTAAAACAATACTAGTTTCTGCTTGATAGTAATCTTGGCGAATATTGAGAGCAACTGCAATTTCTTCCAAAGCAGCATTACCAGCTCGCTCACCAATACCGTTGATAGTCCCCTCTACTCGTCCGGCCCCATTCTTAACAGCAGCAAGGCTATTAGCCACTGCCATTCCGAGGTCATCATGACAGTGAGGTGAATAGATAATCTGACGATCCGTCTTTACATTCTCAATCAAGTATTTGAAGATAGCGCCATATTCCTCTGGAGTGGTAAATCCTACCGTATCAGGGATATTGATATAAGACGCACCTGCATCAACCGCTGTTTGAACAACTTGTAAGAGGAAATCCAACTCTGTTCTAGTCGCATCCTCAGGAGAGAATTCGACCACTTCAAACTTAGAACGGGCATAGGAAACATGCTCCTTAATAGCTTCCAAAATCTCTTCCTTGCTCTTATTGAGCTTATACTTACGATGAATTGGACTGGTCGCGATAAAGACGTGAACCTGTGGATACTTGGCATCCTTGAGCGCCTCGTAACATGCATCGATATCAGACTTGACCGAACGTGCCAAACCAGTCACCGCTGTTTTCTTCAAGGCCTTAGCAATCTCCTGAACTGCCGTAAATGAGTCTGGACTAGCCGCTGGAAAACCAGCTTCAATTGCTGAAATACCCCATTTCTCCAGCTGTCTTGCAATGGCAATTTTTTCCTTGATTGAAAAATTAACACCTGGTGTCTGTTCTCCATCCCGAAGGCTGGTATCTAGAAATTCAACTGTTCTCATAAGATTCCCCTTTTCCAAATGTGGTTTTAAAAAAACATCTCGCTCAGAAGCCCAAGCGAGATGTTGATTTACTCCCGCTTGGTAAGCCAAACAGGACTAATGCTTTTGCACTAGCCCGAGTACCTCAACAACAAAGCAAATTGATTAAACTTAGCTGTTTTCATGTTTGACTTTCTCCTTCGTTTGATATCTTGTTTAGTATTTTAGCATAGGCAAAAGTACTTGTCAAGAAAAAATCCAATATTTTCTGAAAATTTCTTCAGTAGAGAATATTTTGCTAATTGAAAGTTCTTGAAAAATTTTGAAATGTTTCATTTTTTAGTGGTTAAATTCCAGCTTCTTTCTATCAATTCCAGTACTTCTTCATCTGATAAAGTATCATCAAGCGCCACACTAATCCAGTAACGTTTATTCATATGAAAAGCTGGATAAATGCCCTTTTTTGAAAGTAAGTCAGCTACTTGATCATGCTTGAGGTTGACTGCTTCCACTTGTCCTTCTCTGCCCTTTTCCAGCTTATCCCAAGAGATTTTCATCAAGATGGCATACCACTTTTTATTGCCTTCGTGTCTTAACACTGCTGTATCAGGCGACTTCTCCCACAAATACTCCAACTGATTGCCATACTTTTCCTGAACTTGAGTTATGATTCGTTTAGTCTGAGGGAAGATAAAATCCTGTACCTCAAAACAAGCCTTCCGAATCTGGTAAAGAATCTCCAAACAAGCCTCACGGACATTTCCGACAAAACTTCCTCTCATACTTTGCATATGAACTTGAGGATAGAGGTCGCCCGTTTCCTGGTCAAAGACTTGAAAACTCACATTATCAGCAGTGATGGATACAGTCATGACAAAGTCACCTTGCAAAATCTGGCAACTATAGGTCCAGACTCCACCATTTTCTACAAAACCATAAGCATGAGCCTTTTCTTTATTAAATTGATAGGATTTAAAAATTTCAAACATAAGTGAAAACTGCTACCCAAAGCTAGCAGTTCCTTTCTATTTTTTAAAAGACAACCTTGGTTCCGTGCAATTGTGTCACGCCTAGCTGATCGATAAAGGTTTGACGGTTGTCAAGGTCAATCCCCCCACCTGGTAGAATTTCAATTTTACCTTTAGCGTGCTCCAAAATTCTGTGATAGTGAGCAAAACGCTTTTCTAAGGAGTCGCCAGACACACCAGCGCGAGTTAGGATACGAGTGACACCGGCTTGGCTGAGCCAGTCAATAGCTTCTAACTGGTCTTCTTCGCTCAATTCATCAAAGGCCATATGAAAGACAATTTCCATTCCTTTTGACGCAGCCATCAACTTCTCCAGATTAGGCTTATCCAACTTCTTATCAGCAGTTAACACCCCAAATACAACCCCTTGACTTCCAGCCTGAGCAGTCATCCGAATATCTTCTAGCATAATAGCAATTTCTAGGTCATTGTAGACAAAGTCACCACCACGTGGACGAATTATGGTCATAATGGTTGTATCGTAGTTAGCTGCCAATTCAACCGCTGCCTTGGTCACTCCATAGCTGGGAGTTGTCCCACCAACTGCTAGATTGTCACAGAGTTCGATTCGACGAGCTCCAGCCTGCATCGCTTTTTCAAGCAAGGTCACATTTTCAGCACAAAATTCGTAGATCATTTGATTCTCCTTGATTATTACTTTGAATTTATTATATCATATTATTGTAAATATGCTTTCAATTTTATCAAGGCAAATAACTACTATTTTAACTATTCTTTGTCTGGAATGACCTTGAAGAGATAATAGGTGATAAAGATGGTCAAAGCTCCCAGACCGATTTTTACTGGTAAAAGAGGGGCAAAATAAATGGAAATTCCCATCAAGATGTAGATAGATACGATGATTTTTTTCTTTCGTTCACGCGCAATGGACTTGGTCTCGCGAAAATCAGCTACATATGCTTGATAGAGCTTGGTATGATACAACCAATCTTCGAAGCGCTTGGAACTTCTTGAGAAACAAGCAATAGACAACAAAAGAAAAGGCGTTGTAGGCAACAAGGGTAAAACAACCCCAACAATAGCCAAGACCAGTGATAAAAAACCAATTATCAGATAAATAATACGCATAACTTCTCCTAGTTAAAATAATCTTCTTCTAGTTTCGCATACAATGGTGAATTTTGTCAAGTTCTAACCAAAAGAGCCTGAAATTCACTTTCAGGACTCTCCTCTTATTTAATCTTTTCTTCTTCGTAGTCGCCATTACTACATACAACCTGCTTGCCACCACCACGGACTTTTTTCTCCATGAGGAAGTTGCCACATTTTGGACAGTCACGACCAACAGGCTTGTCCCAAGAGGTAAATTCACAGTCTGGATAGCGATTGCAACCATAGAAGAGGCGGTTACGTTTGGTTTTACGCTCAATGATTTGTCCCTGATGACAACTTGGACACTCAACACCAATCTCTTTCACGATTGCTTGGGTATGACGGCAATCTGGGAAATTGCTACAAGCGTAGAACTTACCAAAACGACCAAGTTTAATAACCATTGGACTGCCACACACTTCACAATCAAATCCAGCTGGTTCATCCTTGATCTGGATTTTTTCCATTTCTTCTTCAGCCTTGGCCACTTCTTTAGAGAATGGTTTGTAAAAGGAGTCTATAACACGTTGCCACTGCTCTTTTCCGACTTCGACATCATCCAGCTTGCCTTCCATTTCAGCTGTAAAGGTTACGTTTACGATATCTGGGAAATATTCAACGATGAGCTTGTTGACAATTTCCCCCAACTCTGTCGGTTCAAAACGTTTGGATGCAAGGCGAACATAATAACGTTTCTGAATGGTTTCAATGGTTGGCGCGTAGGTTGACGGACGTCCAACTCCATTTTCCTCCAAGGTCTTGATAAGGGTCGCTTCAGAATAGCGAGCAGGCGGTTGAGTGAAATGTTGCTCTGGTTTACTATTGACCTGTTTGACAACATCTCCAACAGCCATATCTGGTAACATTTTATTCTTGTCAGAATCATTATAAATGGCAAGATAACCATCAAACTTAACCTGACTACCATTGGCAGCAAATTGAACCCCATTTTGAGACAATTTAACAGCCATGGTATCAAAGACAGCAGCTGTCATCTGGCTAGCCACAAAACGATTCCAGATAAGAGTATAAAGCTTTAGTTGATCCTTATCCAGATACTTAGCGATGCTTTCAGGTGTATTAAAAACGCTAGACGGGCGAATCGCCTCATGGGCATCTTGAGCTCCTGAAGCGTTTTTGACCTTGCTACCATGCTTAGAATACTTGCTACCAAAACGGTCCGTAATGAAACTTGCTGCTTCATTTTGCGCTACAGGACTGATACGAGTCGAATCGGTACGCATATAGGTAATCAAACCTTGAACACCAGAACCGATATTAATTCCTTCATAGAGCTGTTGGGCAACCATCATGGTTTTTCGAGTACGGAAATTGATTTTATTGGAAGCATCCATCTGCATAGATGAAGTGGTATAGGGTAATGGAGCATTGCGTTTGCGCTCTTTCTTATCTACCTGATCCACTGAAAAGTCTTTATTAGTCAGACGAGACAAGACTTCTTTGACCTCATCATTACTAGTCAGTTTCAACTTTTTGCCATCTACTCCATAGAAGGAAGCCTGAAATTGCTTGGTTCCCTTTTTGAAGACACCATCAATTGTCCAATATTCTTCTGGCTGGAAGGCGTTGATTTCATTCTCACGATCAATGATTAACTTAAGCGCAATAGATTGAACGCGACCTGCTGACAAACCCTTCTTGACCTTCTTCCACAAAATAGGCGAAATAGAGTATCCTACCAAACGGTCTAGTACACGACGTGCCTGTTGGGCATCGACCAAGTCCATATCAATCTTACGCGGTTCTTTAAACGCATTTTTGATCGCATCCTTGGTGATTTCATTGAAGACCACACGGTTGGCATCATTTTCATCTAAGTTGAGAATGTGAGCCAAATGCCAAGAAATCGCTTCTCCTTCACGGTCCGGGTCACTCGCCAGAAAGACTTTATTAGCTTTTTTGGCTTCTTTTTTCAAGTCATTGATGAGAGGTCCTTTTCCTCGGATATTGATATATTGCGGTTCATAATTATTTTCAATATCAACGGACATACTGGATTTCTTCAAATCACGGATATGCCCGACACTGGCTAAAACCTTATAGTTTCTGCCTAGATATTTTTCAATCGTCTTAGCCTTAGCAGGCGACTCCACGATTACTAGATTTTTTTTAACTGTTAATTTTTTCTTTTTTGTTGCCGTAGCCACAGTATCACACCTTTTCAAAGTAATAAACTTTATAAAGTGTAAACCATTTTGCCATAACTGTCAAGACTTAGCTCCTATATATAGAAGAAAAGTTGGTTTAGAAAGAGAAATTTTGTCTTAAAATTCAAATTCCGCAAGCACATCTTGCCCACTGGTGACCAATTTTGCCCCTTCTTGAATCAAATGATGACATCCATCAGATAGTCCGTCTAAAATGCTACCAGGAATAGCAAAAACATCGCGCCCTTCTTCCATTGCTCGCTCACAGGTAATGAGACTACCTGAACGCATCTTAGCATCTGCTACAATCACACCACGACAAAGTCCAGCAATGATACGATTTCGAGCAGGAAAATGAAATTTCAGAGGTTGTTCGCCTGGTCCATACTCACTGAGAACCAGATGGTCATTGCCGATGTAGTCTTGCAAGCGTTTATTGGCTTTAGGATAAAACACATCCAGTCCTGTTCCAATCACTGCAATGGTTTTTCCGCCATTCTGAAGAGCTGCCATATGAGCTGCTGTGTCAATGCCCTTGGCTAAACCACTGACGATAACCAGTTCATTTTCCAAGCCCTGAATGACTTTTTCAACTGACTTAGCGCCCTGTTTACTACAAGCACGACTACCCACAACCGCTACCTTAGGAAATTTCAAGAGGTCAAGATTTCCCTTGTAAAATAAAAGCACAGGTGCATCATAAATTTCACTCAAATCCCAAGGGTAACAGTCGTCTAAAATAGAGAAAGATGGAAATTTTTGAAACTCTTTCTCCAAATGCGCATCGTCTATCTGAAAATAACGTTCCATAAAAACGGCTGGATTTCGGCAACCTGATATATCTGCAATATCACCTAGCAACAGTTCTTGATCAACATTTTCACCGTATTCTAGGACATTCAAAATCTGTTGATTGCTCAAACCTGATTTTTTTAACTTATAGATTTCATAGTTTGTGATTTTCATAAATATCTCCATTTCTTTTTCTACTCATCTATTTATTCGTAAAAAAATTAAAAAGAAGACCATTTGATCTTCTTTTATTTATCTTTGTTATTTGACATTTAAAGTCTATCAACAATAAAATGTTTTTCTTTATACTTCTATTCTTCATCCATACTCAAGACGCTAAGGAAGGCTTCTTGCGGAACTTCTACTGATCCGATGGCTTTCATACGTTTTTTACCAGCTTTTTGTTTTTCAAGGAGTTTACGCTTACGAGAAACGTCACCACCATAACATTTAGCAAGTACGTTCTTACGAAGGGCCTTGATATCAGTACGAGCCACAATCTTGTGTCCAATAGCTGCTTGAATTGGAACCTCAAATTGTTGGCGAGGGATGATTTTCTTAAGCTTATCAACGATGAGTTTCCCACGTTCATAAGCAAAGTCCTTGTGAACGATAAAGCTGAGGGCATCCACCTTGTCTCCATTGAGAAGGATATCCATTTTCACTAGCTTAGATGGGCGGTACTCTGACAATTCGTAGTCAAAGCTTGCATAACCACGAGTAGATGACTTAAGCTTATCAAAGAAGTCAAATACGATTTCAGCAAGTGGAATTTGATAGATAACATTGACACGGTTATCATCAATATAGTCCATAGTCACGAAGTCTCCACGCTTGCGCTGAGCCAATTCCATCACTGCTCCAACAAACTCTTGCGGTACCATTATTTGCGCCTTAACATAAGGCTCTTCAATGGTCGCAATCTTAGTTGGGTCTGGAAACTCAGATGGGTTCGACACATCCATAGACTCACCGTCGGTCAAATTAACTTTATAAATAACAGATGGCGCTGTCATGATGAGGTCGATGTTGAACTCGCGTTCCAAACGCTCTTGGATAACATCCATATGGAGAAGTCCAAGGAAACCACAACGGAAACCAAATCCAAGTGCCTGAGATGTTTCTGGTTCAAATTGGAGACTAGCATCATTCAGTTGTAATTTTTCAAGGGCTTCACGCAGATCATTGTACTTGTTTGATTCAATTGGATATAGACCCGCAAAGACCATAGGATTCATCTGCTTGTAGCCATGTAGTGGCTCTGCCGCAGGATTGGTTGCCAAGGTAACGGTATCACCCACACGAGTGTCCTGAACCGTCTTGATAGACGCCGCAATATAACCAACGTCACCAGTCGCAAGGAAATCACGACCAACTGCTTTGGGTGTAAAAATACCAACTTCTGTCACATCAAAAGTCTTGCCATTGCTCATAAGTTGAATCTTATCGCCAGGTTTGACCACCCCATCCATGACACGCACTTGAAGAATAACCCCACGGTAGGCATCGTAAACAGAGTCGAAAATTAAGGCCTTAAGTGGCGCCGTTACATCACCCGTTGGTGCTGGTACTTTTTCTACGATTTGCTCGAGGATTTCCTCGATACCGATACCAGCCTTGGCAGAAGCCAAAACTGCTTCACTGGCATCCAAACCAATGACATCTTCAATCTCTGTACGCACGCGCTCAGGATCTGCTGCTGGCAGGTCAATTTTATTAATGACTGGCATGATTTCCAAATCATTGTCCAAGGCTAGATAAACGTTGGCAAGGGTTTGAGCCTCAATTCCTTGGGCAGCATCAACCACCAAAATCGCTCCCTCACAGGCAGCTAGCGAACGCGAAACTTCATAGGTAAAGTCAACGTGCCCCGGCGTGTCAATCAAGTGGAAGATATAGGTTTCCCCATCTTTTGCAGTGTAATTCAACTCGATGGCATTCAACTTAATGGTAATCCCACGTTCCCGCTCTAAGTCCATGCTATCCAAAAGCTGGGCCTGCATTTCTCGACTTGAAACCGTCTCTGTTTTTTCTAAAATGCGGTCTGCTAGAGTTGATTTCCCGTGGTCAATATGGGCGATAATAGAGAAGTT